>ENA-USUG01003214-USUG01003214.1-human-gut-metagenome-genome-assembly--contig:-NODE-3214-length-22760-cov-16.204999_pt1 | contig 22760 bp, 19 predicted proteins | sample MGYA00250059_ERZ773394 | MGnify/ENA primary metagenome ERZ773394 (study PRJEB29103, sample SAMN06111957) | human gut metagenome | biome: human gut; feature: ankylosing spondylitis patient; material... | reverse complement strand
CAGGTAAGACCCGATGTTGTTGTAAGCTACGGCAACTATCAATTTATAAATAACAGCGACTATACCCTGTCATTCAAGGACAACGTCAATATCGGAACGGCAAGCGTGGTGGTCACGGGTAAAAACCATCTCAGCGGAAGCAGGACGGTAACGTTCCCTATAGAAAAGGCGGATATTTCAAGTACGGAGATAGCCGTGAAGAACGCAACGTTTACGGGAAGTGCGGTAAAATCCGCCGTTGACGTAAAGCTCGGTACTGTAACGCTTAAGGAAGGCACTCACTACACGCTTTCCTATAAAAACAACGTCAATGCAGGTACGGCTCAGGTGACAATCAGCGGCAAGGGAAGCCTTGAGGGTGCTGTAACAAAGAGCTTCACTATATCAAAGGCGGATATTTCGAAAGCCTCGATCTCTGCAAGCGGAACGTATGCTCCGGACGGTGTAAAGATCGGCATAAACGCTAAATTCGGCAATTACACGCTTAAAAGCAGTGACTACAGTTTTACCGCTCCGACCGCTGCGGGAGAGCAGACGCTCACAATAAGCGGAAACGACAACTTCAGCGGCAAGGCCACAGTGAAATGCAATGTGGCAAAAGCGGATATAGCAAATGCCAAATCGTCTTTATCGCTGTCAACCGACGGCAAGGGCTATACCGTAACGGTAATTTATGACGGTGTGCTTTTAACGCAGAACAAAGATTATAAGGTAGCTGTAACAGAATCAGGCACAGGCGTCAGTGCGGTTATTACAGGCATCGGCAATTACGGCGGAACAGCGACTCTCAGCGGCATAAGCAACGAGCTTGAAGCGTTTGAAAATGCTGTTGTCACAATAGGTAAAGTCACATACAACGGCACGGCACAGCTTCCCTCGGTAACAGTGAAGATAGGCTCTGTCACGCTGAAAAGCGGAACGGACTATATTCTGAGCGCTTATGATAACACTAATGCAGGAACAGCTACGGCAGTTATCACAGGCAAGGGAAAATATGCCGGTGCGGAAAAGAAAACGCAGTTCACGATAGCGCCTGCCGCTATATCATCTGCAAGCATAAGCTGTGAGGATCAGATATATACCGGACAGGGCATCACCGCACAGCCCGTTGTTACATTCAACGGCAAAACGCTTGCTCTCGGTATTGACTACTATATATCGGGATATTCAAACATAGTGAATGTCGGAACGGCTACCGTTACTGTAAAGGGCAAAGGCAATTTTACAGGCACTGCAAAAGGCACTTTCAGAATCGTCAAGCAGAACAACATGGAAACGCTTGTCAAGAAGCGCCTTGATGAGATGATGGAAGGCAAGTGGGACAGGAAGATATATGACTTCTGGCACAGCTATCAGATTGGCAAGTATTACAACACGCTCCTTACCTCTCCTTGTACCTGCCACTCCTACTGTGAAACGGGCAACGAGGCAGGCTGTACCTGTCTTATAGGAAGAAGTCACGTTCTGAATAATTCCGGCATACAGTGTGCAGGATTTACTATCGAGGTGTTCGAGTATCTTTTCGGTGAAACAAACGGAACGGGCGAAAATACCCTCACGATAAGGAATCGTTCCGACGGAAACTGGACAGAGGCGGCGCTGAAGAAGTGGATGACCGATACGTTCCGTCCGGGCGACTATCTCGCATATGACAACATAAAGTACGGCTATCCGCACTATGTCACGATATACTCTGTTGATACCGACGGTATATGGGTGTACGAGGCAAATTACGGCGGAAGGTGCAAAATCAATTTCCGTAAGTTTACGTTTAAGGAGATTTACGAAGAAACGGACGGTTTATGGCACAGGACACCGAATAATTATGAGTTGTCGGAGTATTGATCTGGATTTAAAGCGGCATGGCGAAGGCTGTGCCGCTTTTTGTTGTGATTGCTTATTTCGACAAGCCGTAAGTGTGTAACACCTGCTTTTACCGTAACAGCCTGTCCGATGCTTGACTTTTGATATGCAATATGATATTATGATAATAAACAAGCAAGCAACTCATATTAAAAATAATTTTAAAAAATCGGAGATAATTTTATGTCAAAGTTTCAAAAAATCATCATAGCACTTTGTCTTATAATCATTGTTATTCTGGGGGCGGCAACGGTAGTTCTGTTTACCGGCACATCGGAAGCTATCAAAATAAACGGTACATTTGCCAATATAAGTCTGTTAAACAGCGACAATCCGGATTTTGACAATCTGCCGCACAAAGAAATCAGCATAGACGCAACTTTAACCGGAAACATTTTTGGTGTGACAGGCGCAAGCGGAAAAATTGCAGTAGGCGATACAGAATATGCTCTTGATTCCGCAAGCTCACGAGGCTCTGTGATAAATATCCATTCGCTTAACAACGAAGGCTCATTTGATGTAAATGTTAAGCTGGAAAAGGGAACGGGCAGTGCGATCATTACCGTATTGCAGTCGCAAAACTCCTCTGACAGTTCAATGTGGGCAGGACCTGCAACAGACAGCGAGAGTCTGAAAAATGTTCTTGAAGAACAGAATATCATCAACTACAGTAACACGGAAACAGTAAAAGAAATAAGATGTACGGGAGATTTTGTTGATATTAACGATAACTACAGCGTTGATATGTACGAACAATTACCGCACAAGACCGTAAGCGTAAATGTAAAAATCCTGCGCAACATATACGGCAGGGAATATGCGGACGGAACCTTGACGCTTGACGGCAAGGAATACAGGATTCAAGGCTTCAACCGTGATAACAGCTTCGGGAAAAACAGGATTTTTATATCCGTAATAACAAGCGACGGAAAAAATGCCGCACCGGGCATTACTATATGCTATACGGAAGGCTTGGATTACATTACCGTCAATTCAAGACTTCAGAACAACACCTGTTATCTGATAGGAGCTGTAAAGGATAAGAATGAATTTGAAACAGCTTTAAGGGAACTCGGATATATAGAATAAGACGCAATCAAAACAGCGACAACAGAAATACGCACCTCAAAACGAGGTGCGTATTGTTTTATATTCACTTTTACATTGCCGCTTTCAAGCGTTTCAGTGTTTCTTCTTCACCGAGCAGCTGCATTATAGTATACAGGTCGGGGGAATTTTTTCTGCCGGTTATCGCTACTCTGAGTATTCCGCAGGCATCGGCAACCGAGCCTTTGTAAGCGTCGGGGTTTGCCTTGTATTCCTTGATGTTGGGGCAGAAGCCTAAAGGCTCACCGACTGCCTTTACACCGTCAAACCAGGCACTGCTGTCAACCTTGTGGTCATAAGCCGAAATATATGCCGTTAAAAATGCTTTACGCTCGTCGGCTGTCAGCTTTTCGTCAAATTCATAGCCGTCAACTCCGTCGCCGTAGAGATACGGGAACATCTCGGACAGATCGCTCCACTTTGCTATATCCTTGCGTACCTTCTTGCCGTTATATTTCCACAGCTTTATGCTTTCTCTGAACTTGTCGGGCGAAGCTGTGATATAAGCATTCAGCTTTTCATCGTTATCCTTTGCCCATACACTTATCTCGTCAAAGAGCGTTTCCTCACTCATCTTCGATATAACGTCACGGCTTACGCTTGCCAGCTTATCCATATCGAACAATGCACCGCTGACGGGCATCTTTTCGAGCTTGAACTTGAACTGCGACATATCGGCATCGGGATTTTTCATTCTCCACTCCTCATAGTTTGAGTTTGCGATAGTCATAAGGTATTCAAGCACCGACTGAACAGGGAAACCGGCTTTTGAATAGAACGAAACACTTGCCTCGGGGTCTTTTCTCTTGCTGAGCTTTCTCTTTTTATTCTCGCCGCCGTCCAGCTTCATTATCGGGGCAATGTGAGCATACTTCGGCATTTTAAGGCCGCTTGCTCTGAAAAGCTGTTCGTGCAGAGGATACGAGCTTATCCACTCATCGCCTCTTATAACGTGGGTAGTACCCATCAGAAAATCGTCTACAACGTGTGCAAAGTGGTATGTAGGGATACCGTCTGACTTTAAAAGCACAACGTCCATTATGTTCTCGGGCATTTCGATATTGCCTCTTATAAGGTCACGGCAGGTTATCTTGTTTTCTGCGTTGCCGTCTGAGCGTAAGCGCAGAACATATTCCTTGCCTGCCTTTATATTGGCTTCTATTTCTTCAATGGACAGATTTCTGCACTTCGCATAGCTGCCGTAATAGCCCATATCGGCTTTTTCGGCCTCCTGTGCCTTTCTTATTTCGTCAAGCTCCTCCGCCGAGCAGAAGCACGGATATGCAAGGCCACGCTTTACAAGATCCTTTGCAAAGGTCTGGTATATCTCTTTTCTCATACTCTGTCTGTACGGTCCGTAGCTGCCCTTTTCGGCCTCTCCGTCTGCCGCCGCACCTTCATCAAAGCATACTCCGTACTGCGCAAGAGATGTGATTATCTCGTCTGCTCCGTGTTCGATCTCACGCTTTTTGTCGGTATCCTCAAGACGCAGGTAGAATACACCGTCCGACTGTCTTGCCATACACATTGAAATAAGTGCGGCATACAGACCGCCTATGTGCATAAAGCCTGTGGGGCTGGGTGCGAATCTTGTCACAGCCGCCTTGTCGGGAAGTGTTCTTGCGGGATATTTTGCAAACATATCCTCAGGTGTTGTCTTGATGTCACCGAACAGAAGCTCGGCTAAATAATTGTTGTCCATTTTTTCGCCCTTCGTTTTTTATTTTGTCTTGATAATTTGGTTTTTTCCGCCGAAGTTCTTTTTGCCTATGCGGATTATCTGAAGTATAGCAGGGTTAAGCACCAGATTTATACCAAGCTCTATAAAGAAATTGATGCCTACTAAGCCTACCAGAATAAATACGAATAAGTTTGTACCCTCTGCAAGTCCAGATAAATAATCAAAGAAGAACACATAGCTTCCGAGTACAAATATTCCTGTATTAACAACAGGTGCGACTACAGCCGATACTATAACGGCTGCTATCTGATTTTTCTTGCTTATCAGCTTATACACAAAACCTGCGGCGGCACCTGCGAGTGCGCCTTTTAATATTACCGTAATTATCGTTCCGGGTACGTTTACCGCAAGAAACAGATTTGCGTCACCTGTGAGCAGTACGGTCACACCGAAAACAAAGCCGAGCCATGCGCCCGAACCCCAGCCGTAAAGTGCAGAGCCTACTACGATAGGTATAAGCGTCAGCGTAATGCTGAATGTTCCGAAACGCAGTCCCATTGATATGAACTGCATAACAACAACTATAGCGGTCAGAAGACCAAGACCTATAATAGTGTTTGTGTTGATTTTGCCTTTTAATGAGTTGTTTGTGTTTGACATAAAAATCTCCTTTGCTGAAGTCCTGTTGTCAGCAGGTACCTCGCAGGGTTGTATATTTTACATATCATCCGCCGTTCAGAAAATGTTCACAGCCGGTAACCGCAGAAATAGCATCTGTCGGTTCCGTCCACAATGCCGCTTACTTCTTCTGATTTTTCTTGTAGATAATATGCAGACCCTCTAATACAAGATCGGGATCGACAATAAGCTCACGTCTGCAAAGCGGAGCTATAAGGCTTGCGTAGCCTCCTGTCGCAACTATTGTAGCCTTTTCTCCAAGCTCCTCCTCATATCGCTCTATCATACCGTCTATCATACAGGCGATACCGCCGATGACGCCGGCACGCATACTATCGGGGCTGTTTGTGCCTATCATTTTTCCGACAGGCTCAGCGCCTATGAGAGGAAGGGAGGCTGTTTTACCCGACAGAGCCTCGAATGATAATCTCGGACCGGGAGCTATCGCTCCGCCGAGCATCGCTCCGCTCCTGTCGAGTGCAAATATTTTAAGGCAAGTGCCTACATCTATGAATATGCAGGGTGTGGGGTACTTGCTTTTCGCCGCTACGCCGCCGCATACAAGATCGCTTCCGAGTACGGAAGGATCGTCAATCTTTATATTAAGTCCTGTTTTGATACCGGGTGAAACGATAATAGGCTTTACGTTACAGAGCTTTTCTATTCCTTTTTCGAGTATGGGAGTTATCGGTGATACGACAGAGGAAATGATACAGCCGGTTATAGCCGCATTTTCAAAGCCGTAAAGGGATAATATATCCTTCAGCTTTATCGCATACTGATCTTCCATTCTTGAAACCTGTGTGTTGAGCCTTGATATAAAGCGCAGTTCACCGTTATTGTCAAAACCGCCGAATACAATGTTAGTATTGCCGACATCTACTGCAAGTATCATTCTTTGCCCTCCGATTCTTCGGATATATCGCTTTCTATTATAGCATCTGTTTTGTCTTTGTCAATATCCCCGTCATTATTTACCGCCTTTGACAGCTTTACGGGTTTCTTTATCTTAAGATAAATCAGAATCATTCCGACAAATATCGCAATGCCGACAACCGTCAGTATAAGTCCTGTGCCAAGTCCTGCGGCAAAGAATTTAAATTCGACAACGTGTTCGCCCTCCGACAGCTTTACTGTCATCAGTGCGTCATTCAGTGCGGTATCATAGTCCGTCTTTACACCGTCAACATATACCGTCCAGCCCTTTTCGGCAGGGATGGTGGTAAACAGTATATCGTTGCTTTTTGCGTTTACCGTAAAGCGTATGTCGGTCTGACTTACCTTTTCGACCTTTGTTTCGGCATTCTTTTCGTGCATCTGAGCTATTGCCGCTGTTTCCGCTTCCTCATTGTATACGGCGAACTGCGGCTCTCTGAAATAAAGGTCGCTCTTTTTCAGCACGAGCTTTACCGTTACTTCCTCGCCCTTTTCAAATCTGCCGAGATCCTTTATATTATGATTGTCGCTCTCAAAGCATATGCCCTTGTACGAGCCGTTTACATAAAGCGAAACCTCACGCTGATAGTCGGTAGGTATGAACATATAGATTTCTCCGCTCTTTGGCGCAGTTATCGTATATGTTACGCTTGCTTCGCCCGTTACATCCGTAAAGCCTATATGTTGATTTTCAAACGAGCCTTTTTTGCAGTTTTCGGCATAAGGCTCGCCGTCTGCGGAAAATACCGTAAAGAATTCTCTGTTTCCTCCGGTCATTGCGTTAAGCAGAGCGTTCTGGTTTTCAAATACGTCATACTTTGACAGCTCAAGCTTGGACAGCTTGCTGTTTGCAAGATAGCCTATCGGCAGTGCGTCCTTGTTTTCAGTGACTTTTATATCGTCTGCTGATTTTATGTTGGCTGTGGTTTCGCCTGCACAATCAAGGATATATTTAACGCCGAAAATATCGCAGGTCAGCGGAGTGTTGCCCGAAAACCTTGAATAGTGACCGTTTGACGTGAAGCCGAAGAATCCGAGCATATCAATAGCTCTTGCATTCAGCGTACTGCTTGAGTGCGACAGACCGTACATATTTACAGCCATAGGGTCGTTTATCGAGCGGAAGAAGTTTTTCTCTATCCTGTAGAAGCCGTCATCCTGCGCCTTTATCTCCTCCACCTTTTCACGAAGCGGAAGTATAACGCTTAAATAGCTGTCCCTTGTCGAGAAGGTAATATCCTTGTGCATTTTTGTCAGCGTATTTGTTGCGTTGAAGCAAAGCTCCGCACATATCACTGCGGTTACAAGTATCACACCTGTCTTTGACAGCTCGCTCTTTTTCATATAGTGCCTTGCCGCATATACGGTAATGCCTGCGACAGCCATGAATACTATGGCAGGAAGTGCAACGGTTATGCCGTCAAACACCTCACGTCCGCTGCTGTCAAGCGTGGTTATGAAGGTATCCTGTGCCTCTGTGTATATTATGAGAGCAATATAACTTAGCGTAATTGCTCCGACCGTTCTCGCTCTGACCGCTTTAAGCTGTTCAAAGCAATGTGCCGCAAGAGCGACTATGATAAACGAAAGCATAAACGAGTAGCGGTAGGGAAGCCAGTTGGGCATCTGTCCGCCGTGCCATATCATATCGACCGGACGGATATACATACTTACAACAAGCAAGCCTATAAGCGCACCTGCCGCAATTTTCTGCTTGAATTTAAATGCTCCGGAGCAGAAAAATCCTGCCGCAAGCACAAGGGCCAGCGAACAGCAGAACAGCGCCGGCAGACCCTCCATCCTTACCGTATCGTAGGTATTGGGGAACAGCTTTCTTGCTATATCTATAAGGTTAAAATTATTAACAAGTGAATAATCCGGCTCGGTGAAGCTGAATTTGCCGTTCTGAAGCGAATTATATACAGGCAGTATCATAAATGCGCTCATCATAGCGGAAACTATTCCGCATATTCCGAAAAACGCACCTTTTGTAACAAATTTTTTGGCGATGTTAATTCCTGTGTTGCCGGCATAGGTTTCAAGCGAAAAATAACGGCAGATAAAATACAGCACCGAGAAGATTGCCGCCATAAAGCCTATGTAGAAGTTTGATACGAACGCATAGACAAGCGAGCCTATGAGCAATCTGAAGCGGTTTTCCTTTATAAGCGAATCTATACCCCAGCAGATAAGCGGAAGTGCGATAACGCAGTCAAGCCACATAGGGTCCATTGTCTGCACTATCATATATGCGCACAAGGCATACATCGGAGCGAATAAGGCCGCCGTTGTCTTTGACAGCTTCTGCGACTTATGTGCAAAAAGCGCAAAGGTAACGCCGCACGCACCGAACTTTGCGAGCATCATTGTAAGCAGGCCTTCGGTTATCATACTGCGTGGGAATATCCATACAAGTATATTGAACGGGCTTGCCAGATAATAGCCGATTATACCCATAAACTCGCCTGACAGATTTCTGCTCCACGAGTACATAAGGCTCTCACCGTTGCCTATTACGTCATGCACATAGTCGAAATAGAAAACATACTGTGCGTTAAGGTCAAGCGACAGCACCGACCTTTCGCCAAACGGATATATATCAAATGATATATAAGCTATACCCATCAGTATAACAGGGATAAGAAACGCCGCAAACAGATAACCGTTCTTATAGCACAGGTGTCTGAATGACAGCATTTTTTCTCTGAAATTTGCCATTATTTATTGTCCTCGCATCTTTGTCTGCGTCCTGATTCTTCACTGACTATATATCTCGGACGCTGTTTTATCTCCTCGTATATCTTGCTGAGATAATATCCCATAATGCCGATACCGAGCATAAGTATACTGCCTATTATAAGCAGAAGAAGTATTACGGTCGAAAAGCCGTCTGCCGCCTTTCCTGTACAGAAGTTGACAAGGGTCTGTATAGCCAGTATCACGGCAAATATAAAGAACAGCACTCCCGACCAGGTGATTATCTGCATAGGCACGTTTGTAAAGCTGGTTATCGAACTTATAGCGTATCTGAACAGCTTTCTGAACGACCATTTTGTCTTGCCTGCGTTTCTTGGTGCGACATCAAATTCGACACGCTCTGTCCTGAAGCCTACCCAGCTTGAAAGCGCACGGAAAAACGTCAGCCTTTCGGGCATTTCGTTGAGTGCGTTGACAACCTTGCGGTCCATCAGCTTATAATCGCTTGCGCCGTCAAGGTCTATAGCTGAGCTGTTCTTCATCATACGGTAGAAGGTCTTTGCAAAGAGCTTGTATATTATGCCCTCCTTGCCTCTTGACGCTTTGACCGCCTCTACGACCTCTGCACCGTTTTTCCATGCGGCATACATCTTTTCAAGAAGCTCCGGCGGATGCTGTAAGTCGCAGTCAATCACCGCAACGCAATCGCCGTCTGCGGCTTTAAGTCCCGCAAAAACGGCTCCCTCTTTGCCGAAATTTCTCGAAAAATGAAGTCCTCTTATATGCTCGTCCGTTTCTCCGAGCTGTTTTATAAGCTCCCACGTTCCGTCCTTTGAGCCGTCGTCAACGAATATCAGCTCATAGTCGGACAGCGGCGCTAATATACCGCCGAGCCTTTCTGCGGCGGCAGGTATATTTTCCTGCTCGTTGAAGGCAGGTATAACTACTGAGATCATCTTATTCTCCGATTATATTTATTTCTACTGTCTTTTCACGTTCACCGTCAAAATCCATATATATTATGTACTGTGTAAGGCCGAGTGAAATCTCACCGTCACAGATAGCGGTAACTACCGAGCCGCCTGCAAGCTGGTGGCAGATTGCCGCTCTGAGCGGTTCTTCGGCAAGGGTGGATACCTTTTCGTAATATTTCAGGTAACCGTTCAGCGCTTCAATATCATTCGTTGCGGTAAATACCGATGCAGTGGTGTGCATTGAAGAAATTGATATGATGCCGTTTCTGATATTGGATCTGCGTACACACTCCATTACATCCTCGGTAAGATCCATATAGCCTGTCTTTGAGGGGATGGTGATGGTGAATGTCTGTTTTACGTTATTCATAAGGTTTATCCTTTCATATTGCGGCACTGCCGCTTTTAATTTAACGTTTTACGTTTGTATTTATTCTTACTCTGCCCGAAGGCGAGGTTACGGCTAAATCGTCATCCTCGGCGGCTCTGCCGTCGCTCATTGCCGCAAGGCCGTTTATATAGCAACGTGTTCCCTGCGAAATGACCGTGTCTGCGTCCTTTGCAAAATCAATATTCACTGTGCCTGTGAAATTGACAAGGCTTCCGCCCGAAAATTCGTCTATATACATATTTATTTTACCGCTGTCGCAGTCGATGCCGAGCGTTCCCGAGCAGGACAGCCTTTCTATATCGGCACTTCCGCTCTTGCATTTTATATTCACCATATATCCGCTCACCGCACAGCAATGCAGGTCGGATGACGCAGTGTACAGATTAAGGCTTGAAAAGGGCTTGTCGGGAAGCTGTATTTCGATCCTGTAGCTGAACTGCTCACGGGTGAACAGCGTTATCACAAGGCTCGGCACCTGCTCGACTATAAGCCGTCCGCCGTCCTCGTAAATATCGACCTCCGTATCGCTGACATACGAAACGTGTATCAGCTCATCCGCAGAACGTGTTATATATACCGGAATATCCGTTGTTTCGACAGTAAGGTACTGCGTAAACGGGAAGCTCCCGCTCCCGTGCTTTACATTACTGCGGTAGTCCTTGTCGATTATCAGCGCAAACATAAGCATAGCGATAAGGCATATCGCTCCGCACAGGAAAAATATGCGGATAAGCACCTGAACCGCCGTCAGCTTCTGCACACGGATATGGCGGAAACGGATATGATCTTTCAGCTTCATTCTTTAGTCTTTGAAAAAAGTCTGTAGACAAAAGATGCGGCAAAGGGGCATATTCTCGCTACGCTCAGAAGTATCAGCCCAAGCCCGAAGAAAAGGCTTGCCGCTCCGAAAAACAGCATCGTATATTCCGACAGGTCGGATACGAAAATACTGCCCTTTCCTATTATGCGTATAAATGCGGACGGCAGTGTTATCATGCCGTTTGCGGTAAGTGCAAGCGCAAATACCATAAGGACAAGTATGCCGGTAAATATCACCGCAGATAAGGCTATAAGGCATACGGTCCTGGGAATGCGTGCAAATCTGCATACTGTTTTTGTCTGCATAAAATCTCCTCATATCTATGTCTTATGGGCTGTGTTACGCTTTTTTGCGTCTTATACCCCATTTTGTTTTACAATTACGATTATTATAACATATTTAGCTTGCCGTTGTCAAATTAAAGTGCCGATCTCCGCCCTTGTTACGACACGTTTTTCACAAGCACGGGTATAAAATACAAGCTGTAAGCATAACGCAACAAGAAAAAGGGGGAGTTTTTACGGGTGCCGGAGTTGAGATAATAAAGCGAAACGGCGGAATAACCGCTGTCATAAGCGGAGAAATCGGGCATTTTGAAGCATCGGGAATAAGAATTAGAATCGACGCAGAGCTTGAGCGGCTTATGCCGTCTATGCTTATTCTGGATATGTCCGGCGTATCATTTATGGACAGCTCGGGTATAGGGCTTATACTCGGCAGGCAACGCATTATGGAATCGTTCGGCGGCGGTGTGGCGGTAAAAAATCCGTCGCCGTCGGTACGCAGGATAATACAGGTGGCAGGCTTGTCACGACTTATAATAAGCGGTAAAAATACGGAGGATAAAAAATGAAGTGCGAAAATTATGTTAAGCTGTCGTTCCCTGCCCTGTCACGAAACGAAAGCTATGCGAGGGCGGCTGTAGGGGCATTCGTTTCCCAGCTTGACCCGACAGTTGACGAGCTGGGGAGCGTCAAGGCGGCGGTTTCCGAGGCGGTGACGAACTGTGTGGTACATGCCTATTCGGAATGTGAAACGGTGGGCATTATAAATATAACCGCCCGTATAAAAGATGAAGAAGTATACATAAAGATAACCGACAAGGGCTGTGGCATAGAAGACGTGAAAAAGGCGATGGAACCGCTGTTTACAACAAAGCCGGAGCTTGAGCGGAGCGGACTTGGCTTTGCGGTTATGGAAAGCTGTTGCGATAAGGTAAAGGTATCGTCAAAGGTAGGAAAAGGCACAACGGTCACGCTCACATTCCGATTTGAAAAAAGGGTGCTTAAATGAGCGCCGACAAGGACAATTCGTTCATCACGGAGCATTTCGCACTGGTGCATTCGATAGCAGGCAGATTCAGAAATCGGGGGATAGAATATGACGAACTGTTTTCGGCAGGCTGTGTCGGTCTTGTAAAGGCAGGCAACAATTTTGACGAAAGCAGGGGGCTGAAGTTTTCAACGTATGCGGTACCGGTCATCATGGGGGAAATAAAACAGCTTTTCCGTGACGGCGGTACGGTAAAGGTGAGCCGCAGTTTAAAAGAGCTGTCGCTGAAAATTTGCAGGCTCCGTGACGAGCTTATCAAAAACGGCGAAGAACCTCATATTTCGGTGCTGGCGGAAAAACTCGGGATAACGCCCGAAGAAGCATCGCTTGCGCTTGGGGCTTCGCTTCCGCCTGTTTCATTAAGCAGTTATGACGATGAGGAAAACGACGAGGGCAGTTTCGACCTGCCTGTTGAGCCTGAACAGCCGAAAGCGCTTGACAGAATGGCATTGCGACAGCTTGTTTCCCGTCTTGAGCCGCTTGACCGCAGGCTGATAATACTGCGTTACAGCGAGGAATGTACGCAGAGCAGAACGGCAGAAATACTGGGAATGACGCAGGTGCAGGTGTCACGCAGAGAGAAGAAGATACTGGAGGGATTGAGGAAGCAGTTATTGTGTTGATGCGGCAGGTTGCCGCTGACAATTCGCCGTTCTTTTTGCCTCTGCTTTGTCGAGATTACGTTATCGGCGGATATCTGTGACAGAACGATCGGATATGCGCATAATCACCAAAACCGATTCGAGAGGGGCAAGCCTCTCCCGTAGCATTTACCACCACTTGAACCTTCATTTACGTTTATAATTATCAGATAGGTGCATAGATTCTTTCTTTTCTACACAATCGCCAAAACCGATAAGTTCTGTAGGCTTTTTTCTCTGCATTTTGACGGCGATGTAATATACTGTAAATTTGTCGTTCGAAAGTGTTTGTGAAAAGTCAACAAAAAGCGTATGTAAGGTTTATGTAAAAAGATTATAATAAACAAAAAATGTTGAAAACTCGGTTGAAACTGTTGAATTGCAATGGGGGCTGTCGGGATATAAAATAAGTTTACAAATTAAAAACAACCCGACAGGAAAGGAAGTTTTCAACTATGTCAAACGAAAGATATGAACTTAACAAAAACCTCGCCCAGATGTTAAAGGGCGGTGTAATAATGGACGTTACAACGCCTGAGCAGGCAAGAATAGCTCAAGAGGCAGGCGCTTGCGCAGTTATGGCGCTTGAGCGTATCCCTGCCGATATAAGAGCCGCAGGCGGTGTTGCAAGAATGAGCGACCCTGCTATGATAAAGGGCATTCAGAACGCAGTTACAATTCCCGTTATGGCTAAATGCCGTATCGGTCATTTCGCCGAAGCGCAGATACTTGAGGCTATCGAGATAGATTATATTGACGAGAGCGAGGTTCTTTCTCCCGCCGATGACAAGTACCACATCGACAAGACAAAGTTCAACGTGCCTTTCGTATGCGGTGCAAAGGACTTAGGTGAGGCGCTCCGCCGTATCTCAGAAGGTGCTTCTATGATAAGAACAAAGGGCGAGCCCGGTACAGGCGACGTTGTACAGGCTGTAAGGCATATGAGAATGATGCAGCAGGAAATCCGCAGGCTGACATCTATGTCAAAGGACGAGCTTTACCAGGCGGCAAAGGATCTTCAGGTCGACTATGAGCTTGTAAAGTATGTTGCGGAAAACGGCAAGCTCCCCGTTGTAAACTTCGCCGCAGGCGGTGTCGCAACTCCTGCCGATGCCGCTCTGATGATGCAGCTCGGCGCTGAGGGCGTATTTGTAGGAAGCGGTATCTTCAAGTCGGGCAACCCTGCAAAGAGAGCCGCCGCTATCGTAAAGGCCGTTACAAACTACACTGACGCTAAGATGATCGCAGAACTGTCGGAGGATCTCGGTGAAGCTATGGTCGGCATAAACGAACAGGAAATCGCTCTCCTCATGGCAGAACGAGGCAAATAAGGCGGCAATGTGCCGCTTCAAATTCCGACCTTTTTAAAGGTCGGTGCGTTGCTAACGCTATTGAAACGGTCGGGGATAAACGATATTTGGACTTATTGCAATTTGCAGTGGGTCGCCGCTGACTATTCCGACCTTTGCGGCAATGTGCCGCCTCAAATTCCGACCTTTGCGGCAATGTGCCGCTTCAAATTCCGACCTTTTTAAAGGTTGGGAAATAGCTAAGATTAGTGGGACGGTCGGGGATAAACGATATTTGGGCTTATTGCAATTTGCGGCAATGTGCCGCTTCAAATTCCGACCTTTTTAAAGGTTGGTGCGTTGCTAAGATTAGCAGAACGGTCGGGAATAAACGATATTTGGACTTATTGCAATTTGCGGCGGGTCGCCGCTGACTGTTCCGACCTTTGCGGCAATGTGCCGCTTCAAATTCCGCCTTTATAAACATTAGAAATAAGTAAAGGCTTGCAAAACGGCGGATTTATAAAAAGTGCTGAGCAAAAAGAAGATGGCTGTAATAAACCGCTCAGCCGAAAGGACACAACTAATGACAGTAGCAGTTCTTGCGCTTCAGGGCGCATTTGCGGAACACGAAAAAATTCTCTCAAAGCTCGATGCAGACAGCTTTGAGATACGTCAGAAAAAGGATCTTGACCGCAGCTTCGACCGCCTTATAATTCCCGGCGGTGAAAGCACGGTACAGGGAAAGCTGCTCCGTGAGCTTGATCTTTTTGACGGCATAAAGAGCCGTATCGAAGGCGGTATGCCTGTCTACGGCACCTGCGCAGGTCTTATCCTGCTTGCAAAATCTATCTCAAACGACAGCGCACAGCACCTGCAGACAATGTCCATTGTTGCCAACCGCAACGCATACGGCAGACAACTCGGCAGCTTCCATACCGAAGCGCAGTTTGAGGGTATCGGAGAAATTCCTATGACGTTTATCCGTGCGCCGTATATCGACAAGGTTTATGACGATGTACAGGTTCTCTCGGAGGTGGACGGAAAAATAGTAGCCGCAAGACAGAAAAATCAGCTTGTGACAGCTTTCCACCCGGAGCTTGACGGCGATACAAGAGTACACGAGTATTTTCTGAATATGTAAAGATATGTCGGATCCGCTGTTTTTTAAACGGCGGATTTTTTGTTTGCATCGCTCCGGTAACGCCTTGATTGCCCCTCCCGTTATAACCTTATCACTCTTGCCGGCACCGCCAATTCCGCAAGTTCCCCAAACCCAACTCCATTCATTTTGCATATTTTTGAAAAATTTTTCAAAACCCTCTTGACAAATCGCAAAAGCAGTGATATAATAAAGCCTACAAAGTCGATAGGCTTTTAGAGATTAAGCCGAACCGAAAACGAGGTAAGGATATGAACAAGGACATGACAAGATATATCAGCGGTTTCCGATGTTGATTTTAGCGGCATCTTCAAAGTAAGGCAGATATACTTTTGTTGTAAATGCAACACACGGTTTTATACCGACAGAATAACAAACGAAAATTAAACTTAACGTATAACAGATTATGAATCGAAAAGGAGAAAATCACAATGAGAACATTTGACAAGATTACAGACCTTATAGGCGGCACACCCATATTAAAGCTCAACAACTACATAGCTCTGAACGAGCTTCCCGCAAACATCTACGCAAAGCTCGAATACTTCAACCCCGCAGGAAGCGTAAAGGACAGAATCGCAAAGGCGATGATAGACGATGCCGAGGCTAAGGGCGCACTCAAGCCCGGCGCAGTTATAATTGAGCCTACAAGCGGTAACACAGGTATAGGACTTGCCGCTGTAGCCGCTTCAAAGGGCTACAGAATAATCCTCACAATGCCCGAGACCATGAGCGTTGAGCGCCGTAATCTGCTCAAGGCATACGGTGCGGAGCTTGTGCTTACAGACGGTGCAAAGGGTATGAAGGGCGCAATCGCAAAGGCAGAGGAGCTTGCACAGCAGATCGATGGCGGCTTCATTCCCAGTCAGTTCACAAACAGCGCAAACCCCACCGCTCACTTCAATACAACCGGTCCCGAGATATGGGAAGATACAGACGGCAAGGTTGACATCTTCGTAGCCGGCGTAGGCACAGGCGGTACGGTTTCCGGCGTAGGTAAGTACCTCAAGAGCAAGAACCCGAACGTAAAGGTAGTTGCGGTTGAACCTGCAGGCTCGCCCGTGCTTTCAAAGGGTGTTGCAGGACCTCATAAGATACAGGGTATCGGCGCAGGCTTTGTTCCCGAAACGCTTGATACCAAGATTTATGACGAAATAATCGCAGTCGAGAACGAGGACGCATTCGCTACAGGCAGAACGCTTGCAAGAAAAGAGGGCTTACTTGTCGGCATCTCATCCGGTGCGGCAGTATTTGCGGCTACACAGCTTGCTAAGCGCCCCGAGAATAAGGGTAAGAACATTGTTGTCCTTCTCCCCGATACAGGCGACCGTTACCTCTCAACGCCTATGTTCGCAGAATAATTCAGAAATTTCTATACCCAATTTTATATAGCCATCGCAAAAGCTGTCTCAAACGGACAGCTTTTGCATTTTAATTATAAAGTAACTTCAAATAATTGCTGAAAATCCGCATCACAACGTTATCTTATAACCGCATTTTGCAAGTTATCAATTCTAAACTTGCACAAACGTGCTTGTGCTATAGCACAAAACCCTGTAAAACCGGTTGACCTTACTGCTTTTCGGTAGTACAATACAGGTAAAGAAAAAACAAGTACCGCAACGGCGCAGGACGATGAAAGTTCTGCGCCGTTTCGTTTACAAAGGAAAGGATGACGTACAAATGTATGAATGCAGTTTAGACAGAATGAAGGATAAGATCTCCACTTTCAGCAAATTCGGTGATGCTGGCCACGGCGGTATCACACGTTACTCGCTCTCACCCGAGGCTATTATGGCCCGTAACGAGTTCATCAAGCGTATGAAGGCTATCGGCGCAGAGATTGAGATAGATGATGTTGCGAATATCTACGCAACGCTCGCCGGCACAGACCCCGACGCAAAGCGTATCGTAATGGCTTCTCACTGTGACTCGGTAAAAAACGGCGGTAACTATGACGGTATACTCGGTGTTATGTCGGCTATGGAGGTGCTTGAAACAGTACACGAGAAGAACATCCCCCATAAGCATCCTCTCACCGCTATGATATGGACAAACGAGGAAGGCTCGCTGTATCCGCCTGCTATGATGTGTTCGGGTATCGTATGCTACGATTATCTGCCTGAGGACATCAGATGCAAGTTCAAGTATGAGGATATGATGAATTCAAAGAGTATCCTTGACAATACATCGACATTCGGTGAAGCGCTTGACAAGTCGGGCTTCAAGGGCGACAAGAAGTACCGCCTGTCACCCGACAGATATATGTATATGTTTGAAACGCACATCGAACAAGGTCCTATCCTTGAAGATGCAGGAAACGATATAGGCGTTGTTGACTGTGTACTGGGTATGTTCAACTACAGGCTGAAGTTCTACGGACAGACGACCCACGCAGGCACATTCCCGATGCCCAAGCGCCGTGACGCATTCTTTGCCGCTTCACAGGCTCTGTGCTATCTGCACGAGGAAATAGACAAGCTCGGCTACAGCGACCTTGTTTACACAACGGGCGAGGTTGTATGCCACCCCTGCGTACATACCTGTGTACCCGACTTCTTTGACTTCTCGTTCGACTCACGTCACGAGGATCCCAAGGTACTTGAAAAGGTACTGGCTATCGTAAAATCCTGCGAGGAAAAAACGTGGGCAGGCTGTACCTGCAAGGTAGAAAAGGCTTGGAACCGTGATACTGTCTACTGGGATAAGAAGCTGGTAAGCTATGTAAAGGCATCCGCAGAGGAATGCGGTATCAAGCACCAGTATATCCACTCAGGCGCAGGTCACGACGCACAGTTTGCCGCATATACGCTCCCGACAACTATGATATTCGTACAGTCGAAGGACGGTCTTTCACACTGCGAGCCGGAATATTCAAGCCCCGAGCATTGCACTGAGGGCGCAACGGTTATGCTGAATGCTGTCCTCAAGGCAGATAATGATTAAGCATAACACTTTTGGAAAAGTACTAATTTTATAAGTGGGGTTGAGGGGCGTAGCCCCCAACAGGGAATAGGGGCGGTAGCCCCAGTAATATAGCCCCTTCCCGTGGGGAAGGGGTTTGGGGTTAGGGATAGAGAATCCGCTCAAATTTTATAAAATTAGCTTTTTAACAGATTATTGCTAAGTTGAATTATGACAACCACTTCTTTTTTTGGTATATTTCCTGACTGATTTTGCTTTATCTGATTTACTTTCACCCGCTTTTTCGGCGGGTGATTTTTTTGCGGATAGCGTTCATTGCAGGCGGTAATTAAAAATAGAATAATAAGGCTTGATTTTTTATTTAAACTATGGTACAATAGTACAGTATCAGAAATAGAACCCGTGATTATGGGTGTAAGCCCTGTGCAAGGGAGTCCTGTGAACCATGTCAGGCGGGGAACCGAGCAGCATTAAGCAGTTATGACCTGTGCCGCAGCAAGTTTACACTCATAATCATGGGTTCTATTTTTGCGTATCGTTTTATTTACCGATTATTATGTACTTTGTCACGGGAGGTTAGTTATGCATCTTGCTCTTTATCGTAAGTATCGTTCTGCCACCTTTGACGAAGTAATTTCGCAGGAGCATATAACCACCACGCTGAAAAATCAGATAAAGGCCGGCACTCCAGCTCACGCTTATCTGTTCACAGGTTCGAGAGGTACGGGTAAGACCACCTGTGCAAAGCTGATGGCAAAGGCGGTAAACTGCTTATCTCCCGTTGACGGCAACCCCTGCGGAGAATGTGAAAGCTGTAAGGCGATAGCTGCAGGCTGTCCGGATATAATCGAGATGGACGCAGCCTCAAACAACGGCGTTGACGATGTAAGGGCATTGCGTGACGAGGTTATGTACGCTCCGACTGTCTGCCGTTATAAAGTTTATATAATAGACGAGGTGCATATGCTGTCCTCGCAGGCATTCAACGCACTTCTGAAAACCATAGAAGAACCGCCGCCGCACGTTATATTCATACTTGCGACTACCGAGATACACAAGGTGCCTGCGACTATCGCATCAAGATGTCAGCAGTTCCGCTTTTCAAGAATTGACGTAGAAGAAAGCACAAAGCGGTTGTGCGAGATAGCAAAAAAAGAAAACGTAAATATAACCGAGGATGCGGCAAGACTTATTTCAAGATTGTCCGACGGCGGTATGAGAGATGCGGTTTCGCTGCTCGACCAGTGTATAAGCGTGAGCGCCGACATTGACGAGGAAACCGTAAGGACTACCGCAGGCATCGCAGGAACGGAGCATCTGTTCACGCTTGCACAGTGCATACACGAGCAGAATGCGCCCGAGGCACTGAAAATTCTCGACGAGCTTCACAATCAGTCGAAGGATCTTATGCTTCTTCTTGACGAGCTGTTGTCGCATTTCAGAAATCTGTGCATACTGTCGGCAACGAACTCCGACTTTTCGCTTATCCCTGCAGGAAGCGGAACAAGAAACGATCTTGCAAGGCAGACAAAGGAGTTTACTCTAGGAGAAATAATGCGATGTATGGATATACTGCAGGACTGCATTGCGAGAACTCCGAAAACGGCAAAGCGTAAGACGGTTGCCGAAATGTGCCTTATAAGGCTGTGTACGCCACGTCTTGACAGTGACACATCGGCATTGTCGTTAAGGCTTGAAAAGCTGGAGAACAGGCTCGACAAGCTGTGTGACGGCGAGATAAGCGTTCAGCCGAGAGCCGCCGTGCAAACCGGCGAAAGCACAGAAAAGCATATACCGGCGCAATCCGCAAAGCCCGTAAGCGTAACCGGCGACAGACCGCAGGATATTATTGCAGATACGCTGAACAGGATAGAAAATAAAATCACATCCGCTGATGATAAGCAGAAGGACGTGACAGTTCCGTCCGCTCCGGTACAGCAGAGCGGTACAGAGCGGAATGCCGCAGACAGCAAGCCTGACTGGTTGTTTGAGGGTACGGGCGGCGCTGATGATAACGCAAGCGCAGTAAACGAAGATGCTCCTCCGTTTGACCTTGACGAACCGCAGGCAAGCGTTGCTCCTGCAAAGCAGGAACAGGCAGGCAATACAAACGGTGACGGCAACAAGCCGGACTGGCTGTTTGAGGGTACGGGCGGTGCTGATGATAACGCAAGTGCAGGAAACGAAGATGCTCCTCCGTTTGACCTTGACGAACCGCAGACAAGCGTTGCTCCGCAGGAACAGGCAGTAAAGACCGGGAATAATCTTCCCGAACAGCATAAAAATAAGCTGTCGGCAGACAGTGCGCAAAGTACCGGTAATGCCGATCCGCAGGTAACCGAGATACTCGACAGACTTCCCGTTATACTGCAGGCTATACTGGGACAGGTGCAGGTGACGCTCGGTCGGGATACGGTGAATATCAGCGGTTTTCAGAAATTCCAGTATGATTTCTTGACAACAGGCGACTCGAAGGAACGGCTTGAGAAAGCCGCTGAAGAGGTAACAGGCAGAAGGCTTGTAATGACCTTTGACAATATCGGCGATACAGCCGAAAGCAAGGATAAAAGCGACCCTGTTTCCGATTTCTTATCAAGAGCGGAAAAAATGGGCGTAAAAATAAAATACAAAAAACCAAAAAATTAAGTCGTTGACTTAAAGATACGAAAGGAAAAATCACAATGAAAGCAAGATTACCCAAGGAATACCAGAACAGAGGCGCAAACAACATGAACAGCATGATAAAGCAGGCTCAGAAGATGCAGGAAGACATCGAGCGTGTACAGGCTGAGCTTGAGGCAAGAGATTTCACAGCTTCTGCCGCAGGCGGTATGATTGAAGTTACGATGAGCGGTGCAAAGGTACTCAAGGAGGTTAAGCTCAACCCCGAGGTTGTTGACAAGGACGCTATCGAGGATCTTCAGGACGTTATCGTAGCAGGCGTAAATGCCGTTATCACACAGATTGAAGAAGTAAGTGCCGCAGAGATGGAAAAGGTAACAGGCGGAGTTAACATTCCGGGACTTGTTTAATGGCTGAATATAATTCTCAGCCGCTTATAACGGCGGCGCAGGAATTCGCCAAGCTCCCCGGCATCGGTCTTAAAACGGCGCAGAGGCTGGCATATTATATACTGAACGCCCCGGAGGAAGAAGTGGAGCAGTTTGCGTCCGGAATTCTACGGGCAAGACGCAGTATGAAGCTGTGCAGTGTATGTCAGAATATCTGCAATACGGACAAGTGCGATATATGCTCGGACAGCCGCAGGAACCACAAGGTTATATGCGTTGTGGAAAGTCCCAAGGACGTTTCCGCCATAGAACGAAGCGGTGGCTTTGACGGAGTGTATCATGTGCTTCACGGGCTGTTGTCACCGATGAATTCGATAGGTCCTCAGCAGCTTAAAATAAAGGAGCTTATGGCAAGGCTGTCGGATACGGACGAGGTCATAATGGCTACAAGTCCGACTATCGAGGGAGAGGCTACGGCAACATATCTTTCAAGAATGATAAAGCAGCTGGGCGTAAAGGTGACCCGTCTTGCGTATGGTCTGCCTGCGGGCGCATCGCTTGAATATGCGGACGATGTTACGCTCCAGAGGGCGCTTGAAAACCGTAACGAAATATAATTTTCTTCGGGAAAGGAATATGATAAATGACACAGGAACAGTTGAACACGATACAGGAACAGACAAAGAAAATAACCAACCCGAAACTGCTCGAAGTGATGAGGACGCTGAAAAAATGCGCTGAAGAGAAAACAAATCCCGAACCGCAGTATCAGGTGGATTATATCGACAATCTGATGGAGGCAAGACTTCTTGCGCCTGTAACCGTGACGGATATGTCGGGTGAGAACGAAAATCAGATGAAGGTACAGTTCTCGCACCTTACAAATCCTCAGAACGAGAAATATTTTATGGTGTTCACCGATATGGAAACAATGCAGAAGAACATCAAGGATATAAGCAAGGTCTGCGTTATTGCCGTTACATATAAGGATCTTTCCGCTATGCTGTCACAGCCGAAGTGTGCTATGAAGGGCTTTGTTATAAACCCCTTCACCGAGAACATTATCTGCGGTCCTCAGCAGGCAGAGGTAATAGCAAATTATATAAGGCAGAAAAAATTCAACAACGGCGAGCTTACTGTCATAAACGAGGTTACGGGCGTGCCTGACACTGTTACAAAGCCTATAACGAGCTATTTTGACAGCCGTAAGGATATTAAAAAGGCATATATTATGAATATGCGCAAGGTAAACC
>ENA-USUG01003200-USUG01003200.1-human-gut-metagenome-genome-assembly--contig:-NODE-3200-length-22821-cov-4.936027_pt1 | contig 22821 bp, 17 predicted proteins | sample MGYA00250059_ERZ773394 | MGnify/ENA primary metagenome ERZ773394 (study PRJEB29103, sample SAMN06111957) | human gut metagenome | biome: human gut; feature: ankylosing spondylitis patient; material... | reverse complement strand
ACTTTGAAGTTATATTTACCTGGAGGTATATTACGAAAAATTACTTGATTTTCTCCTTGGACGAGAAAGAAAGCGGGTACATCGGATGAGATTCAGTACAATAGGATATTGTTTTCAGCAGGGATTTAAGAATATATGGAGAAATAAACTGTTCTCCCTTGCATCCATGGCGACCATGTCAGCATGTATTTTCATGTTCGGCATCTTCTTCTGCATTGTGCAGAACTTTCAGCATTTCGTAAAATCGGCAGAGGAAGGCGTTGCCATTACCGTTCTCTTTGACGAGGGAACGACGGAAGATCAGATCATGGCCATCGGACAGGATCTGACGAAGCGCGCCGGGGTCTCGGAAGTCGTCTATGTATCAGCGGATGAGGCATGGAAGAGCTATCAGAAACAGTATTTTCAGGGAAATGAAGAGCTGGCAGACGCATTTGTCAATGATAACCCATTGGCCAACAGCGCCAATCTGGAGATCTACATGAAGGATATCTCATTGCAGGACGATCTGGTAACCTATATTGAGTCCATTGACGGAGTGAGAAAAGTCAATCGTTCCGATCAGGTAGCGGATATGCTGAGTGGATTTAACCGTCTGATAAGTTATGTGTCCGTGGCAATTATCGGACTGCTTCTGGCAGTTTCCGTATTCCTGATCAGCAATACGGTGGCGACCGGTATTGCTGTCAGAAAAGAAGAGATTGCGATTATGCGTCTGATCGGAGCGAAGAATTCCTTTATCAAGGCACCGTTCCTGATCGAAGGCGTTATCATTGGATTGGTGGGAGCAGCGCTTCCGCTGGCAGTTCTTTATTATCTGTACCATAAGATTGTACTGTACGTTGCAGCAGAATTTAACATGCTGACCAGCGTCATGAAATTCCTTCCGGTGAACGAGCTGTTCAGCACATTGCTGCCGGTAGGTATGCTTCTTGGTGTGGGTATTGGTTTCTTTGGAAGTGTATTCACCAGTCAGCGGCACCTGAAAGTATAAAGGAGACGACAGCATGAAACGGCGCCTGATCAGTGCGGCCCTGATATTTGCACTTGTTCTGGTTCTTCCGGGCATGGGCACGCGGGCAAATCCGGGAGATTCCGGAAATGAGGAAGAAGCGGAAGAGGATTCAGACACCGATGCGTTGGAACAGAAACGAAAAGATACTCTGAAGCAGATTGAGTCTATTAAATCGGATATCAGTACCGTGGAAAATCAGATCAAGGATCTGAAACAGAATAAAAGTAATCTTCAGGCTTATATCAGCAAGCTGGATAAGGAAGTGAATACGCTGGCTTCCCAGATTAAAAATCTGCAGACCCAGATTAAAAGCAGCGAAGCGCAGATCAGTGATAAAAAAGATGAGATCGAAGCCAGCACAGCGGAGCTTGCAAAAGCGGAAGAAGAGATGGATGAGCAGTATTCTATGATGAAGAAGCGCATCCAGTATATGTATGAGAACGGCGGGCAGTCCTGGTTTGAACTGCTGCTGGAGTCGGAAAGCTTTCCGGATCTGGTAAACCGGATAGAGTATGCATCGGAGATGACCGGCTATGACCGGGATATGATGCAGCAGCTCAAAGAGGCGAGAGATGTGGTAGAAGAACAGAAAAACGCACTTGAGCAGGAAAAGCAGGAACTGGAAGACGCTAAGAAAGATCTGCAGACCATGCTGTCGAAAGTACAGGAACAGCAGACTGCCATTAATAAGGCAATGGCTGCAAAGACACAGGAAATTGCAGACTATCAGAGTCAGATTAATACGGCAGCCGGACAGCAGGATGCCTATGAGGACCAGCTGGATGAGCAGGAGAAGCTGCTTGCCCAGGTGGAAAATCAGATCGCAGCTGCAGCTGCGGCGAAAGCTGCGGCAGATGATGGAGACGGAGGAAGCTCCGGATTCATGTGGCCATGTCCGGCCAGTCACCGAATTACCAGCGGGTTCGGGAATCGAACAGCACCGGTGAAAGGAGCATCCACTTATCATAAGGGAATTGATATTGGAGCATCCAGTGGTTCAGCCATTGTAGCAGCGTCTTCAGGACGTGTGACGACAGCAACCTACAGCAGTTCGGCCGGAAATTATGTGGTCATATCCCATGGCGGCGGCATCTCTACCGTGTATATGCATGCATCGGCACTCTATGTGTCGGAAGGAGATACCGTATCAGCGGGTGATACGATAGCGGCAGTTGGATCCACCGGATTTTCGACAGGACCGCATCTTCACTTTGGAGTGATTGTAAATGGCAGTTATGTGAATCCATCCGGGTACGTAAACTGATATAGAAGGCAATAAAAGGAGATACAGCAATGGAAGAGAACCGGAAACATCATTCCTTCAGAAAGGGACTTATCTGCGGAGTGCTGATCAGTGTGCTGACAGTCTCTGTCTGCGGCTGCGGTGCTGCCTGGATGCTTGGTCATCTGGGATTTACAGCACTCACTTCCGGAGGTAATGCGGAAGAGCAGGCGAAGATATCCACCAAGATGCAGGAACTGCAGAGTTATATCGACCGGTTTTATCTGTTTGATTATGACGAAGAGAATGTGGAGAGCGGCATCTATAAGGGCATGATGGCCGGACTTGGCGATGTGTATACCAACTATTATACACCGGAAGAATATGCAAGCTTTATGGAGTCTTCCAACGGAAGCTACAGCGGAATCGGTGCCATGTTAAGCCAGGATTACAATACTGGAATTATCACGGTTGTGAAAGTCTTTGAAGGATCACCTGCTGCGGAGGCAGGGGTACAGCCGGATGATATTCTGTATAAAGTAAAAGGGGAAGAAGTAACCGGAATGGATCTGAATCTGGTTGTATCAGATCTTAAAGGTGAAGAGGGAACCGATGTGGAGGCAAGTTTCATGAGAGGCACGGATGTGCTGGATCTGACACTGACGCGCCGGAGCATTGAAGTTCCTACGGTGGAGTACCGGCTGATTACAGATAAGATCGGTTATATCAGTATCAGTGAATTCGATGATGTGACGGATGACCAGTTCATTGCAGCCCTTGATGATCTGAATTCTCAGGGTATGGAAAATCTGATCATTGACCTTCGGGATAACGGAGGCGGCCTGGTGGATGTGACCTGCGATATTCTTGATCAGCTTCTTCCGGAAGGCTTGATTGTCTACACGGAAGACAAAGATGGCAACCGTGAGGAAGAGACTTCCGATGCGGAACACTACTTCCCGGGTAAGATGGCGGTGCTGGTCAATGGAAACAGTGCCAGTGCTTCGGAGATTTTTGCAGGAGCCATCAAGGATTACGGAGTGGGAACCCTGATCGGAACCCAGACCTTTGGTAAAGGCATCGTGCAGAGTCTGTTTCCGCTAAGCGATGGATCTGCGATCAAGGTCACCGTTTCCCGATATTATACGCCGGCAGGCAATAATATCCACGAAGTGGGCATTACGCCGGATATTATTCTGGAAAAGGATACGGAGAGCGAAGAAGACAATCAGCTGCAGAAAGCCATTGACGTATTAAAAGAATAAGAAAAAGAGACTCCCTGTTTACCGGGATTTCCGGTAAACGGGGAGTTTTTGTGTAACATATTAAAGATATTTTTTGATCCAGCGGACTGTTTCCGTAAGAAGGATTTCTGATGGCTTCCGGTCGCGGGTCAGGACATTATAGATATGATCCGCATGGGGGATCAGGATGAGTTCACTTCCTGGATGGGAAGAGGTACGGCGGATTTCCTCTGCGTGGAAAGATGGAACCAGCTGGTCCTGTTCGCCGCCGACTGCGAGGAGCGGTCCTTTGTAGTTTCGAAGCTCTGAGAGAGGTGTGGAAGCCTGAATCTCTTCAAACCACTGTCTGGAAAGTCTTAAGTCCTCGCGCCAGTCCATGGGAATCCGGGCGTAGCTATTCTTTACAGCTTCCGGATAATAGTACTGATACCAGTTTTCAAAAATTCCGGCATGCTCCTGACATGCACCGGACCAGCTGACAGCGCAGTGGAGTTTCGGGATCTTATCAAGAACCGCTGCCATGATCCGCGCACCCTGGCTGAAGCCTAAGATTCCGACCCGATTCTGGTCAGAACGTTTAAATTGACACATGGCATGATAGATACAGCAGGTGTCTTCGATTTCTCCGGAAAATGTGAGCATTTCTTCTTTCTCCCGGCTTTCTCCACAGCCGGCATAATCAAAGCGGATAGAGGCGATTCCTTGTTCTGCCAGGCGGTTCGCCAGCTGTACAAACAAATTGCCGACTTCATCTTTATGTGAGGCGGTCCCATGGCAGAGTATCATCACCGGAAAGGGTCCTGTTCCGTCCGGACAAACCCATACAGCCGGAATCTCATGATTGCCGTTTCTGATACCAATTCTTCCGATCATATATGTCATCCTTTCTGTATCGTCACTGATTTTCTAACCACATTTTACCATATCTGCCGGAGAGCGGATGAGTTTTTTATCGACAATAATTTTCGTTTAAAAATCCCCTTTATTTGAAAGTGTAACTTTGCTATAATAGACAGAATAAAGGAGGCTGACTAATGAATTACAGTAAAAAAAGCACCTCCAGAAAGCAGAAGGCGCTCAAGTCCAGGAAAAGTAAAATGGGCAAAAAGCTGGGCGTTGTCTTTCTGAAGACGCTGTTGGTACTGTTCATTGCCGTGGGCGTAGCAGGTCTGTGCGGCGGGATCGGTATCGTAAAAGGAGTAATCGAGAATGCTCCGGATATTACGAGTGCGAGTGTACTTCCGAGAGGCTACAAATCTACGGTCTATGATGCGGACGGCAACAAGACTGCAGAGCTGATCGCAGAGGGAACCAACCGTACCTATGTGAAACTTGACAATATTCCAAAACATGTGCAGGAAGCATTTATTGCCATTGAAGATGAACGTTTTTATGACCATAACGGAATTGATATTCAGGGTATGCTGCGTGCCGGTGTGAAGTTTGTGACCAGTGGGTTTAGAACGACGCAGGGTGCAAGTACCATTACCCAGCAGCTTTTGAAAAATAATGTATTTGACTTCATGTCCGAACATGGAATGCTGGAGAAGATCGAACGAAAGCTGCAGGAGCAGTACCTTGCCGTGAAGCTGGAAGACATCATGAGTAAGGATGAAATTCTGGAAAGTTACCTGAATACCATCAATCTGGGCCAGAATACGCTTGGTGTACAGGCAGCGGCAAACCGTTATTTTGGAAAGAGTATCAGTGAACTGGATATTTCGGAAGCGGCAGTACTGGCGGCAATTACCAAGAGTCCGACAGAATACAATCCGATCAAACATCCGGATGCGAATAAGACGCGCCGGGCGCTGGTTTTGAAAAATATGCTGGATCAGGGATATATTTCCCAGAACGATTATGACAGCGCCATGGAAGATGATATATATGCCCGGATCAGTGAACACAACGAAGAGACTCAGTCCACCAATACGGTCTATTCCTATTTCGTGGATGCACTGATCGATCAGGTGCAGAAGGATCTGGTAGAGAAAGCAGGATATTCAGCGACACAGGCATCGAATGCTCTGTACAGCAGTGGACTGAAGATTTACAGTACACAGAAGCCGGAGATTCAGTCGGCATTGGATGAAGAATTTGCCAATGAGGAGAACTTCCCGGCAAATACGAAAGTTGCCATTGAGTGGGCCATGAGCGTGGTCGATAAAGATGGAAATACGACCAATTACAGCCAGGAGATGATGTTCAAATACTATAAGGAACAGAATTCCGGCTATGAACCGCTTTATAGTTCTGAGGAGGAGGCACAGGCTGCCATTGACGGCTATGTGGCGACACTGGGAATCACCGACGACGATACGGTCTATGAGAAATCATCTTTCATCATGCAGCCGCAGGCTTCCATGGTCATTGAAGATCAGAAGGCCGGCGAAGTGGTGGCAATGATCGGAGGCCGTGGTGAGAAGACGGCCAACAAGACACTGAACCGTGTTACCAACGCTCTCAGAAACCCAGGTTCTACTTTCAAGATCGTTGCGGCGTATGCACCGGCATTTGAAGAGCTTGGATATGGACCGGGCACCGTACAGTACGACGGACCGTTTGCCTACACAGAGAACGGAAAAGTCGGACGATTAGTCAATAACTGGGATAAGAAGACTCAGTACAGAGGATGGACGACGCTTCGTGAAGCGATTGCCCGTTCCATGAATATCGTGGCAGTCAAGACGATTACGGATGTCACTCCGAGTGTGGCTATAGATTATCTGCTCCGCTTCGGATTCACCAGTCTGCAGCTGGATGGAGCAAACTCCGATGCCGGTCAGGCAATGGCCCTTGGCGGACTGACCAATGGTGTATCCAATCTGGAGCTGACCGCAGCCTATGCGGGAATAGCAAATGGAGGTTCTTATTATAAGCCGAAGCTGTACTCGAAGATCGTGGACAATGAAGGTAATGTGATCCTTGATAATACGGTGGAGGAGCCGACACAGGTGATCTCTGAGCAGAATGCATGGCTTCTGATCGACTGTATGAAAGATGTAGTCACCGGTGCAGGCGGAACGTCCAGTGCAGCCAAGATCAGCAATATGACTACTGCCGGTAAATCCGGTACCACTTCCGAGAACCGTGATGTATGGTTCGTCGGCATGTCTCCGTATTATACGGCAGGCATCTGGGTAGGATATGACAACAACGGTTACAAGCATGAACTGAGCAGTAAGGCAGGAGAGACAAGTTTCCATAAGAAGCTGTGGTCCAAAGTCATGAGCCGGATTCATCAGAATCTGGAAAATAAAGATTTCGACAAACCTTCGGGCATTGTACAGGTAACGATTTGTACTAAGTCCGGCAAGCTGGCAATTCCAGGTGTATGTGACAGCGATGGACGATCCGGCATCGTCATCAATGAATATTTTGCGGATGGCACACAGCCCACAGAGACCTGCGATAAACACGTACTTGCGAATATCTGTGCAGATACGGGTCTTCTGGCAACGACCATGTGCCCGAATCAGATTGTACAGTCCAAAGTACTGCTTCCACCGATGCAGAGTGGAGTGGCAGAGGCAGTCACACTGGATACCGCATATGGCATCAGTTCCAATCTGCAGGCAGCGACCTGTACCGTTCACACGGGAGGTGTCTATCTGCCAAGTATTTATGAGCAGACTGGTTCTGCAGCAGGCGCAGTGACACCGACGGATCCGAATGCGGCGGCAGCGGATCCAAATGCAGCGGCGGCTGACCCGAATGCGGCGACAGCCGATCCAAACGCGGCGGCAGCGGCCGACCCGGCAGCCGGTGATGGAACTGCAGGTTCCGCAGAAGGACAGTAATCATATTACAACAGACATAAAAAGATCCCCGGTATGGGAAGCTGAATATTGGATCAGCCTCATGCCGGGGATTTTTTGTATGTTTGGAATCCGGTTAATCATTCAGGGCTTTGGAAGTCAGTCCCTGATGAAGTTCGGTCATATAAGTGTTCCAGATCGCCAGCGGATAGGAAGCTCCGGAAAGAGCCTTGGCGCTTCTGGGAGAGTCAAATCCGACCCAGACACCGGTGGTATAATATCCAGTATAACCGACAAACCATCCGTCCAGATTATCGTTGGTGGTGCCGGTCTTTCCTGCACAGGGCATGCCGGGAATGGCATTTCCGTGGGCGGTACCGCGTGTCAGAACCCCTTCCAGAATATTGGTCATCTCATGAGCTGCGGATGACTGATAGACCTGCTTTTCTTCCTGTTCCGGCATGACGACGATATTGCCGTCCATGTCGGTGATCATGGTGATGCAGGTGGGCTGCCGGTAGACACCTTCATTTTCCAGGGTGGCATAGGCAGCGGTCATTTCCAGGGAGCTGGCTCCGGTAGTCAGTCCACCCAGGGCAGCAGCCGGTGTATAATCCGTATCTTTAATGGAAGAGAAATTCATATCCAGCAGATAGGAAATCCCCACTTCCGGGGTCAGTTCTTTGAACAGTTTATAGGCAACTGTGTTCTTGGACTGCTCCACAGCCGTGCGTAGAGAGATGGCACCGGCATACCGGTTGCCCGAGTTGGACGGTCCATCCACCTCTTTGGAATCAATAACCGTGCTGGAAGCGGAATAGCCGCGTTCCAGAGCTGGGGTGTAGACAATCAGCGGTTTGATGGAACTTCCGGGCTGGCGGAAACTTAAGTAAGCACGGTTATAATCCTGGGAGACACCTTCCTGAGATCTGCCGCCCACAATGGCAGTGACGAGGCCGGTCTCATTATCAATGGTGACGGCAGATGCCTGCAGGGCATAGGTGCCGTTGCTGTTCATAGTATTATAGGCTTCCAGTTCATTGTCGATGGTATCCTGCAGAAGTGCCTGGGCGTCCATATCGATGGAAGTATAGACCCGGTATCCACCGGTATACAGCTTTTCATGACAGGTATCGTAGTCTTCGCCGGTTGCTTCCATAAGCGCCCGTGTCGCACATTCATAGATATAAGTGTGCGCCCAGGTGCGGGTAAACTGCGGGGAGGAGTTATCAAGGGTGATCTGTTCGTTCAGTGCTGTCTGGCAATCACTCTCGGAGATCATGCCGTCATCCAGCATGTTTTTCAGGATCAGGTCACGGCGCGTCAGGGTGTCATCCTTATGCTTCAGTGGATCGTAGAGGCTTGGACTGTTGGGAATCGCACAGAGAAATGCAGCCTGTGACAGGCTTAAGTCCGAAGCATCTTTGTTAAAATACCCCTGGCTTGCCGCCTGAATCCCATAATAGCCGTTGGAAAAATAAATATTGTTGATATAGAATTCCAGCAGTTCCTCTTTGGAATATTTTTTCTCCAGCGCCATGGCGATGAAGATCTCTTCCACTTTACGTTCCCAACGGACCGTATGGGTCAGGTAAATATTCCGGGCCAGCTGCTGGGTGATGGTACTTCCGCCCTGGGTAATGCTCTCACTGGAGATGATGGATTTCGCCGCACGGATGATTGCCAGCGGATCGAATCCATGATGTTTGTAGAACCGCTTGTCCTCAATACTGACAAATGCCTCTTTTACCGTGTCCGGAATTTCATCTGAAGTAAGATAAATCAGGTTGCGGTCGTTTTTCAGAAGAGCAATGAGGTTGCCGTCCTTATCATATACTTCTCCCTGCTGGTCGGTCTGGAAATCAGCGGCGGTGGAAGTCTCCATAATCTGCTGTGCTTCCTGATGCAGCTGGAAGATTTTCTGAATGTATCCGGTTTGAAAGATGATAAAACAGACGCCGAGGAAGATACAGAGGATCGCCAGCTGTGTAATGTTGAAAAACAGGTTTCCCATATCTTTTTTCCGTTTTTTCTTTTTTCGTCGTTTCTTCTTTAAAGGTTCTTCGTTTTTCATAATTACTCCCATTAATATGATGTCGGGGCTCGGACAGAATCTGCAGTTTCTACAGCCCCAAAATATTACCAACATTATACCGTGATTATACAGGTGGAACAAGTAAAAAGTAGGAAAAAGTACAGAACAAACATTCGATTCGTTCTGTACTTTTTTTATTTAGAATGATATACTGATCAGGTAACCATACTAAGAACGAAGTGATAACAATCAGGAGAAATCATGGACCATTTTAAGTTAGTATCTGAATATCAACCAACCGGGGACCAGCCCCAGGCAATCAAAGAGCTGGTGGAAGGTTTTAAAGAAGGCAACCAGTTCGAGACACTTCTTGGTGTTACCGGATCCGGCAAGACCTTTACCATGGCCAATGTGATTCAGCAGCTTAATAAGCCTACGCTGATCATTGCCCATAATAAAACGCTGGCCGCACAGCTTTACGGGGAAATGAAGGAATTCTTTCCGGAAAACGCAGTGGAATACTTTGTTTCCTATTATGATTATTACCAGCCAGAGGCTTATGTGCCCTCCAGCGATACCTATATTGCCAAAGATTCTGCGGTCAATGACGAGATTGATAAGCTGCGCCTGTCGGCGACGGCGGCCCTCATTGAGCGGCGGGACGTGATTATCGTCTCCAGTGTGTCCTGTATCTATGGTCTGGGTGAGCCGGAGAATTTTGAGAAAATGATGGTCTCCCTGCGTCCGGGTATGGAGAAGGACCGGGACGAGGTCATCCGGCAGCTCATCGACATCCAGTATGACCGGAACGAGATGGATTTTAAACGAGGTACCTTCCGGGTGCGCGGAGATGTGGTGGAGATTATTCCGGCCAATGAATCCGATACCGCTGTGAGGGTGGAATTTTTCGGAGATGAGATCGACCGGATTACCCAGATCGACGTGCTCACAGGAGAGATCAAGGGAGAGCTGGAGCATGTGGCTATTTTCCCGGCTTCTCACTATGTAGTACCTGCTGAGCAGATTAAGAAGGCAACAGCGGCGATTGAGCAGGAACTGGAAGAGCGGGTGCGCTATTTTAAAGGAGAAGACAAGCTTCTGGAAGCCCAGCGCATTGAGGAACGGACGAATTTTGATATCGAGATGCTCAAAGAAACGGGATTTTGCTCAGGAATCGAAAACTATTCGAGACATCTGGCAGGATTAAGGCCGGGGCAGCCTCCCCATACGCTGATGGATTATTTTCCGGATGATTCCCTGATTATTATCGATGAGTCCCATAAGACCGTACCCCAGATCCGGGGCATGTTCTTCGGCGATCAGAGCAGAAAAACCACGTTGGTGGATTATGGGTTCCGTCTTCCATCGGCAAAGGATAACCGGCCATTAAATTTTGAGGAGTTTGAAAGCAAGATCAATCAGCTGTTGTTTGTATCGGCGACACCGGGGGACTATGAAGCAGAACACGAGCTTCTAAGAGCGGAGCAGATTATCCGTCCTACCGGACTTTTGGATCCTGAGGTAGTGGTGCGTCCGGTGGAAGGGCAGATCGATGACCTGATCGGTGAGATTAATAAAGAAGTGGCAGCCCACCATAAGGTACTGATCACCACCCTGACCAAGCGTATGGCGGAAGATCTGACCAACTATATGAAGGAACTGGGTATCCGGGTTCGTTACCTGCATTCCGATGTGGATACGCTGGAGCGGACGGAGATTATCCGGGATATGCGTCTGGATGTCTTTGATGTGCTGGTGGGTATCAACCTGCTGCGAGAGGGACTGGATATTCCGGAGATTACGCTGGTGGCGATTCTGGATGCGGATAAGGAAGGATTCCTGAGATCCGAGACATCCCTCATTCAGACCATTGGCCGTGCTGCGCGAAACAGCGAAGGCCATGTAATCATGTATGCGGACAATATGACGGATTCCATGCGTCTGGCCATTGAAGAGACAGAGCGAAGACGTGAGATCCAGAAAGCATACAATGAGGAGCATGGAATCACCCCACAGACCATCAAAAAGGCCGTGAGGGATTTGATCAGTATTTCCAAAGAAGTAGCTCAGAAGGATCTGCAGTTTGAGAAAGATCCGGAGTCCATGAGCGCAAAAGAACTGGAAAAGCTCATTGGAGAAGTACAGAAGAAAATGAAGAAGGCGGCAGCGGAGCTGGATTTCGAGACGGCGGCAATGCTGCGTGATCAGATGATCGGACTGAAGAAGCAGTTACAGGAGATTTCATAGAAGATGGCAGAAGAGAGAAGAAAATTTATCAAGATCAGAGGTGCCAATGAGCATAATCTGAAAAATATCAGTTTGGAGATTCCGAGAAATGAGCTGGTAGTGCTCACCGGACTTTCCGGATCAGGAAAAAGTTCCCTAGCATTTGATACGATCTATGCAGAGGGACAGAGACGCTATATGGAGTCCTTATCTTCCTATGCAAGACAGTTTTTGGGCCAGATGGAAAAGCCGGATGTGGAGAGTATTGAAGGACTGTCCCCGGCTATTTCCATCGATCAGAAATCCACCAACCGGAACCCCAGATCTACTGTGGGTACGGTAACAGAGATTTATGACTATTTCCGTTTGCTCTATGCGAGAATTGGGATTCCCCACTGTCCAAAATGTGGCAGGGAAATTAAAAAGCAGAGCGTAGACCAGATGGTGGATCAGATTATGACATTGCCGGAGCGGACGAAGATTCAGCTGCTGGCACCGGTAGTAAAGGGACGGAAGGGCGAACATGTAAAGGTGCTGGAGAAAGCCAGAAAGAGCGGTTTTGTTCGGGTGAAGATCGACGGCCATCTCTATGATCTGTCCGAGGAGATTAAGCTGGAGAAGAATAATAAGCATCTGATCGAGATTGTGGTAGACCGTCTGGTGGTGAAGCCGGGTACCGAGAAGCGTCTGACAGATTCGATTGAAACGGTCCTTGGATTATCTGACGGACTTCTGGTGGTGGAAGTGATCGATGGTGAGATCATGACCTTCAGCTCCAGTTATGCCTGCCCGGATTGCGGTATCAGTATCGAGGAAGTGGAACCGAGAAGCTTTTCCTTTAATAATCCCTTCGGTGCCTGCCCGGAGTGTTCCGGACTTGGCTATAAGATGGAGTTTGACGAGGATCTGATGATTCCGGACAAATCTCTGTCCATCGCAGAGGGTGCCATTCAGGTGATGGGATGGCAGTCCTGTACGGATCCGTCCAGCTTCACCTATGCGATCTTAAGAGCACTTTCTGAAGCTTATAGTTTTGATCTGAACACGCCGTATCAGGATTTGCCGGAAAATGTCCGCCATATGCTGATCCATGGCACCGATGGCATGGAAGTGTTGGTGCATTACAAAGGACAGCGTGGGGAAGGTATCTATCCGGTAGCCTTTGAAGGCCTTATTAAGAACAGTGAGCGCCGTTACCGGGAGACTGGTTCAGACACAATGAAACAGGAATACGAATCCTTTATGCGGATTACCCCGTGCCGTGCCTGCCATGGGCAGCGTCTGAAAGCTACCTCTCTGGCAGTGACCATTTGCAATAAGAATATATATGACATGACCAATCAGTCCGTTCGTGATCTCCATGCATTCCTGGAGCAGATGACGCTGACAAAGCAGCAGCTTCTGATTGGCGATCAGATCTTAAAGGAGATTAAAGCGAGAATCCGTTTCCTGATGGATGTGGGACTCGACTATCTGTCCCTGACCCGTGCAACGGGAACCCTGTCCGGCGGCGAAGCCCAGCGTATCCGTCTGGCGACCCAGATCGGTTCCGGACTGGTAGGTGTGGCATATATCCTTGATGAACCAAGTATCGGACTTCATCAGAGGGATAACGATAAATTGCTGGCAACCTTATGTAAACTGCGCGATCTGGGCAATTCTGTGATCGTGGTGGAACATGATGAGGATACCATGCTGGCGGCGGATTATATTGTGGATATCGGTCCGGGTGCAGGAGAGCACGGTGGACAGGTGGTGGCCACCGGTACGGCAAAGGAGCTGATGGAGAATCCCAATTCCATTACGGGAGCCTACTTAAGCGGCCGCATGAAGATTCCGGTACCGGAGACAAGACGGACACCCACCGGCTGGATGACGGTGAAAGGTGCCCAGGAAAATAACCTGAAAAATATTGATGTGAAATTCCCACTGGGAGTGCTCACCTGTGTGACAGGGGTATCGGGATCGGGAAAGAGTTCCCTGGTCAATGAGATTCTGTATAAAAGCCTGGCAAAGCAGCTGAACAGGGCAAGAACCATTCCGGGCAAACATAAATGCATCGAAGGAATGGAGCAGCTGGATAAGGTGATCTGTATCGATCAGTCACCCATTGGAAGAACCCCCCGTTCCAATCCGGCTACTTACACAGGCGTGTTCGATATGATTCGTGATCTGTTCGCGGCAACCTCCGATGCCAAAGCAAAAGGCTATAAAAAAGGGCGCTTCAGCTTTAATGTAAAAGGCGGACGCTGTGAGGCCTGCTCAGGTGACGGTATCTTAAAGATCGAGATGCATTTCCTGCCGGATGTGTATGTTCCCTGTGAGGTTTGTCAGGGAAAACGGTATAATCGAGAGACACTGGAAGTAAAATATAAAGGAAAGAGCATCTATGACGTGCTGGAAATGACGGTGGAGGAGGCACTGACATTTTTTGAAAATGTGCCCTTTGTACGCAGAAAGATTCAGGCCCTCTATGACGTAGGACTTTCCTATATCAAGCTGGGACAGCCATCTACGACCCTGTCTGGCGGCGAGGCACAGCGTATTAAGCTGGCAACGGAGCTGTCTCGCAGAAGTACGGGAAGGACTGTCTATATCCTGGATGAGCCAACTACCGGACTTCATTTTGCAGATGTGCATAAGCTGACAGAGATTCTTCAGCGCCTGGCAGAGGGCGGCAATACGGTCATCGTCATTGAACATAATCTGGATGTGATTAAGACCGCTGACTATATCATTGATATGGGACCGGAAGGCGGAGATGGCGGCGGAACCATGGTTGCCTGCGGTACTCCGGAGGAAATCGCGGAAGTACCGGAATCTTACACCGGATATTATGTAAAAAAGTATTTGAAGAAATAGGAAGATGACTTTTCAAAAACAGGAAAGTGTTGTATGATAAATATTTAGAGTTATGAGTAATCAGAGCAGGAGAAAAAAGATGCTGGAACAATTGCGAAAGCTGGTGGGCGAAGATCGCGTATGGATCAATGAACCCATGAAAAATCATACGACATTCCGGGCAGGAGGCTGTGCTGACTATCTGGTTGAGCCGGAGTCTGTGGATGCAGTCCGGGAAATTGTCCGTCTGTGCTGCCAGGAGAATATGCCCTATTATGTAGTTGGGAACGGAAGCAACCTTCTGGTCAGTGATAAAGGTTATCACGGAGTCATTCTCCATTTATATAAAAATATGTCTGATTTTGAGATCAGTGGAAATCACCTGAAAGCTCAGGCAGGAGCGCTGCTGGTTCGTGTGGCGAAGATGGCTGCAAAGGAAGGACTTTCCGGTCTGGAATTTGCATCGGGTATTCCGGGAACCATCGGAGGCGCCATGGTTATGAATGCAGGTGCCTACGGTGGAGAGATAAAGGATGTAGTCACAAAAGTCCGGGTACTTTTGCCGGACGGGACCATCCGGGATTATACGGGAGAAGAGATGGCATTTGGCTATCGGAAAAGCCGTGTGATCGAGGAACAGGGAATTGTTCTGGAGGCAGAGCTGGAGCTGAAGGCAGATGATCCGGAAGCGATTGCTGCCAGAATGGAAACATTAAAAGAAAAGCGAGTGTCGAAACAGCCGCTGGAGTATGCCAGTGCGGGAAGCACTTTCAAACGTCCGGAAGGTTATTTCGCGGGAAAACTGATAGAGGATGCAGGTTTAAGAGGTTTTAGGGTCGGAGATGCGCAGGTGTCGGAAAAACATTGCGGCTTTGTGATAAACCGTGGAAATGCCACGGCATCCGAGATTATGGAACTGATACAGGAAGTACAGAAGCGGGTGTACGAACAGTCCGGTGTCCGTCTGGAGCCGGAGGTAAAGCTTCTGGGTTTTTAAGGTAGAGAGGGAGATACAACATGAGACTGGTGATCGTGACTGGAATGTCCGGCGCGGGCAGAACGACAGCCTTGAAGGTGCTGGAAGATGCAGGCTATTTTTGCGTGGACAATCTGCCGGTTCCTTTTATCGATAAATTTGCTGAGCTGACAGCGTCAGGAAACAGTGAGATCACAAAAGTAGCCATCGGAATCGATATCCGGAGCGGCAAATCACTGGGACAGCTGGAACAGGTGCTGGAACATATGACGATGGAAGGAATTTCCCATGAGATTCTCTTTCTGGATGCGTCAGATGAAGTCCTGGTGAAGCGTTATAAAGAGACCAGAAGAATGCATCCCCTTGCGGAGTCCGGCAGAGTGGAGCAGGGAATCACACTGGAACGGGAACGTCTGGCATTTCTGAAAAAGCAGGCAGACTATATCATTGACACAAGCCAGCTGCTGACAAGGGAATTGAAACAGGAGCTGGATAAGATCTTTATCCAGAACCGGGAGTTTAAGAATCTGATGATCACGGTTCTGTCCTTCGGGTTCAAGTACGGAATTCCCAGTGATGCGGATCTGGTATTTGATGTGAGGTTCCTTCCGAATCCTTATTATTATGAGAATTTAAGAAAACTGACTGGAAACGATCAGGAGATTCAGGACTTTGTCATGGGTTATGACATGGCTCATGTATTTCTGGACAAGCTGGAGGATATGTTACTGTTCCTGGTGCCGAACTATGTGCTGGAAGGTAAGAATCAGCTGGTAGTAGCCATCGGCTGTACCGGAGGAAAGCACCGTTCTGTGACACTGGCAAATAAATTGTATGAGCGTCTTCAGAAGCAGGCAGATTACGGCGTGCGTCTGGAACACCGGGATATCGGCAAAGACGCTGCCCGGGGAAAGTGAGGATAAAATGTCTTTTTCCGGAGAGATCAAGGAAGAACTTTCGACGCTGGTTCCGGCGGCTCATCACTGCCGTCTGGCAGAAACTGCGGCAATTTTGCTGTTTTGCGGAAAGATCATTCTGACGGAGACAGATTCCTGCTGTGTAAAAATACAGACGGAAAATCTTCCGGTGGCAAGAAAGTACTTTACATTACTGAGAAAAACATTTAATATGAGAGCTGAAGTATCTGTCCGAAAAAGCCGGGAAATACGGTATTATTCCATAGTAATCCGGTGTGATAAGGATGCGAGAAGGCTTCTTGCCGGCACGCATCTGATGAATCCGGATGGACACATTGACGGAGATATCCGTCAGATACATAACAGTCTTCTGAAACAGAACTGTTGCAGGCGTTCATTTATTCGAGGGGCATTTCTTGCAGCAGGGTCCGTCAGTGATCCGGAGAAATCCTATCATTTTGAGATTGTCTGCAGCACACAGGAAAAAGCAGAGGAACTTCAGAGTCTTCTGACTGCATATGAGATCGATGCAAAGATTGTCATGCGGAAAAAGCATTACGTAGTCTATGTAAAAGAGGGATCTCAGATTGTGGAACTGCTGGGACTGACAGGAGCCCATGTGTCTCTGATGCAGCTTGAAAATGTACGGATTGTGAAAGAGATGCGGAATTCTGTGAACCGCAAGGTAAACTGTGAAACCGCAAATCTAAACAAGACTGTATCCGCAGCAGTGCGGCAGGTAGAAGACATTAGATACATTCAGAGGACAATTGGATTTCAGGAACTGAACGAAGGATTGGCGGAGATGGCAGTACTCCGGCTGGAACATCCGGAAGCCAGTTTAAAGGAGCTTGGGGATTTGCTGACGCCACCCGTTGGAAAATCGGGAGTGAATCACCGTCTTCGGAAACTGAGTCTGATTGCGGAAAAACTGCGCGAAGGTAAAGAGGAGTAAAAAGGAGGAGCAGAAACACTATGATTAAGAAACCGATTACTGTTCAGCTGGCAAATGGCCTTGAGGCAAGACCGGTGGCGCTGCTGGTTCAGGTAGCAAGCCAGTATGAGAGTAAGATCTATGTAGAGACAGAGAATAAAAAGGTGAATGCAAAGAGCATTATGGGAATGATGACTCTTGGTCTGAATGCAGGTGAGTCTGTAGTAGTAAGTGCAGATGGAACCGATGAGCAGGCTGCAATTGAGAATATCGAAAAGTATCTGAGCAGTCACAACTAAGCACAGATCACATAGAGGAGAAGGGGCTGTTTGCAGAACCAAGGTTCGCAGCAGCCCTTTTGTTATCATATAGGACAGTTAAGAAAAGCAGGAGAAAAGAGCCTATGGAAGCATACACAGGATTTGCGGAAGTCTATGACCTGTTTATGGATAATATTCCCTATGAAGAATGGGGAACCTATGTAAAAGGGCTTCTGAAAGAATATGGAGTGGATGAAGGACTGGTGCTGGAGCTGGGATGCGGCACAGGTACCATGACGGAGATTCTGGCATCGGCAGGCTACGATATGATCGGTATCGACCAGTCAGAGGAGATGCTGGAGGAAGCACTGGAGAAAAAGCAGGAGTCCGGCCATGAGATTCTGTATCTTTGTCAGGATATGCGGGAATTTGAGCTTTATGGAACGGTGCGGGCAATTATCTGTATTTGCGATTCCATGAATTATATTCTGGAAGAGGAAGAGGTACTTGGTATTTTAACCTCCGCAGCACACAATTATCTGGATTACGGCGGACTGTTTATTTTCGATCTGAATACAGAATATAAGTACCGGGAGATTCTGGGAGAGCAGACCATCGCGGAGAACCGGGAAGAGGGAAGTTTTATCTGGGAAAATTATTATGATGAAGAGTCTATGATCAATGAATACGACCTGACTCTTTTTGTGAAGGAACCGTCAGGACTTTACAGAAAAGAAGAAGAAAATCATTTTCAGAGGGCATATTCGCTGGAGACGATCCGGGAACTGGTGAAGAAATCAGGACTGAAACTTCTTCATATTTACGACGCATTTACCCATGAACCGGCAAGAGAAGATTCGGAGCGGGTTTATGTGATCTGTCAGCGTCCGGAAGAAAAATGACGAAGAAAAAGGAGAAGAGACAGATGAAAGATTATATTGTAAGAGCGACAGCAGCAGAAGGACAGATCCGTGCATTTGCCATTACTTCCAGAGAGCTGGTGGAGACTGCGAGACAGGATCATAATACCAGTCCGGTAGCTACTGCAGCACTGGGACGACTCCTGAGTGCAGGTGCCATGATGGGTGTCATGATGAAAGGTGAAAAAGATGTGCTGACCCTGCAGATCCGCTGCAATGGACCTATCGGAGGACTGACAGTCACCGCAGATTCCCACGGAAATGTAAAAGGATTCGTGGAGAATCCGGATGTGATGCTGCCTCCCAATGCGAAAGGAAAGCTGGATGTGGGCGGAGCGCTGGACCTTGGATTTTTAAGCGTGATCAAAGATCTGGGGCTTAAAGAACCCTATGTGGGCCAGACAGAACTGAAAACAGGTGAGATTGCAGAAGATTTGACTTACTATTTTGCCAATTCTGAACAGGTGCCTTCTTCCGTAGGACTGGGTGTCCTTATGGAGAAGGATAACACCGTCCGTCAGGCAGGCGGATTTATTATTCAGCTGATGCCCTTCGTGGAGGACAGTGTGGTAGACCGGCTGGAGAAGAAGCTGTCTTCCGTAGATTCTGTCACATCCTATCTGGACAGAGGATTTACACCGGAACAGCTGCTGGAAGAATTCCTGGGCGAATTTGGTCTGGAGATTCTGGATAAACTGGATACCCGGTTCCACTGCGACTGCAGCCGTGAGAAAGTAGAAAAAGCACTGATCAGTGTGGGGAAAAAAGAGCTGAATGACATGGTGCAGGAAGGAAAGCCGGTTGAGGTGAAATGCCATTTCTGCAATACCCCATATGTATTTGATATGGAAGAACTGAAAAACCTGATCAGAAGGAGCAAATAAGATGAAATATGGATTTGTGAAGACAGCAGCGGTCTCTCCGAAGATCCGCGTGGCTGATACAGAGTACAATGCACAGGAAACCATCCGTCTGATGAGGGAAGCCTGGGAGAAGGGTGCCAGGATCATTGTATTTCCTGAGCTTGGCATTACCGGTTACACCTGTTCCGACCTGTTCCGCCAGGATATTCTGCTGGAAGGAGCGCAAAAAGCGTTGCAGGAGATCGTAGCGGCAAGTAAAGGCATGGACGGTCTTTTCTTTGCAGGTCTTCCACTGGAAATAAACGGAAAGCTCTACAATGTGGCAGCTGCTTATTCTGACGGACATTTGCTGGGACTGGTGCCAAAGGCATATATTCCCAATTACAGTGAGTTCTATGAGGTGCGTCATTTTACGGCAGCACCAGTTGGATGCACTTCTGTTACATGGCAGGATGGGACAACTGTTCCCTTTGGAACAGATCTTCTGTTTACCTGTAAAACCATGCCTGGCCTGAAGGTGGCAGCGGAGATCTGCGAAGATCTGTGGACGCCCAATCCGCCCAGCGTCTGCCACGCCATGCACGGTGCGACTGTGATCGTCAATCTGTCTGCCAGTGATGAGGTTACCGGCAAGGATTCCTATCGCCGGGATCTGGTGAAGATTCAGTCCGGCCGTCTGGTATGCGGCTATATCTACGCCAGCGCAGGCGAAGGAGAGTCCTCCACGGATCTGGTATTCGGGGGACATCATCTGATCGCAGAGAACGGCTCCGTGCTGGCAGAGTCTGAAAGATTCACCAACGAGACTATCTATGGAGACCTGGACATTGAACGTCTGGTGGGAGAGAGAAGACATTATACGACCTATGATGTAACTGCAGATCCGGATGGTTATATGGAAATAACTTATGGGATGAAATCCGCGGATGCATCTTTTGACCGTTATGTGGACAAGGCTCCCTTCGTGCCGGGACGGAAAGAGGAGCGCGAGAAACGTTGTGAGGAGATTCTTGCCATCCAGTCCATGGGACTGAAGAAACGTATGGAGCATACCCATTGTAAAAGCGTGGTCATCGGTATTTCCGGAGGTCTTGACTCCACACTGGCACTTCTGGTGGCAGCAAGAGCAGTGGATCGCCTGAACCTGCCAAGAACTTGTATTACCGCAGTGACCATGCCATGCTTTGGAACCACGGACCGTACTTACAATAATGCCTGTGAGCTGACCAGACGTCTTGGGGCACAGCTTCGGGAAGTGGATATTAAGGAAGCGGTCAACATTCATTTCCGTGATATCGGGCATGACAGCAGTGTCCATGATGTGACCTATGAGAATTCCCAGGCCAGAGAGCGTACCCAGATTCTGATGGATGTGGCAAACCAGACCTGCGGTATGGTCATCGGAACCGGAGATATGTCCGAGCTTGCCCTTGGCTGGGCGACTTATAACGGTGATCATATGTCCATGTACGGTGTCAATGTATCCGTGCCGAAGACCCTGGTGCGCCATCTGGTACGCTACTATGCAGATACCTGCGGGGATGAAGAGCTTTCCGCAATTCTGTTGGATATCCTTGATACACCGGTGAGTCCGGAACTTCTGCCACCGGAAAATGGAACCATCTCCCAGAAGACGGAAGATCTGGTAGGGCCTTATGAGCTTCATGATTTTTATCTTTACTATATGCTCCGCTTCGGTTTTGCACCGGATAAGATTTTCTATCTGGCAAAGCAGGCCTTTGCAGGGGAGTACGATGATGAGACCATTCTAAAATGGCTCAAAACCTTTATGCGCCGGTTCTTTGCACAGCAGTTCAAGCGTTCCTGTCTGCCGGATGGCCCGAAGGTCGGTACGGTAGCCGTGTCTCCGAGAGGAGACCTGCGTATGCCGAGTGACGCCTGCGCGAAGCTCTGGCTGGATAGTCTGGAGAAGATCAATTTATCATAACGGAGGAGAAAGTATATGGATAACGAATCAAGAGAAAAATTAAGACCTGTTCTGTATCTGGCAGCAGGTGCCTATCTTGTCTATCTGGCATTTAAGATGTACGGAGGGCTGGGACAGATGGCAGGGACTGAACATACGGTGAGCATGATTGCCATGGTAGTATTCGGCGTGTTCGGAGCTGCAACCTTTATCTTCGGGCTTCTGGTGGCGAAGAAAGTATTTCTGGATCAGAAACCGGGTGCATTCGGGGAGACCCCGGAAGAGACCGAAGAGTCGGAGCAGGAAGAGGAAAAATAAGGAAACTTAAAAAAGTCATAATCAGAAACCTCATTCATATAGTTTATAGAGAGTTAAAGTGCGACTATAAAATATGGAATGAGGTTTTTGTTATGCCGGAAAATGAGATGATGGAGACAGGAGCAGATGGAATTGCAGGAAAACTGCAGGTCCGTCTGGTGGAAGAAGGGACACGCCGTCCGGTTGCGGGGGCGGACATACAGATCACCTATGAAGGCAGCCCGGACAGTCCGGTGAAAAGTACGGTGACGGATGAGTCCGGAATGACGGGGATTATGGATCTTCCTGCGCCGGATCCCTCCTACAGTGAAAATTATTCAGAGCAGCAGCCCTATTCGGAGTATACGGTGCGGGTGCTGGCTCCCGGTTATGAAGATGTGGAAGTGGCGGGAACGGAAGTGCTGCCGAATGTGACAGCGATTCAGGAGATCCGGATGCGGAAAGCCAGACAGCAGGAAGAATTTTGGCGGATTGTCATCGGCCCACATACACTTTTCGGCAATTATCCGCCCAAGATCGCGGAACCGGAGATCAAGCCGGTGACGGAGACAGGGGAGATTGTCTTAAACCGGGTAGTTATTCCGGAATATGTCATCGTTCATGACGGTGTACCTACGGACAGTACAGCAAAAAACTACTGGGTCCGTTACCGGGATTATATTAAAAATGTGGCTTCCAGTGAGATCTATGCCACCTGGACGGACGCTGCCATCCGGGCAAATGTGCTGGCAATCATGTCATTCACCCTGAATCGTGTCTATACAGAATGGTACAGAAATAAGGGATATGATTTCACGATTACCTCTTCTACGGCATTTGATCAGAAATGGATCTACGGGAGAAATATTTTCCAGGATATTTCCGATGTGGTGGATGAGATGTTTGGAAATTATCTGTCCAGACCCAATGTAAAACAGCCGATCCTCACCCAGTACTGTGACGGGCGGCAGGTATCCTGCCCAAACTGGATGACCCAGTGGGGTTCCCAGGCGCTGGGACAGCAGGGATATTCCACCATTGAGATTCTGAGGTATTATTATGGGGAGAGCATCTATATCAACACGGCAGTGGAGATTGCAGGAGTCCCGTCTTCCTGGCCGGGATATGATCTGGGAGAAGGGTCCGGCGGTACTAAGGTACGGCAGATGCAGGAGCAGCTGAATGTAATTGCGCAGGCTTATCCGGCTCTTCCCATGGTAGATGCGGACGGTATTTTCGGGCCGGAGACCAAAGCAGCAGTAGAAAAATTTCAGTCCATCTTTGGACTCCCGGTGACCGGAATCGTGGAAGAGCTCTGTGTCGGCAGGATATAATACGGACTTCTGTAGTAGCCGTTGGAATCATTCTCCACTACCAGTCCTTTGG
>ENA-USUG01003180-USUG01003180.1-human-gut-metagenome-genome-assembly--contig:-NODE-3180-length-22960-cov-15.298169_pt1 | contig 22960 bp, 18 predicted proteins | sample MGYA00250059_ERZ773394 | MGnify/ENA primary metagenome ERZ773394 (study PRJEB29103, sample SAMN06111957) | human gut metagenome | biome: human gut; feature: ankylosing spondylitis patient; material... | reverse complement strand
CTTTGTAATGAATATTATAGTATTCTATAAACACAAAATATTCATATAAGAGATATTATAGTATGAATTTAATATACAATTTTGATTTAGATACCCCGGATGAATTACTGGAAATTCTTGCTAAAAACCTACAGCAACGAAGACTGGAAAAGGGATTATCAAGAAACGCCCTTTCCAAGCTAAGTGGCGTACCCACCCCCACGATTGCCAAATTCGAACAGAAACACACCATATCTTTGGCCGCTTTCGTGTCTATGGCCAAGACATTGGGTTACAGCAAAGATATTAAGGAATTATTGTCTCGCCCCCTCTATAACACGATGGAAGAGTTGGAAACAATCAATAGAAACAAAAACAGAAAGCGAGGACGAAATGAAATGGACCGATAAACTAAATGTACTTTATCACGACAGGGTTGTGGGCAAACTCTGCATGACCCCGGACAATTCATGTTGTGCTTTCCAATACGATAAAGAATGGATTGCCACGGGATTCTCAATATCCCCCCTTGACCTTCCCCTCAAACCGGATCTCTTTCTGGCCAAACCCAAACCGTTTTGGGGGAATTTTGGAATTTTTGAAGATAGCCTACCCGATGGTTATGGACGTTACCTGTTAAACAGGCTATTAAAAAAACAAGGAATAGACGATTCAAAACTCACTCCCATTCAAAGACTAAGCATTGTTGGTTGCTCAGGCTTGGGAGCTTTATGCTATCTGCCGGAAACTTACATTGGCGAAGATAAAAACCTACCGGAATTAGACAAACTCCAACAAATGGCACTAGACGTGTTATCAGAAAAATCTGACAAAGGCGAAGACACCCTTTATTTTAACAGCGGTAATTCCGGGGGATGCCACCCCAAATGTTTATTACTCGATGAACAAGGCTCTTGGCTAGTCAAATTCCGTCACACCTACGATCCCTCGGATATGAGCATCATGGAGTATCGATACAATGAAATAGCTCGCCAATGTGAAATCACGGTTCCTGACTTCAGATTATTTGACGGAAAATATTTCGCAACCAAACGTTTTGATATAGAAAACGAAAATCGATTGCATATTGCCACAGCCGGAGCATTATTGAACGAATCGATTCAACTTCCCAAACTGGATTATAAAACACTCCTCCACCTGACAGGTTATCTCACGCAAGATCCTCATCAAGTTGACGAAATGTTCAAAAGAATGATCTTCAACATACTAACAGACAATAAAGATGATCATGCCAAAAATTTCAGTTTCATTTGCAGGGAAGGAACTTGGTCTCTAGCCCCCGCCTACGACCTCACTCGTTGCAGCAAGGGCTACAACGGAGGACATGCCACCACCGTCAACAACCACGGAAATCCCAACATCGAAGATATGCTTATTGTTGGAGAAAGCATCCGTATACCTCGAAAGAAAGGATTAGAAATCATCCGTTTCGTCGCTAGTCATTGCGATGAATTGCTCGTTGATAACTATCGCTTCCAACTTTAACGGACACTTTAGTTTCATAATAAAACAGACCCGAGAAAACCCGGGTCTGTTTTACATTTTTAACCATCCATTCACTATTTCTGGTTATTCTTCTTATCATTCGGCTTGGCAATGGATTCTCTCATTTGCGTATCCGCCTCGATATTCTTCATTTTGTAGTAATCCATGATACCCAAATTACCGCTACGGAAAGCCTCGGCCATGGCCCGGGGTACTTCCGCCTCGGCCTCGATTACTCTTGCCCGCATCTCCTGGGCTAGCGCTTTCATTTCATGCTCGGTAGCGACAGCCATCGCCCGGCGTTCCTCCGCTTTCGCCTGGGCGATCTTCAAATCGGCCTCGGCCTGATCGGTCTGCAATTCAGCCCCGATATTCTTACCTATATCAATATCGGCGATATCAATAGACAAAATTTCAAAAGCAGTACCCGAATCCAACCCCTTGCTCAACACCACCTTCGAAATAGAGTCCGGATTCTCCAAAACCTCCTTGTGCGAGGCAGCAGAACCAATGGAAGAGACAATACCTTCCCCGACACGGGCCAGGATGGTTTCCTCCCCGGCACCCCCGACCAATTGACGGATATTAGCTCGCACCGTAACCCGGGCTTTGGCTATCAACTGTATACCATCTTTAGCCACGGCAGCCACCGGCGGAGTATTAATCACTTTCGGGTTCACGCTCATCTGCACGGCCTCGAACACGTCACGACCGGCCAAGTCCACGGCCGTTGCAATTTGAAACGTCAGGTCGATATTCGCTTTTGACGCGGACACCAAGGCATGTACCACTTGAGCCACGTGGCCCCCCGCCAGATAATGCGCCTCCAGCAAGTCGCGATAAAGTTCCAATCCGGCCTTTTTCCCCTCGATCATGGCACGAACGATGATCGTGGGAGGCACTTTCCGCCAACGCATCAAAACTAATTGCAACAAAGATATTTTCACATCAGACACTAACGCTTGAAACCACAAGCCAATCGGAATAAAGTAGAGTATCATCCAAAGTAAAAAAAGACCTCCGGCGATAACCGCTACCAGAAAAAACAAACTACTCTCCATCTTCTATTCAGTTTTTAATTTAACTACAATCTTATTTTTATATACTTTCAACACGATCACTTCCCGGTTCTCCTCAATATACCCGGAACGGGATTCTGCCTCGACCACACTATCCCCCACCCGTACTTTTCCCATCGGGGCCAAGCGTCCCTGTGTCACCCCGGTGTCGCCTTCCCGGATGGATTCATCCACTCCTTCCACCGTGCTGTCAATCTGCGTGTGTAACTGCATACGTCTCCACGTCTTCGATCGCAAAACATAATAAGTCACCCCGAAACCACAAAGAGCCGTCCCCAACAAAGTGAAATGCCCGACCGTTGTTCCCATCGTAGAATAAGCCAGCCAAACAGCCCCGACAACACAAGCGAAACCAAGAATCCCGGCAATATTCACCCCCGGAAATACTAGAAATTCGAGAATCAACAGGACAAGACCTATCGCGATAAGCATAAATAACACGAACCACTCCATATTCAATATTTTATTTGGCTAAAGATACATTTTTTCGTGAAATAAACATGCGCATCGTCTTGAAAAATTCTATATTTCTCCTTCCCTTCTCCTACATATCCGGCAAACATCTATTGATCACCTATTGATCATCTATCCATCATCTATTCCATCATACAATACATGATGAATAGATGCTCGGTAATTTATCCTCTCGTAACACCCGGAAGAGAAAGAGACATGTACAAGAAAATTCCGATTTTTCCCTGTGCAAATGGAAAATAGACTATCTCAAATTCTTTTTATTCTAACGTTTATTGTAAATTTGTAAAGCGGTCACCCCCGTGAGTGTTTGTAAAATGCTAATTATTCAATATATTTGTGTGTCGTTTAGAAACATCTAAACGATGACAATTTAACGAAAAGCGTTTAGTTTTATCCTTTCCTTTAAAATCGCCAATTTTTTTGCAAAGGGATAAACGGTACAAACGCTCATGCTTGCCATATAGTTATCTACATTATATATGGTTTAGCGTGGGGTGACTGTTTATTTTTGCAAGGGTGTTTGGCGATACCTAAAGGAAGATAAACTGAAAGTTCCCACGCTTTTCTTTTTATAAAAACTTACCTTCAGGGAATTAGGGTTACAAAAGTATGGTTGTATGAGGTATTTATTTACTCTCTTTTTCAAGTGCCAGCACTTGATATGGATTTTCATCCTATGCGTTGCTTTCGCAGGATGCAAGAATGATTTCGACGACAGTGAATTACGCGGACAAATCGCGGACCTAGACGGGAGATTAACCACTCTCGAAAAGTTGTGCGCACAAATGAACACGAACATCTCGTCCATGCAGACGATTGTCAACGCGCTGCAACAAAACGATTACATCACGGGAGTTACTCCTATCACGGAAGGCGAATCCATTATCGGCTACACGATCACTTTCACCAAGAACAAACCTATCACCATCTACCACGGGAAGAACGGCTCGACACCCGTCATCGGGATTAAGCAAGACTCCGATGGCATCTATTACTGGACGCTGAACGGGGAATGGCTGCTGGACGCATCCGATAACAAAATCAATGCACAGGGAACCGACGGAGAAAAGGGTGAACCTGGAGAGAAAGGCGAACCCGGGCGAGACGGGATTACCCCTGTCTTAAAAATAGAGGAGGGATACTGGTACGTTTCGTATGACAATGAAAACAGTTGGAAGCAACTGGGAAAAGCCTCCGGGGAAAAGGGAGAGCAAGGTGAAGCGGGAGAAAAAGGGGACTCCATGTTTAGTAGCGTGGACACCAGCAGTGACGAGTATGTTATATTCACGCTCGCGGATGGCACGGAATTAAAACTACCGAGAAAAGACTCGTTCGGGATATATTTTTCAAATACACTTCCTGGGATTAGCTCGGGAGAAACAATTGAAATAGGATACACGCTATCGAAAGGAGATGAAAAGACATTGGTGAAAACCGTCACCTCGAACGGATGGAAAGCCGTGGTGAACCCAAAAGATAATCTAAGCGGAACCATCACTATCACGGCTCCCGACCCGATCACGGATGACGAGGTACTGGTGTTCGTTTCCGACGGGAAAGAGAAAACCGTGATGTCAGCGATTTCATTTTGTATCATTATCCTTGAAAACGTGCAGAACAACACCGTGATAGTTGGCGGTGGGAATGGAGATTTGAACCTGGAAATCACGTCGAACTTGGAAATAAAAGCGGTGCCTAAAAATGAATGGATCGTGTTAGATGAACAACCATTGGGCAGATCTCTCGTGACGAATCATTTTCATTTCACGATTCAAGCGAACGAGGGAGAACAAAACCGCACCGGCAATATCGAGGTGCAAGACATGGGAGGCAAAGTATTAAAAACTATCATCGTCTTCCAAGGAAATGCTTCGAAAGAAAAACTCGCGAAAGAACGGGAAATTTTGATTAAATTTTACCATGCAACCAATGGCGATCAGTGGGAAGATAACACAAACTGGTGTAGCGATAAACCTGTCGGAGAATGGTACGGGATAGAAACTAGCAATTACAATGGTTTAATTGATCGAATACGATTTGTCGGTAATTTTAATGGCAACAATCTGTCGGGTTATTTAATTCCAGAACTGGGAGATTTATCTAATCTAAGTTTTTTAGAGATTCAATTCTCTAAAATTTCCGGTAGCATACCCGAAGAATTAGGCAAATTACAACACATCTATCACTTGAATTTATCATGCAATCAGCTAACCGGGGAAATTCCAACCTCTATTAGCCAAATGACAAATTTAAACGATCTAAATCTACAAAAAAATCAACTATCAGGAGAAATACCAAATTCTATTTGGCAAATGCCTTCCCTTGAACGCATAGAATTACAATACAATCAATTATCAGGGGAATTACCTCAAAATATAAATGACTTAAAAACTTTAGATTATTTGGATTTATCATACAATCAATTCACTGGAGAAATCCCCGAAACAATTTGTCTGTTACCAAATTTGTATAGATTAGAATTAAACAACAATCAACTGACAGGAGCCCTCCCCGAAAATATCGGAAATCTCAAAAAACTTTATATTTTAAACTTAGCAGACAATCAACTCTCGGGAACAATTCCAACCACAATCAAACAATGTTCAGAATTACGCTATATTCGCCTAAATAATAATCAATTACACGGACACATCATATTTGATTTCTTCATGCAACAATGTACTGGCATCGGTTTAAGCAACAACTATTTTACCGGATCTATCCCGGTAGATTTGGCGAGCTGGTTGCTGGACGATAATCATAAATCTATTAACATTTCATACAATTGCCTGTCGGGAACAATCCCTTGGGAGATTGTTTCTCACCCCAGGTGGGTCTCATTGAGGTCAGATTTCCTACCCCAAAATGAAGGATACCAGTTAGAAATACCGACATTATACGAATCGACAGACTACAGTGAAGACGGAAAGGTTGTAATACTACAAAAAGCAACAGAAGGGAATGGCATTAATGTCGCAATTGTCGGAGACGGATTCGCTGATGTTGATTTCACCAGCGGGCATTTCGATAATGTGATGCACAAAACCATGGAAGGATTATTTAGACTGGAACCTATGAAATCCTTCCGCCACTTATTCAACGTCTATGCCGTCAAAGCCGTTTCAAAACACAATGTTTTCCTGGATGGTGAAACCGCCTTAGAGGGTAAATACGGGAATAGCGACTCCCCTGGTTACGCCCGCGCAGAATGCAATCCAGAAATCCTCAGAAACAAATACATAAATAAAATACCCAATTTCAATACAGACCAAGACATCTGTTTCGTTATATTTAATGCTTACACGTCTAACGCCAAAACAACGTACACTAGCTATCCTCAAGGATTTTCTTATTCTATCTCAGGTCTTGGAAACTATACCCCTGCTGGTAATGATTTGCACGGATTTGAAAATGGCATCTGCCGTGGATTCGGTTTAACATTCGGCAAACTGGGAACCGAGGAATGGATTGAAACATTTGGCGATATCGCTACCGATGCCACCAAAGAGAAAATATTAAATTACCAAGCCAATGGCTGGTACGCAAACCTTAGTGTTGATCCTGAAAATGTTCCATGGAACAAATTTATGACGGATGAACGATACACGAATGAAGATATCGGAATCTATGAAGGAGGAATGTATTGTGCTTTTGGAATTTACAGGTCATCCAATACAAGCATCATGAGAACGACTATTGATGAGGTTATTTTTAATGTCCCTAGCCGCGAAGCCATTTACAAGCGCATGATGCGACAGGCTTATGGTGACAGCTGGCAATACGATTACGAGAAATTCGTGGAATATGACGCTATCAATCGCAATTCAATCCCCAAACTCTTGCGACGCACCACAGATACCCCTAAGGGAGACAGCCCTCAATATCATCCTGTCGTTATTATCCATGAACAATAATAAACATTATAGATTATGCTAGAAAAATATTGTTATACACGACATAAATTAACTCACTTTATCAAGTGCTTGCACTTAGTATGGCTATCGCTCCTCTGCGTTACTTTCGCTGGATGTAAAGATGATTTCGACGACAGTGAATTACGCGGACAAATCGCGGATCTGGACGGGAGATTAACCTCTCTCGAAAAGTTGTGCGCACAAATGAACACCAATATCTCGTCCATGCAGACGATCATCAACGCGCTGCAACAAAACGATTACATCACGGGAGTTACTCCAATCACCGAGGGGAGCACCACGATCGGGTACACGATCACTTTCGTTAAAAACAAACCCATTACCATCTACCACGGGAAAGACGGGGAAAAAGGAGAGAAAGGGGATGATGGTGTTACCCCACAATTCAAAATTGAAAATGGTAGATGGATGGTCTCCCGGGACAAGGGTTCCACGTGGGAGGACGCGGGACAGGCAACCGGTGACAAGGGAGAAGCAGGACTACCGGGTGTCACCCCTGATTTAAAAATTCAAAATGGCAGATGGATGATATCATGGGACAAAGGCTCCACGTGGGAGGATTTAGGACAAGCCACAGGGAATCAAGGACAACAAGGTGCAGATGGCATCACACCACAATTCAAAATCGAATTCGACAACTGGTTCGTGTCCTTTGACAACGGGACTAACTGGACCTTTTTGGGGCAAGCTACCGGTGATAAGGGAGAAACAGGCAAAGACGGGGTAACCCCTGTTATCGGAATAAAACAAGATATCGACGGTATCTATTACTGGACCCTGAACGGCACGTGGCTTTTGGATAATAACAATCAAAAAATCAAAGCAGAAGGGACCGACGGAAAAGATGGACTTCCCGGAAAAGATGGAATTACTCCTCTATTAGATATTAAAGACGGGTATTGGGAAGTATCATATGACAATGGAATAACGTGGAAAACATTATGGCGAGCCACCGGACCTCAAGGAGAAAGGGGAGAACAGGGCGAAAAAGGGGAACAAGGAACACCGGGAAAAGATGGGGATTCCATGTTCAGAGACGTGGACTACTCAACAAGTAATGAATACGTTATCTTTACACTCTCCAATGGCGAGCAATTGAAGATCCCGACATGGTACGCTTTCGAGGAATTAAGAACACAATGTAACCAAATGAACACGAACATTTCCTCGTTACAAAGCATTGTAACCGCATTGGAAAACAATGATTACGTTACTTCTGTCACTCCCTTAATGGAAGAAGGTAAAGCTATCGGTTACACAATTAGTTTTTCCAAAAGCCCGGCAATTGTTATCTATCACGGAAAAGATGGACAAGACGGAACACCCGGACAGAATGGCGTCGCTCCAATTATAAGCATTAAAAAAGATACGGACAACATCTATTACTGGACATTGAATGGCAATTGGCTTCTGGATGATAGTAACAATAAGATCAAAGCACAAGGAACAGATGGTAAGGATGGACTAGATGGAACACCGGGGAAAGACGGAAATGATGGAGCACAAGGAACACCGGGACAAAATGGCGTTACTCCTCAATTAAAAATTGAAAAAGGATACTGGTATGTATCATATGAAGAAGGGAAATGGCAACAGTTAGGACCGAGCACGACGGGTGGTGCATTTTTCGAGGAAGTAACAGAAGACGAAGATTATGTGCACATGACATTAAACGGTGGAAATACGATCTCGATTCCCAAATACAAACCACTTTCAATTACATTCAGCGAAACCGAAGACATACGGGTTCTTCCTAGTAAAACTTATTCCATCAATTACACGTTGGTTGGTTCTGATTCTAAAACAGTTGTAAAAGCTTTAACTCAAGATGGATTCCGTGCAGTTGTAAAACCGACTGACCACACCCAAGGGGTTATTGAAATTACAACTCCCCCAACAATTTTGAACAGCGAGGTATTAATATTCATTTCAGATGGAAAAGGACACACGATAATGAGTTCTATCAATTTCGTGGAAGGAATAATCAATGTTACAACAAAAAGCTATATCGTTGAATATAATGGAGGACAAGTTGAAGTGAAATTGTCTACTAATATTAACTATACCGTAGAAATTCCCACTGAAGCACAATCATGGCTAAGCGTGGCACCCAAGGGCAGGGCTGCAATGCGTGACGAGGTGATTACTTTCATCGTGCAACCGAATCAAACTGTACGAACTCGTTTCGCTAATATAAAATTAATTGACAAAATTGGAGTCACTATCGAAACGATTTTAATCAATCAAGAAAAAGGTATTGCCCAAACCGTATACACCGGGAGAGGACAACTTGAACAATTAATAAATGCAGAAGATGTACCATTAATAGAAGAATTAATTGTTTCTGGAGCCTTAGATAAATCCGATTTTGATTTCATGAAGACCATGCCAAACCTAACTAAAGTGGATTTAAGAGGGGTTTTGACTACAATGCCTGAGGGTGCATTCCGGGGAGCTAAAACAATTCTTTCTGTACGCCTACCCAGCATGGTGGTAATTCCTGATTACGCATTTACCGCGAGTTCTATAACATCTGTTGAAATACCAAGTTGCGTACGTAGAATTGGGGCTCACGCTTTTAACGGATGTCCATTAACATCCCTAACACTTCCTTCCGATTTAATAATCATTGATGAATATGCTTTCATAGGTTTACCTTTAAAAGGAGATCTAGTTATCCCAGATAAAGTAACCACAATCGGTAACTATGCTTTTTCTAATTGCAAACTTGATGGTAGGGTTATATTAGGAGAAAGCATTACAGAAATAGGTCAAGGAGCTTTTCAGAGATGTGAAACTGTTACGGGGGATTTGGTTATTCCTAATTCTGTGAAAAAAATCGGGAAAGAAGCATTTGCGAGATATGGACTTGCGCATACAAACGGATTCAATGGTTCTATAAAAATAGGGAACGGTCTGACATCTATCCCAGAAGACGCATTTATGACTTCTAAATTTAACGGCACACTTACAATAGGAGAAAATGTTACGGATATAGGTTATCGTGCATTTAATGATTGTCCCTTTTTGTCTGGAAATTTGATTATTCCTGACAAAGTACGAACAATTGCCGATTATGCTTTCCGTAATTGTACCGGTTTTACAGGTTATTTACTTTTAGGCAGTAGTGTTAAAACAATTGGTTGTTTATCGTTTGCAAATGCAGCCTGGAACTCAACATTTGAGCCTTGTGAGTTGAATTTTTCTAAAATATATTCCAAAGCGTATTCGCCGCCAACACTTCATGATACTAATTACGATGGAATACCACAACATTCTTTCGGTGGTGCATTCCGTAAACGTTTTGTTTTAGGAGTATCTTTGCCCGATCCTAATCCTAGCGGTTTGTATACTTCCCCGAAAGAAAAGTATGAAGCAAACCGATCATGGAAAAAAGCGTATTCTACCATTGAAGAAGTTGATTTTGAAACATTAATAAAATAACATGCAAAAAGAAAGATTATTAAAACTCTGGAAGAAATTTCAAAAACAAATGACCTCCGAGGAGCTAAACAATATCCTTGAGCGGGGCATTTGTTTCTCGAAGATAGAAATACCACACCGAATTTTAGTCACGGGTATGAACCCATCGTTCCGGCAAGGGGATGTGGCACGCAAGGAAAACATATGCGAGTATAATTACCAAGGGATAGTGGAAGGCGGAGAAGACCGTTATTTTTTGGCTTTCGACAAGCTTTTCCCGGAGGAGTACAAACAAGAAGTAGCATACATGGATTTGCTGAATTTCCGGGAAACGGATCAGGAAATGGTGTGGAAGTTTTGCAATGACCCGAAAGGTCTTGAACTCGTTGCCGAAAATTTGCGGTTGAATCAACTTTTCATGGAGCAGGTGGTGCGCCCGCGATTAATTATGGTCAAGAATAGAGGTTCATGGTGCTTCTGGGGTAAAGAAGCAACAGCGGACGCCAACATCTGGATGGGATACCGCTTCGAACACTTGGAGCCGCTCCCTTGCGGTGAGCTGTGCCGCATCACGGGACTAGTGGATCATCCGGACCGGGTAAGTGACAACGAACTGTTGGAAACGAACCTGAAAGGAACGTTGGTGCTGTTCACGAGCCATTTCCAATACCAAGCCTCGGATAAACTGCCCACACCGGAATTGATTGCCCGACTATGTGACATGATGGAAAAGTAAGATTATTATTACATTTTTATAAAACGAAGAGTTGCCGGAAGTTTTCGGCAACTCTTCGTTTTATAAAATTTTCCTATCACTTTTCCTAGAAAAATGGGCGTATTCTAGCTGATTTTCATATTTAACAATATTTAATGTGCGCCATAAACACCTATACAACTGCAATTTACAAAAATATCGTCTTCTCTAATGCAATATTCCCCCTCAGGTGCGCGCAAATTTAACATTTGCCGTGTATAATGCCTCATGTAAGGATAAGACTTCTCAAGAAGTTAGATGCTTACCTCTCGTCCAAGTGTGTTGGAGAGAGAAATATATTATTAATTTTTTAATTTTTGCAATATGGCAAAAATAATTTCGGATCCGATAGAAAGCTATCGGGGGCGTATTGGTAAAATAAGTTACTACATACGCGAAAGCGAGAACATGGCTCGCAAAAGTTCGTCGAACGCAAAAGTTTCCGATGCCCCGGCAGCCGTTGCACAACGAAAGAAGTTCAAAAGACTGACAGAATTAACCCAAGGGCTTGCCCCGGTTATTCAACTCGGATTTCCCCAGCGTAAAAGAGGACTGTCTCCCGCGAATGCCTTCATGTCCTTGAACAAAGGGATTTGCACGGTGGAAGAGGACAACACGGTGACCGTGGACTACGAACAATTGTTATGTGCACAAGGATCACTCATGGAACCGGAGATCACCGCTACTTACAGTGCCTCAACGTCAAGGATTACCTTCGAGAACACGAGTATGGAAGATTTCGGGTATTGTAACGCGGATGACAAGACGTACGCCATGGTGTTGAACACCCGGTATGCCGGATGCCGGGTGATACCCCTTCGCGAACGCGGAGAAAATAGTTCAACAAGCGTGACTTTTCCGGTAACGTGGGAAAAAGGAGACCTGAAAGTGTACATCTTTGCCACGAGCGCGAACGGGAAACAGGCTTCCCCATCTGTTTGCATCACGCTAGCAGAAGAGGCTTAACATGTAGGATGAGAGGGAGTTTTCGGACTCCCCCTCTTTACTAATCCAAACTGAAGGAACATAAATGTAATTATTAAACACCTTAATACTATATCATGAAAGTAAAAGACCTTATCAACAGATTTTTCCAAGGAAGACACAATAACATTATTTTTTACGCGAGGGGCGACAAGATGTACGCCCGGCGATATGCCATTCCCGGTAAAAAACGAAAATGGGAAACCGAGGGACGCACCCCCAAGCAGCAGGCTGTCACGACACGCTTCAAAGCCGTGCAAGTATTTTACATGACATTTGCCAAGCAAGTATCACCCGAGATATGGCGTGCCGTGGCGAAGGCAGAGAAACGATTCGCCTCGAACGTATTCTTTTCAAGAAATTTCCATTGTTTTGGAGACGAGGGAAAAATCGTGGATTTCGAGAACTTCTCGTTCACGGACGGAACACTGGCACTTCCCCGGGAGTTGAAAGTTTCACGAGAAGCAAACCGTTTTACCATTTCATGGCAAGAGGAACGGACATGGAAAACTACGGCAAGCACGGATAAACTGCAAGTGGGCGTGATCTATGACAATGACCCTCGAATACCTCGCTTAGCCTGTCAAGTAAAAGGCGTACGCGGAGAATCGCAAGGAGAGTTCTCGCTCAACGAAGAAATCGGGCAAAATGCCCACCTGTACATTTTCTTCAGCAGTGACGACGGTCTCAGATTCTCTCCCAGCCAACACGTGCACGTGGAGTAGTTTTATCCATTTTTCAATATACGATTTTCAATTCTCGATTATTATATTTTACTTTGCAACGAATTTTTCTTCGCCGAGATAAGCGATGAATCAAGCACCTAAAAGAGAGGAAGAATGAAATACACAGAATTGGATGACAATGAAGAATTCTACCGCAAAGTAGAATATTACAACAAGGCAAGAATCGAAAAACTAAGCTATCATTATAAAGAAATTCTCACATTATTGGGAGAAGATCCCGAAAGAGAAGGATTAGTGAAAACCCCGTATCGTGTTGCCAAAGCCATGCAATTTATGACAAAAGGTTACACGGAAAACCCGGAAGAAATACTTCGCTCCGCCCTGTTTAAAGAAGATTATCGCCAAATGGTAATCGTCAAGGATATTGAAATCTATTCTCTATGTGAACACCACATGCTCCCGTTCATCGGACATGCTCACGTGGCCTACATTCCGAACGGGTATATCACCGGGTTGAGTAAAATAGCCCGGGTGGTTGAAGCTTTTTCCAGAAGGCTTCAAGTACAGGAGAGGTTGACAAATGATATAAAAAATTGTATACAGAATACACTCAATCCCCTCGGTGTTGCCGTGGTCATTGAGGCCCAGCACATGTGCATGATGATGCGGGGCGTGCAAAAACAAAATTCGGTAACGACGACTTCCGATTTCAGCGGGGCTTTCGAAAAACTTGCCACGCGGGAAGAGTTCATCCGACTAATTAGTAACAAATTTCATTAAGAAATAAACATGACGAGTATGAAAAAAGCATTTGTTTTCCCGGGCCAAGGAGCCCAATTCGTAGGCATGGGTAAGAGCTTATACGAAAACTCACCTGCAGCAAAAGAGTTATTTGAAAAGGCAAACGAAATCCTGGGATTCCGCATCACGGACCTGATGTTCGAGGGGACTGACGAAGATTTAAAGCAAACCAAAGTAACACAACCGGCCATATTCCTTCACTCGGTGATTCTTGCAAAATCGTTGAACGAGAAACCGGATATGGTGGCGGGACACTCTCTGGGAGAATTTTCCGCGCTTGTAGCCAACGGGGCTCTTTCTTTTGAAGATGGCTTGCGTCTTGTTCACGCCAGAGCACTTGCCATGCAAAAAGCATGTGAGGCAAACCCATCCACGATGGCTGCCATCCTCGGGTTACCGGATGCGACCGTAGAAAATATTTTAGCTGAAATTGACGATATTGTCGTTCCGGCAAACTACAACTGCCCGGGCCAAATTGTTATTTCCGGAACAATGCAAGGAATTGCCACCGCTTGCGAAAAACTAAAAGCAGCCGGGGCCAAACGGGCTCTCCCGTTAAAAGTCGGGGGTGCATTCCACTCTCCGCTGATGGAACCCGCCCGGAAAGAACTGGCCGATGCCATCATGCACACCCACTTCTCACAACCCTCGTGCCCGGTTTACCAGAACGTGAACGCACAACCGGTATCTGACCCGGAGGTGATCAAAAAGAATTTGATTGACCAGTTAACAGCATCTGTACGTTGGACTCAAACCGTACAAAACATGTTGGCAGACGGAGCTTCGTCTTTCTTGGAAATCGGTCCCGGAAACGTGCTTCAAGGATTGATCAAAAAAGTAAGTACCGAAGTTGAAACTGCAGGAATACAATAATCTTGTTTAAAACATTGTATTCCCGCAGAGCTGAAAGCTCAACTTGAAACTTGTAACAATTTTAAAGCCTCCCATGGGAGGCTTTAAAATTTTATTTATATCTTTGAACAAAGATAATTCAAGATAAAATCGGGATATGTCAAACAATAAAACCAAACGACACCGTACGATCCAATACGTGTTCAAAATCAGTACAATAATCATCATCTGTGGCCTCATTGTCTTATTGCTCCCTAAAGTAGAGAGATTTAAATACTCCTACCAAAAAGGGATGCCTTGGAAATACGAGACATTGATCGCACCCTTAGATTTTCCATTGCATAAAAGTGCCGAAGAACTTGCTGCCGATATTGAAAAAATCAAAGAAGAGCAAGCCCCCATTTTTAACTTCAAAGCAACAAATGTTGAAGTTCAAATCAACAAACTTTCGGAAAAAATAAATCCATATCGAACCGCGCACAACGGAGAAGATATGGATAAAATCATTCAAAAACTGCGGGACATTTATTCCAAAGGTATTCTGCTGATGCCGGAAAAAATGGATCCTGCTAAAATAAAAAATATTCTTATCGTCAAGAACAACATTGCCTTCGATGAAAAGTTCTCCAACGTGTACACGCTAAAGCAAGCCTACGAAACGTTGGTTAAATACATCGAGAGCCTTCACCTGAACAAATCCACCGAGGAAGGAATACTTAGTTTGGGCTTGAACAACTACATCAACCCGAACTTGGAATACGATGCCGGAAAAACGGGACTTGCCATTGAAACCAGTATAAAAAGTATCACGCCAACCCAAGGAATGATCAACCGGGGAGATATTATCATATCCCAAAACGATCTGGTAACACCCGAAAAATATAAAATTCTGGAATCTTTCCGGATAGAACATGAGCAAAACTTGGGCTCAACCATTGACCGAATCCGGATCTCGGTTGCCCAAACCGTGTTGACCTTGATTGCTATCATGAGTTTTTCAATTTTCCTGTATGTTTCCCGAAAACGACTATTTTATAACAACAAGGACTTTTTCTTCCTGTATAGCATGTTCTTACTAACCATTGCCCTGGGAAGCATCAGTTACTTTCAACACATCAATATCCTCACGATTCCCGTTTTGTTCTTCCCGATCATCGTGAACATACTGTTTGGGACAAGACCGGCCCTTTATCTATTGATAGGTACAAGCTTGCTGGTTTCCTACTACGCTCCCAACAATTACATGTACTTCTTCATGCAAATATCGGCAGGAATCGTTGCCATGTTCAGCCTCTTGCACCTGCAACGTCGCTCTCAATTATTTATTGCACTAGGTCTAATATTCCTAACTTACACGTTAGTATATGGGGCATTCTCGCTCATTCAAGAGGGGGCGCTCACGCCAAAACATCTATTCGCTATCGTGTTCCTCATTATAAATACTGGTCTGTTAAGTTTAATTTATCCGGCCCTTTACCTAGTAGAACGCCTCTTCGGGTACACCTCTGAAATCAGTTTACTGGAATACTCCAACCCGAATCACCCGGCCTTGCGCAACCTGACCAAAAAAGCCCCGGGGACATTCCAGCACTCCCTCATGGTTGCCAACCTGGCGGAAGAAGCAATTTACCACATCGGGGGAAGCCCTCTTTTAGCCCGTACGGGAGCATTGTACCACGACATCGGGAAAACATACAACCCGATCATGTTCGTGGAGAATCAAACAGGTGGTTTGAATCCACACGACCTTCTGGGTTTTGACGAAAGCGCCCAAATTATTATCAAACACGTGACACAAGGCCTGGAACTTGCCAATAAATACAAATTACCGGAAGTGCTCAAGGATTTTATCCGCACGCACCACGGTAAAAGCAAAGTAAAATATTTCTACTATTCTTTCAAAAACAAATACCCGGACAAGGAAATAGACGAATCTTTATTCACCTACCCCGGTCCGGACCCCGTGAGAAAAGAGTGTGCCGTAGTCATGATGGCCGATGGCGTGGAAGCTGCCTCACGAGCACTGGAAATCAAGGATGAAGAAAACCTGACCAAACTGGTAAATAGCCTGATTGACGGCCTTCTTCAAGATGGACGTTTCTCTAACGCAGACTTGACATTCAAGGACATTTCCACGGTGAAACGAGTATTTACAGAAATGCTTATCAACGTGTACCATGCCCGTATCGCGTACCCGAAATTACAAACCAAAGCATAACCTCAAGACCTAAATATATGACACAAAAACCAATAACCATCAAAGACATTGCCGAGAAATTAAATATATCCGTGTCTACCGTTTCCCGGGCGCTAAAAGACAATCATGAAATTAGTGCACAAACACGCAAAACCGTACAGGATCTGGCAAAACAACTCGGTTACAAACCCAATCCCATCGCCGTAGCCCTAAAAACCCATAAAAGTCATTCGATCGGGGTTATCGTTCCCCAAATTGTGAGTACTTTTTTTGCCACGGTAGTGAAAACGATTGAGGAAGTGGCAGACGGTCACGGTTACAATGTTTTGGTCATATCTTCGAACGAAAGTTTCCAAAAAGAACAAAAAAGCGTAGAGGTACTTATGGCCAACCGGGCGGATGGAATTATCCTTGCCTTATCACACGAGACGAAAGATTACGAGCATATTAAAATGATACAGGAATCCGGAACCCCGATCGTGTTGTTCGATCGTACCACTAATGAACTCAACGTGTCACGGGTTGTAACGGATGGTGTCACTGCAGCATTTCAAGCCGTTCAGCATCTCGTTTCTGAAGGTTGCCAAAAAATAGCTTTATTATGCGGTCCCGAAAACGTTGGCATCGGGGGCAATCGTATGGAGGGCTACGAAAAAGCCATGGAAGCCAACCATCTTCCAGTGAAGCCAGAATTGATCTGCCATTGCTCAGACTTCACAGTAGAAGCAGGAAAAGAAGCAACACGCCAATTGCTCTCCCGGAAAGAAAGACCGGATGCCATATTCGGGATCACGGACGACCTGGCAATCGGGGCAATCGAAGCCATCAAAGAAAAAGGCCTTAATATCCCGGAGGATATCGCTATTGTCGGTTTCTCCAACACGAAACGCTCACGCTACATGAATCCGACAGTAAGTTCCATCAACCAGTTCCCAGAAAAGATCGGACGGGCCGCGGCTGAACTTTTGTTTGATCAAATACTAAACAGCAAGCACGCTCAGATTAAAAAAGAAATCATTAATTGTGAACTGATCGTTAGAGAATCTTCGGACAGACGATGTAGACACGACAGATGCTAACATAATTACAAAAATCTTAACAATATAAATCAAAACCTTGTTAATTACTCGGTTAAAGATTATTAAACCTAAAAATCAACGGTTTGAATGACTATTTTTGTAGAAATTAATAACAGCAGCCCATGGATGTAATTGTGGAAAACCTGACGAAATCTTTCGAGAATCAGAAAGCCGTGGATTCTATTTCTTTTCAAGCAAAAAGAGGCGAAATTCTTGGTTTTCTGGGGCCGAACGGTGCGGGTAAAACAACTACAATGAAGATCATGGCAGGACTACTGACACCGGATTTCGGGAATATCACATTCGGGGACTATTCGATTGGGAAACAAACAGGTAAAATAAAAAATATCATTGGCTATCTCCCGGAACGAAACCCCTTGTATAACGAAATGAACGTGATTGATTTTCTATTTTTCATTTCAAAACTCCACAACATTCCCAAATACAAAATCACATCACGTGTTCTGGATATGATTCGTTTATGCGGGTTAGACAACGATAAGCACAAACAGATTGGCGAATTATCCAAGGGATTCCGTCAACGGGTAGGAATTGCCCAAGCATTAATTCATGATCCGGAAGTAGTCATCCTGGATGAACCGACAACAGGACTCGACCCCAACCAAATTTTCGGAATCCGCAAAATCATCAAAGAAATCGGGGAAGAAAAAACAGTCATTTTAAGTTCCCATATTCTTTCTGAAATCGAAACGACTTGCGATCAAGTGATGATCATGAGCAACGGAAAAATCGTAGCCAACGGTACGACATCTGAACTTCGTCGCAAATCAGATGCTGAATATTGCCTGAAAGTAGGCATCAAGGGCGGAGAAACATCCGACATTCACAAGGCTTTAGACAACCTACCGGGAGTGCTCCACATCGAAATTATTCATAAACAGAATTTTGAACTTCAATGCAAACCCGATATAGAAATTGAAAAATCAATCTTTAGCCTTTGTCAAGACAACAACTGGTACATCAGCGAGTTAACTCCCGTACAAACCAGATTGGAAGATATATTTCGTAAAGTCACACAAAATGGATAATTCATGGGTGCAGTTAAAGTTATCATAAACAAAGAATTAAAAGTAGCATTTAATTCACTATTAATATACATCGCGTACACAGCTTTCCTTGGTGTAACAGGATTTGTTTGCTGGTTCTCCGGGAAAAACATCTTTTCAAGCGGACAAGCCTCTTTAAGCAACCTATTCAACGTGTTTTACTGGACACTCTTTTTCCTAATCCCGGCACTCACGATGAAAAGTATTTCAGAAGAACGCAAGGAGGGGACCTTCGAACTCTTATTCTCCAAACCGATTAAAACAGGGCAGGTAATCATGGGAAAATTCCTCGCGATACTATTACAAGTAGTTATATGTCTGACATTAACACTTCCCTACTATATCACGATTGCCTCACTGGGCAACGTTGACCATGCCGTTGGTTTTTGCGGTTACCTGGGGCTCATTCTAGTCAGTGGGTGTTACATCAGTATCGGAATGTTCGCTTCATCCCTCACCCCGAACACCATCGTAGCCTTCTTCATCACGTTTGCTATTGAAACAGGATTCGTGCTTTTATTTGAATTCATTGCGGAACTATGGGGTTCCGGATTCATGGCGGCATTATTCACGTATCTCTCCATAGGAGAGCATTTTGATGCTATTCCCCGCGGAGTGATCGACACGAAAGATTTGGTGTACTTTATCAGCGTAATTATTATATTTTTAGCATTAGCAAAACATTATATCAGTAAAAATCGGTTTTAATATTTAGAACAAAAGTGATGAAAAAGAAATTAATATATAATCCGACCTACTTGATTTTATCACTGATAGCGGTAAATATTATTTCCTATTTTCTATTTATCAGGATCGACCTCACGAGTAACAAAAAATATTCTTTAAGCCCTGTCAGCAAAACAATGATCAAAAAAATTGACAAGGATATTTCCGTTACCCTATTCATGTCCGAAGGTCTCACGCCCGACAAAGTAAAACTCGGGCGGGAATTCCGACACCTGCTAAAAGAATACAAAACAATCAGTAATAAAGTATTCACCATAAACACAATCATCCCGAACAATAGAGACAAGGAAGCTCTGGCGGAACAACTGGGGATAGAACCTATAGCACAGGAAATAGCCGAGAGAGACATGGTGAAAATTCAAAAAGTGTACTTTGGAGCTGTCATCCAGATTGGCGACAAAAAAGAAACCATCAACATTCTCCCGACCACGGCATTGGAATACGAGGTTACCCGTCGTTTAAAAGAAGCTTGCGACACGACCAAACCGACTATCGGCTTCTTACGTGGACACAACGAAATGTTGAGGCAAAAAACACAGTTAATCGAGCACGAGCTATCTCATAGCGCCAAGATCGAATCCATGCGCATAGACCAGTTTACAGATCTGAATGACTACAAAGTAATCTGCATCGTGGGACCAAAAGAATCATTCAGCAAGGAAGAACTCGTTCGGTTGGAGCAATACCTGGAACAAGGAGGAAGACTCTATATTGCTTTGAATCATGCCGTCGGACAAATCAGTTACAGCCAAAATAACGGATTCATCAATCGGGTCGGCATTGAAGACATGCTGGAAGAATTCGGGTTGAAAATCAACTATGATTTCGTCGTGGATAACTATTGCGGACGTATACTGGTCACGCAAGACCAAGGATTTCTACAACTCCAAAGCGATCGCCATTTCCCGTATATACCCATCATCCAGAACTTCAGTTCACATGTGATCACGAAAGGTCTGAATGCCATGTTATTACAATTTGCCAGCAGCATCACGAATGTAAAAACGACATCCGCTTACACGTTCACCCCACTGGCAAAATCATCTTCCATTTCGGGAGTACAAAAAGTTCCGGTATTCTTTGATATTTATAAAACCTGGACTCGAAAACATGACTTTAACCACCCTTACAACACCGTTGCCGCATTATTAAGCAACGAAGATAACAACAGTGCTATTGTTGTCATCACGGATGCCGATTTCATGCAAGACAAATTCTTTGACCCGTTCTATATCAGTAATATCAATTTTGCCGTCAACTCCATCGAATGGTTGGCGGACGATTCAGGATTGATTAAATTGAGAAACAAATATATCGAAAACCAGTCCCTAAAAGTAGTAAGCGATTCTTACAGGAGATTTTTAAAATATACCAACTTCTTCCTGCCCATCGTGCTCGTATTACTTATCGGTCTATATCAATACAGGGAATATAAAAGAAAACGGTTGAGACGCTCTCAACCGGGTCGTATCGATTAGGTGATCACTCATCTAATCGTTTTATTTTTTGATACAAGGTCTCACTCACCTCGCACAACGGCGATCTTAACTTTTGGCAGGCAATCACACCCCTGGCATGTAACGCTGCTTTTATCCCGGCAGGGTTTCCCTCTTCAAAGAGAGCTTTAAACATCTCGCCCAACTGCAAATGAATCTGTCGAGCCTCTCCATATTCACCTTCCAGAGCCAAATGTAACATCGAGGAAAACTCACCAGGCATCACGTTCGCTATCACCGAAATAACACCACTTGCCCCAATAGATACCAAAGGCAAGGCGATGCCATCATCACCCGACAAGAATATAAAATTCTTCGGCATACCGGAAATAATTGCCGTAGCCTGTTCAAAATTTCCCGAAGCCTCTTTAATGGCTATGATATTCTCAAAATCACGAGCTAACTTCAAGGTTATCGCCGCGGTCATATTCACGGATGTACGTCCCGGAACATTATATAGGATAACGGGAAGAGGAGTGTGTTCGGCTATCGCTTTAAAATGATTATACAAGCCTTGTTGAGAAGGTTTATTGTAATACGGGGTAACACTCAAGATAGCATCTCCCAATTGCAAATAAGGCAGTGTCGCAAGATCATGGATTACTTGCTCCGTATTATTCCCCCCGATACCCAAAACTATCGGCAAACGTCCAGCGTTCTCTTCAGCAATAACCCGCACGACAAAAGCTCTCTCTTCAGCCGTCATCGTTGCCGCCTCAGAAGTCGTACCCAAAGCAACCAGATAATCCACTCCGCCATCAATCACATAATTCACCAGATTCCTCAGAGAATGTTCATCTACACGTCCCGTTTCGTCAAATGGAGTCACTAGAGCAACCCCTACTCCCGAAAACTTTTTCATTTCAATACGCATTTATCTTAGTTAATAATTCAAACAATCGATTCATAAAATCATCTATATCCCTCACTCTGTCAAAATCAATATCATGCCCCGTATTATAACCGATCTTACAAGAAGTCTTAGCCGACCGCATGATATAACTCCCCCACGCATTCTGATTCAACGATAAGTCAATCAACAAGCCCTCCTTTCTGTCCAGCAGTTCCTGTACCCGGGGATCGCAAAATTCTCCCTTATAAGAAACCCCTGAACTATCCAAATAAATAGCATCCGGTATTTGTTCCTGATTCAATCTCGACCGCCGAAAAAAAGCAAACAAACAAACGGCCATATGATTCCCCAAAGCCTCCCGTACCTTATTAACGGAGGACATTGGGACATCATCAGCTCCCCAAAACACTATACATTTTTTAGCTGTATCTAAATTATAAAATGACAACACTCGTTCGTCTTTTACCACCATGTGCTTTAAATGGTGCTTTTTAAATTCTTCCGCAATACATTTAAACATATAAAACTATTTATCTGGCTTTTCTCCTAACTTTATCATATTCATTTGTACATAAACAGAGTAACACAAATGTAGTAATAAAAATTGTATGCCCTCCACTTTGTTATTTTTCAAACATAAAAAAAGTATTTGAAAAAATACCGTTAACTCTTGCAGAAAAAAAGAACATTCTCTATCTTTGCAACGCAAATCAAGAAGGACTCGTAGCTTAATGGATAGAGCACTTGGTTACGGCCCAAGAGGTTGTGGGTTCGACTCCCGCCGAGTTCACGAAAATCCCCTGAAAGACACTTTCGGGGGATTTTTTATTAGTTTAAACTTGCCTTCGGCAAGTTACAGGTTCGTCGAACAATTAAAAGTTGAAACTTGAAAATGAGAAAATAAAAAAAGAGCGAGTCGTGTTGACTCGCTCTCCCTAAATTCGGCATCGACCTACTCTCCCACCCAAGGGCAGTACCATCGGCGCTAACGGGCTTAACTTCTCTGTTCGGGATGGGAAGAGGTGGATCACCGTAGCTATAGATA
>ENA-USUG01003171-USUG01003171.1-human-gut-metagenome-genome-assembly--contig:-NODE-3171-length-23003-cov-76.929556_pt1 | contig 23003 bp, 17 predicted proteins | sample MGYA00250059_ERZ773394 | MGnify/ENA primary metagenome ERZ773394 (study PRJEB29103, sample SAMN06111957) | human gut metagenome | biome: human gut; feature: ankylosing spondylitis patient; material... | reverse complement strand
CTGGCAGCCTGCCGCAAGCTGCCCACCACCAGCCAGCCCAGCCCGGAGCAGTTCGAGCGGCTGTATCTGGACGCCGCTGCCGCCGGAGACGAGGTGCTGGGCATCTTTTTGTCCGATGCGCTGTCCGGCACCGGTCAGTGCGCCAGACTTGCTGCCGACCTTGCCAACGTGGATAATGTGGTGTTCGTGAACACCGAGAACGTCTGTCTGGGGCAGTCCTTGCTGGTGCGGCTGGCGGTGCAGCTGCGAGACGCCGGCAAGACGATCACCCAGATCGCCGCCGATCTGGAAAAGGCCAAGCAGCACCTGCATCTGGTAGCTGCCGTGGACGATCTGAAGTACCTGCGCAAGGGCGGCAGACTGTCCGCCGCCGCCGCTGTGGCGGGCGGTATGCTGGGCATCAAGCCCATCCTCGCCGTCATGGAGGGCAAGGTGGCGCTGGCCGGTAAGGCGCGCGGTCTGCCCGGCGTGTATGTGGCGCTGTTCAAAAAGATCGACGAGATGGGCGGCATCCACCCGGGCTACACCCAGCTGCTGGGCTACACCGTCAACCACCGGGAGCTGCAGCCGCTGCTGACCTACCTGCAGGACAACCTGCATCTGGACGCACCGCTGGTGCGCCAGATTGGCTGCGTCATCGGCACCCACACCGGCCCCGGCGCGTTCGGCATCGCGTTCTTTGATAAAGAGCTGACGCTGGAATAAAACCTATTCGCAAAAACAAGTCGGACAGCCCGCGGGCTGCCCGACTTTATTTTTACCCGTGAAAAAGTAGTTCCGAAACGCCCGCAGGCGTTTCGGAACTACAAATAAAATATTCTTTCCGCTGATTATGGCCAGAGCAAAGCGGAGACCATTCCAAATCGTCCCGCCTTGCCCTTACAGCACTGCGTCCGAGATCAGCTTGCCCAGCAGCAGCACCAGCACCACCAGCATCATAGGGCGGATGAAGCGGGCACCCTTTTTCAGGGCAAAATGGGAGCCCAGCAGGTTGCCCAGAATGTTGCTGATGGCGCAGGGGATGCCGATGTGGAACACCACCAGACCGTTCATCAGGTAGGTGAACAGGCTGGCGTAGTTGCTGGCCAGATTGAGCACCTTGCCGTTGCCGTTGGCGGTGCGCAGGTCAAAGCCCATCAGGGTGGTAAAGGCAATGATGGCAAAGGTGCCGGTGCCCGGGCCCATGACGCCATCGTACAGGCCGATGCCAAGGCCGATGGCCAGCGCCAGCAGGATCTTTTTCAGGTCCAGCGTGCCGTCGTCCCGGTTCTCGTCCGGCAGGTTGCGCTGCCACAGAATGATGACCGCCGCCACCGGCAGGATGATGAACATCATGGTGCGCAGCATCTCATCGCTTAGCAGCAGCACGATGTGTGCCCCCAGTGCGCTGCCCGCAAAGCTGCCGATGGCTGCAAGCACGCCCACCTTCACGTTTATTGCGCCGCTTTTGAAAAAGTTTGCCGTGGCAAAGGTGGTGCCGCAGGCGGCGCTGAACTTGTTGGTGGCATAGGTGTAGTGAGGCGGCAGCCCGGCAAACAGATAGGCCGGCAAGCTGATCAGCCCGCCGCCGCCGGCTGCCGAATCCACAAAACCTGCAAAGCCGGTCATCAGCATGAGAAACGCCATCATCCACGGCGAGATCGTGATACCCATTGTTATAATTCCTCTTATCTTTCCAAGTCGTTTGTTCTTTTTCAGGGGACGCGCGCCTCAGACCATATAAGACCTCCCCTCGCAGGGCAATACACAGCCCGGGATACCCGCACGCAGCAGGGCATCTCCGGGCATTTTTTGCAATTTTTCGACTTGATATTACAGATTGTTTTTAAAGAAGCGGTAAGCGTTGCGCCAGTAGATGGCCTCCACCTCGTCCTCGGTAAAGCCCTCGCGGCGCAGTGCCTCGGCCAGCAGCGGCATATCTGCCGCCGTTTCCAGCTCGTGCTGACCGCCAATGCCGTCAAAGTCGCTGCCAAGGCTGATGACCTCAATGCCGCCCACCTGCTTGAAGTGTGCGGCGTGCTTTGCCAGCCGTTCCACCGTGCTGCGGCAGTTCTTCGGGTGTGCCGAGTCTGCGTCCACAAAGGAAGCGCAGTAGTTCAGCCCCGCAATGCCGCCCTTTTCTGCCAGTGCGCGGATCATCTCATCGGTCAGGTTGCGGTTGTGGGGCGACAGGGCACGGCAGTTAGAATGACTTGCCGCAAAGGGACGGGTGCTGTGGTTTGCGATATCCCAGAAGCCCTTATCGGAAAGGTGGCTCACATCTGCGGTGATGTGCAGCTTTTCCATCTCTTCCAAAAAGGCAAAGCCCCGCTCGGTCAGGCCTGTCTCGGTATTGGCCACCAGCGGCCCGCCGGGGTTTGCGTTGGGGGCTGCCAGTTCGTTGGGATAGTTCCATGTCAGGGTCATCATGCGCACGCCCAGCTCCTGCAGCCGCCGCAGCACGCCCAGACTGCCCTTGCAGCAGCCGCCCTCTTCCACCGTCAGCATGGCGCTGAACTTGCCCTCGGCGCGGTTGCGCTCAAGGTCGGCGGCGGTGTACACCGGGGCGATTTTTTCCGGGTAAGCTGCCATGAGCCGCTTGAAGATGTCGATCTCCTCCAGCACGCTTACCAGCGGGTCGGCCCCGGGTGCGGGGTCGGCCAGATCCACATAGGCCGCAAAGCATTGCAGCAGATAATCCCCCTGCTGCAATTTTTCAAGGTCGATATGCAGGTCGTTGTGCAAAAAGCTTTTGGGTGCGCCCGCCTTTTCGGCGCGGCGCAGTTCGTACAGGGTATCGCAATGCAGATCCCAAACCTTCATGATGGATACACTCCTTTATGCTTCTTCTCCCAGCAGCTGCAGCAGCTGTTCGGGGTTCATGGACAAAATCGCGCCGTCTGCCCCACCGGTAACGGTGTCGGCCAGCGACTGCTTGGCCTGTTGCAGCTCCACGATCTTTTCCTCAATGGTGTCCTGCGCGATCAGCCGATACACCTGCACCGGGTTGCGCTGACCGATGCGGTAGGCGCGGTCAGTGGCCTGATTCTGCGCGGCAAGGTTCCACCACGGGTCGTAGTGGATGACGATATCAGCGGCGGTCAGGTTGAGGCCCGTGCCGCCCGCCCGCAGCGAGATCAGAAAGACGTCCGCCTCGCCCTGATTGAACCGGCGCACCTGCTCGGCACGCACCGGCTTCGGGGTAGAGCCTTGCAGGGTGAAGTGGCTCACCCCGGCCTCGTCCAGCCGCTTTGCCAGCAGCTCCAGCATGGAGGTGAACTGACTGAACAGCAGAATGCGGTGCCCGCCCGCCACCGCCTCGGTGACAAGCTCCAGACAGGCTTCCAGCTTGGCGCTGCTGCCGGTCCAGTTGTCCGCTACGAGGCGCGGATCGCAGCAGATCTCCCGCAGCCGCATCAGCACGGCAAACACGGTCATCTTGTCCTCCGGCTTTGCCGCCCGCAGCTTTTCCCGGGCGTCCACCACCGCTGCCAGATACAGCTTGCGCTGCTCGGTCTCCAACTCAACGCGGCGCACATTCTCCGTTTTGGGCGGCAGCTCCCGCAGCACCTCCGACTTCATGCGCCGCAGGATGAAGGGGCCGGTGAACTGGTTCAGCCGCCGCACGGCGTTGGCATCCTCGTCCTGCACGATGGGCTTTTCAAACCGGGCGCAGAAGGTCTTGTAGGGGGGCAGATACCCGGGCATCAAAAAGGAGAAGATGCTCCACAGTTCGCCCAAGCGGTTCTCCACCGGGGTGCCGGTCAGGGCAAAGCGCACCCGGCTGTTCACCCGGCACACCGCCTTGTATTTCTGGGTGGTGTGGTTTTTGATGGCCTGCGCTTCGTCCAGAATGCAGGCGTAAAAGCTTTGTCCGGCATACAGTTTTTCGTCCCGGCGCAGCAAATCGTAGCTGGTGATGACGATGTCCGCCTGTGCCCACCCATCGACCAGCGCGGCGCGGTGGGCGGCATCGCCGTCCATGGCAACACTTTGCAGCTGCGGGGTGAACTTCTGGCATTCCTCCTGCCAGTTCAGCACCAGCGACGCCGGGCAGACGATGAGGCTGGGCAGCTGCTGCCCGCCCTCCTTCATGGCCAGCAGGTAGCTGAGCACCTGCACGGTCTTGCCCAGACCCATATCATCGGCCAGAATGCCGCCCATGCCGTAGCCATCCAGTGTGCGCAGCCAGCGGTAGCCATCCCGCTGGTATTTGCGCAGGGTCTTTTGCAGGGAGAGCGGCGGGGTATACTCGCTGTCCCGCACGGCGTGGAAGCTGCGGCTGATGCGCCGGAAAGCATCGTCCCGGTCGAACCGCAGACCGTTCTGCCCCGAAAGCGCCCAGTCCAGCGTGGGGGCGCGGTAGAGCGGCAGAGCGGCGTGGCCGTCCTTCAGCTTTGCGCCGGAAAGCTCCAGCGTGTCGTTCAGCTCGTCCAGCCCTTCCAGACTGTCATCCAGCCGCAGCAGACTGCCGTCCCGCAGGCGGTGGTAGCGTTTTTTCTGGTGCAGGGACTGCAAAAGTTCCCGCAGCTCCTCCACCGGGAAGGCGCCGGTGTCCACCTCCAAATCCAGCACGCTGCCGTGCACCGACACCCCCACCGAGATTTTAGGCGGGGCGGCTTGTAGGTTGCGGAAGGCATCGGTCTGGTACACCTCGCCCATGGCCAGCAGGGCGGGAATGCCCTCCTCCAGCAGCTGGAAAAGCGCCTCCTCCCCGGAAAGGCTGTAATGCCCCGGCTTGCCGCTCTCGGGTTCCAGATAGGTCTCCAGCAGCCGCTTTGCCCGGTTCTCGGTGCGGGCATCCCGCAAAAGATCCGGGGGCACCGGCTCGCCGGGGGCTACCCTGTCCTCTCCGTACAGAAAGACCGGGTACGCCGTGACGGTAAGCCCCCGGTCAGCATCCAGATAAAACTGCACCACCGGTTCCAGCGGGATCTGGTTCAGCAGCAGCCGGTCGGGGTCCACGATGTTGACCCGGTTGCCCAGTTCCGGCAGCACATAGCTGCAAAAAGCGGCGGCGTCTGCGCTGGTAAAGAACAAACTGCGCCCGCCAAAGGTGTCCAGTACCGGCAAAACCCGGCGGCATTCCTCCCGCTGCATCCGCCAGAGGGTACTTTCGCCCAGCAGATAGGCATAGTCCAGCCCCTGCACCCCGCGGAGCACCGGGGTACAGCTCAGCTGCACGCCGCCCTTGCGGCGCTCCACCTTCAGGCTGATGACCGGCAGCCCCTCTTTAAGGGTATAGCCGCCCACAACGCCCTCGGCAGCGTAAAGCTCCACAAGAGCATCCAGCCCCTCGCCGGTCAGCGGCAGACCGCCTGCCGGGCCTTTGTCCCAGCCGGAGCGCATGGTGCCCTCGGCTTCAAACGCCTGCCGGGCGCTCACCTGACGGCGCAGCAGCCGCAGCAATTGCTGCGCATCCGGGGCAAAGGCGTCCCACCGGTGCACAAAGGCCAGCGACTTCCCGTAGCTGACGCTTTCGCCCTGCTCGATCGCATCCAGAAACTGCGGGATGCTTTTTACCAGATACTGCCGCCCGCCGATGCCGTCCGAGACCCGCAGCCGCAGCCAGATACGGCCATTGTGCGGCGTAAGCTCCGGTTCCAGCAGAGCAAAGCCGGTGCGCTGGGCGGCGTTCTGGGGCTGGGGCTGCGCATCCTCCCGCTGGTAGCGCTTCAGCAGCAGCTGGGCCTCATAGTCGGTTTCCGGCTCCTCGCCCCGCCACTTGCGGCCGAACAGCATATCCAGCCCGGCGCTGTAACTGTCCTTGCGGGGCTCCGGGTTCAGCCCGGCAACGCCCCGCTGCACCCCGGGGATGCTCTCCGGCTTTTTTTCCGGGGCAGGCGGGTTCTTTTCCGCGTCCTGCAGCAGCAGCGCGCCAATGTGCTTACAGTAGGTGCCGTCGCCGTTCTGGTTATAGGGGCAGTCGCAGGAGGCGCTGACAAAGCTGCCGTTTTCCCGCAGCCAGACCTGCGTATAATAGCAGTCCGGCCCGCTGCCCTGCACCAGCGCTGTCAGGTGCCGCACCCCGTCCTCGTTGGTGGTGCAGCTGCTTTGCAGGATACGCTTGCGGTACTTCTGCGCCCGCTCAAAGATGCTTTTGCCCAGCAATGTGCGGATCTCCTGTGCGTCCATGTGTTCTCCCTCCCCTGTGCTGTCGCGGTTCCGGTCTATTCTATAAGAATACCGCGTTCCACCCCGGGATGCAAGGGCAGAAGGGTAAAAAACGTTTAGAAAGCGCGGGCGGGACGATTTTGAATGGCCTCCGCTTTGCTTTGGCCATCTTCAGCGGAAAAATTATTTTTATATAGAGCAATACCGGAGCGTCTGCGGACGCTCCGGTATTGCATTTTTCACGGGAAAGGCCGTAAAGGCAAACGGCATTTATCGTGTTATAGTAAGTTCACAACCGTTCAGCCCTGTTTTTCTGCGGGGGCTGTGCCGCGCTTGCGAGTCTTGAGGTGGTACATCTCCTGATCGGCCTTATCGATCAGGTCGTGCACGGTGGCAATGTCCGGCTCAAGGCGGGCGCAGCCGATGCTGATCTCGATCTGGTAGGGCTTGCCGGAGGCGGCGTTGGCGGCGTCCAGCTCCCGCTGGATGGAGGCGATCAGGGTGCGCACCTCCACGCTGTTGCAGCCGCAGGCGATGCAGAATTCATCGCCGCCGTAGCGCGCCAGCACGCCGTTGTAGTTGGCGCACACCTTTTTCAGGATGCCCGCCAGCAGCACCAGCGCGGCATCGCCCTCCAGGTGGCCGTACTCATCGTTGATGTGCTTGAAGTGATCCATGTCCATCATGAGGAAATGCAGCGAGCGGTTGGGGTGACGGCGGTAGTAGGGCAGTTCGCTTTCCAGATACCGCAGCGCCACGATGCGGTTGCTGACGCCGGTCAGGGTATCCACCGTGAACTTGGTCTGCAACACCAGCACATACACGCACACCAGCCCCAGCGTAATGCCGCAGCACAGCAGCCCGCGCCCGGGCAGCCAGCCTTGCAGCAAAAAGCCTGCCGCCGGCGCAAGCGCGAGCAGCAGCAGGGTCTTCAGTTCCTCTTTGGGTGTTTCCTGCTTCCAGTTGCTCAGCGTCCAGCTGCAGCGGAGAAAGGCCGCCGCCAGATAGGCAAGCCCCACCAGCTTCGCCCCCCAGAACAGGGTGCTGCCCCGCAGCCCCTCTGCATCCAGATAGCAGAAGCCGTTTTCGTCCCGCGCTGTCAGCAGCGCCAGCAAAAGCAACGCCACCGGTGCGGCGCTGAGCGCCAGCTTGCGACCGTCCTCCATCCATGTACGCCCCAGCTCTGCCTCTACATACAAAAACACCAGCAAGCAGCAACACGCCGCCAGCAGATAAAACAGAATACTGCCCCCGGCGTTCAGCCGGTAGGTCAGGGGGATGCCCAACTCCTGCCACGCGCCCAGCTGCGCCAGCGCACTGCCATGATCTACGATCGTCAGCGCCCCGGCAGACCACAGCAGCGCCGTGAACAGCCGCCCGGGCAGGCTTTTATCCCGCATTTTCTGCTGCGCCCGCAGCAAGACCGCCAGCGTGACCAGACAGAACCCACTGACCTGAGTATGGGCAATCGCATCCATGCCGCAACGCTCTCCTTTACCCTAGGGCGGCTTTGCGCCGTCCCGACCCTTTTCCGTTCTTCCAACGTTCCTTTTCCGCACAGATTTATTGTACCAAATCCGTAACAGATATGCAACACAAACCGAAAATTTCATACAAAAAAAGACACCGGAACGTCTTTCGGCGTTCCGGTGTCTCTTGGAATCATATCACTTTGCCTGCGGATGGGCGGCGTCGTTGCGCAGGGCGCTTTCGCGGATCTTTTCCAGCGTCTGCTCGCTGAGGATGTGCTCTGCCTTGCAGGCGTCCTCGGCGGCGGTCTGCTCGTCCACGCCCAGCTGCACAAAGAAGTGGGTCAGCAGCTGGTGGCGGCTGTAAATGCGCTGAGCAATTTCCAGCCCGGGCTCCAGCAGGGTCAGGTTGCCTTCGCCGTCCACCGCGATATAGCCGTTCTCCCGCAGCTTTTTCATGGCGATGCTCACGCTGGCTTTGGTAAAGCCCAGCTCATTGACAACGTCAATGGAGCGCACTTTGCCCATACGCTGGCTCAGCATCAGGATCGTTTCAAGATAATCTTCTGCGGATTGGTGGATCTGCATGGTTTGTCCGGCCTCCTGCCTTATTCCCTCTGGGGGATTTTTCCGACAGGGGATGTGTACCCTCTGTCGTATGTTAAAGGATATCACATTTTTGCGGTTGATGCAAGTAATTCGCAGCAAGTTTTGTTAAACTAACCATATTTTTCTGCACAGAACTGCTGTTTTGCCGGTTTTGCACCACCCCTGTTTTGTGCAAAGGGTGCAATTCTCGGCGTTTTGGCCTTACCGTGTGGCCAGATAGGCCGCAGGGCCTGCCTCGTACAGATCGCCGCCGTGGGCGTCCAGCACAACGGTCAGGGGCATATCCTGCACGGTCAGGCGGCGCACCGCCTCACAGCCCAAGTCCGGCCATGCGATCACTTCCAGCGTCTGCACGCTTTTTGCCATCAGCGCACCGGCACCGCCCAGCGCGGCCAGATATACCGCGCCGTTGCGCACCACAGCTGCCTTGACGGCGGCATCCCGCTTGCCCTTGCCGATCATGATCTTGTTGCCAAGATCCAGCAGCCGGGGACTCATAGCGTCCATGCGTCCGCTGGTGGTAGGCCCTGCCGAGCCGATGACCTCGCCCGGGCGCTCCGGGGTGGGGCCTACATAATAGATGGCGCTGCCCTCAAGGGAAAAGGGCAGCGTTTCGCCCTTGTCCAGCGCCTCCATCATCCGCTTGTGTGCCTGATCCCGGGCGGTGTACACCACGCCGGAAAGCAGCACGGTATCCCCCGCTTTCAGCGGGGCCAGATCCTGCGCGGTGCAGGGGGTAGTCAGTCTGTATTCCATTCTTCTCCCCTCCTTACAGCTCCGCGCTGGCGCGGCGGGTCACATGACAGGAAACGTTCACAGCCACCGGCAGACCCGCCACATGGGTGGGCATCTGCTCAATGGCAAGGCCAAGACAGGTGGTCTTGCCGCCAAAGCCCTGCGGGCCGATGCCCAGTGCATTGATAGCAGTAAGCAGCTCCTGCTCCAGTTGGGCGTAGTAGGGGTCGGGGTTGGGGATATCCAGCGGGCGCAGCAGCGCCTTTTTGGCCAGATACGCCACCTTGTCAAAGCTGCCGCCCACACCGATGCCCAGCACGATGGGCGGGCAGGGGTTGGAGCCAGCCAGCTTTACGGTATCCACCACGAACTTTTTAAAGCCCTCCACGCCGTCGGCGGGCTTGAGCATCTGGATGCGGCTCATATTCTCGCTGCCAAAGCCCTTGGGTGCCACCGTGATGCGGCAGCCCTCGCCGTCCACCAGATGCACCGTGATAGCCGCCGGGGTGTTATCGCCGGTGTTGCCCCGGCGCAGCGGGTCGGCCACGATGCTTTTGCGCAGGTAGCCGTCCGTATAACCCCGGCGCACGCCCTCGTGGATGGCGGCTTCAAAGCTGCCGTCAATGTGCACATCGGTGCCCAGCTCCACGAACACACAGGCCATGCCGGTGTCCTGACAGATGGGCAGATCTTTCTCCTTTGCAGCGCCAAGGTTCGACCACAGCAGGTCTAACGTATTTTTAGCCAGCGGCCACGGCTCTTCCTCCCGGGCTTTTTCCAGCGCGGCCTGCACATCCTGCGGCAGCTGGGTGTTGGCCTTGATGCAGAGCCGCGCCACCGTATCCGTAATGCTCTGTGCGGAGATCGTTCTCATGCCTGTGTCCTCCGCTTACAGCCGTGCCACGCCGGTCTCGCGGGCAGCCTTTGCCACGGCATTTGCCACAGCCTCGGCCACGCGGGGGTCAAACGCGCCGGGGATGATGTTCTCCTCGCTGCGGTCTGCATCGGTGATGAGGTCTGCAATGGCGTAGGCAGCAGCCAGCTTCATCTCATTGTTGATATCCCGGGCGCGGACGCTGAGCGCGCCCTTGAACAGGCCGGGGAAGCACAGCACATTGTTGACCTGATTGGGGAAGTCGCTGCGGCCGGTAGCCATCACGCGCACACCGCCTGCCTTGGCTTCGTCCGGCATGATCTCCGGGGTGGGGTTTGCCATGGCAAAGACGATGGCGTCCTTGTTCATGGTCTTGCACAGCTCAGTGGTCAGGATGCCGGGGCGGGACACGCCGATGAACACATCTGCGCCCTCCAGCGCCTCCTTCAGGCCGCCCTTGATCTGGCGGGGGTTGGTCACCTCGCCCAGCCAGTTCTTGTGCGCTTCGGCGCTGTTGCAGCCCTTGTACAGGGTGCCAAACTGATCCACCGCCACGATGTCCTTGGCACCGGCGGTCATGAGCATCTTGATGATGGCGGTACCGGCAGCGCCGGGGCCGTTCAGGACGATGTGCACGTCCTCCATCTTCTTATTCACCACGCGCAGGGCGTTGATGAGGGCAGCGGTGACCACGATGGCGGTGCCGTGCTGGTCATCGTGGAACACGGGGATGTCCAGCTCCCGCTCCAAGGTCTCCTCGATCTCGAAGCACTCGGGGCTCTTGATATCCTCCAGATTGATGCCGCCAAAGGTAGGTGCAATAGCCTTGCAGGCAGCGATGACGCTGGCAGCGTCGTGGGCGTCGATGCAGATGGGGAAGGCGTCCACGCCGCCGAACTCCTTGAACAGCACGGCCTTGCCCTCCATGACCGGCAGACCGGCTTCCGGGCCGATATCGCCCAGACCCAGCACGGCGGTGCCGTTGGAGACAACGGCTACCATGTTGCCCTTGAAGGTGTACTTATACACATCGTCGGGGTTTTCCTTGATCTTGCGGCAGGGCTCGGCCACACCGGGGGTATAGGCGGTGGACAGGTCGTCACGGGTGGCGACCTCCACCTTGCTCACGATGCCCACCTTTCCCTTGTGGGTCTCGTGCATTTCCAGAGCTGCTTTATTGTAATCCATTTAACTTTCCTCCGTTACGGTTCGCATCCTCGCCCTCTCTCAGCGGACAAGCCTCCCTCCATGAGGGAGGTGGCATCGCGCAGCGATGACGGAAGGAGGAACTCCTCCAGTCTCGCATACGCTCGACAGCCCCCTCAGTGAGGGAGCCTTATGATCCGGGAAGGCTCACTTATTTTTATTGTAACAGAACCGTCCGGGTATTTCCACCTGTTTTGCGGCATTTCCCGCCTCAAAGCGGGCAAAAGTGATACCTGTGCCGGGCGATATTTGTGGAATTTTCGCCAAAATCTTTTCTTTTCGCATTTTTCCGTTATAATAGGATGGTATGATATTTGCATTCTCCGTGAAAACGGTCTGCTATTTTTAGGAGGTATCTCTTTTGAAACGCATTACCAAGATCCTGTTGTGTGTGCTGTGCGCGGTGGCTGCTGTGCTGTGCGTAGCTGCGGCCTGCTTTATGCTGCTCAAAAAGCAGAGCGGCACCACGGCAAACTCTGCCGCATCCGGCGCAAGCGTGTCCACCTACGGCAAGGTGTCGGATTTCGACTACGCCAGCTTCGATTATTCTGAGGGGCTGGACGATAACGGCCACTGGACCGGCATCCGCGCACTGGACTATGTGACCCTGCCGGAGGATGTATCCGCGCTGCCGCTTTCCAAGGCCGATATCGAGCCCACCGAGGCCGAGATCCAGACCCAGATCGACACTTTGCTGAACCAGTACGCCACCACCCAGAACATCACCGACCGGGCAGCCCAGAGCGGCGACACCGTAAACATCGACTATTCCGGCGCGGTGGATGGCGTAGCCTTTACCGGCGGCACCGCCACCGGCTACGACCTGACGCTGGGCAGCCACACCTTCATTGACGGCTTCGAGGATCAGATCATCGGCCACAACATCGGCGACACCTTTGATGTGACCGTCACCTTCCCGGAGGGCTACGGCGACTCCACCGACGCCGAGGGCAACACCATCCCCCTCAGCGGCAAGGAGGCCGTGTTCAGCGTGACCCTGAACGCCATCACCCAGAGCGTTGTCCCCACCCTGACCGATGAGTGGGTGGAGAGCAATTTCGCCGCCAGCGACGACCTGCACACCGCAGACGCCCTGCGCCAGTACTTTGACAGCGCCCTGTACGCCAACAATCTGGACAACGCCGCGATGGACTATCTGCTCACGAACTCCACCTTCAAGGAGATTCCCACCCAGATCACCAGCTACTACATCCGCATGTTCCTGAACTACCACTCTCAGCTGGCTACCCAGTACGGCATGGAGCTGGACGCCTACGCACAGGCCAAGGGCTACGCCGATGCCGACGCGATGCTGGCGGATTCCGACGATTACTTTGAGCATCTGGCCAAGCAGGATCTGGTCTTTCAGGCCATTGCAGAGCAGCTGGACATCACCCCCACACAGGAGCAGATCGACAGCGCCAACAGCTCCTACGCCGACACCTACGGCGCACAGCGCAGTATGCTGAATGCTTTGCAGCTGGCGGTGCTGGACAAGGTGGAGGAAAGCGCCGTGCTTTCCTGACAATGCACCTGCCGGAGCGTGAACGATTTTAATGCGCTCCGCTAACGGGTTGCGGCTCCCAGCATCCGCTTCGTGCCTTGAGCGGCACTCGCGTCTTGCTGGCCGCTGCCCCAACAACTCCTCCCTGTTTCCGCCACTGGCGGCGGTCGTCGTCGTTGCTGCGCATAAATAGTGGAAAAATTATTTTTAATAGAGCAATGCCGGAGCGTCCGCAGACGCTCCGGCATTGCATTTTCACGGGAGGGGGCGTAGAGGAAAACGGCAGCTGCCGCGCCGCTTTCTGCGAAAGCGCGGCGCTGCGGGGAAAGATTTTTGCAGACTTTCAGCGGGCTGAACTCCCTCAGTCAAAGCCTGACGGCTTTGACAGCTCCCTCCGGGAGGGAGCCTTTGGCATGGCGAGAAAGTTTCCGACTAAAGCACAAAGCTTGCGGGTGGGAACGCTCCCCTTGGGGAGCTGTCGCGCAGCGACTGAGGGGCTTTGAATCGGCGGAGCCGGAAAAAACGGTTAAAAGATCTTCACGCCGAACAGGCGTGAATCTTCAGTTTTTTCCGGTGTAGCCCTCCTCTTTGGGGTTAAAAGGGGCGAGCAGCCCCTTTTTCGTGGCTCCAGCGCGTCGAAATCGCTGGCACTTTTCTGGTTCTCTTTTGGTGTCAAAAGAGAACATCCCCGGCTACCACCTGCTACCCCTGCGGAGCGCATTCCCAATCGTCCCACTCAAGCAAAAGGCCGCTGCACGGTGAGGTGCAGCGGCCTTTGGTTTTCCACATTTTTACTTTGCAGTGTTGATAAAGCTGCGGTTGTCCCACAGGTACTTGATGCCGGAGATGGCGGTCACAGCGGCCACCAGCCAGCACAGGGCGATGGAGACCACCACCACGATGGAAACACTGTCCACCGTGCCGCGGTAGCTCAGGGCCGTGCCGAAGAAGTAGAAGATGATGCTCAGCATTTGCAGCACGGTCTTTACCTTGCCCCACATATTGGCGGCGATGACCTTGCCGTCCTTGGCACCGGCAGCCACCATGCGCAGACCGGACACTGCAAACTCGCGCGCCAGAATGATGCACAGCACCACGGGGCTGCACACGCCATCCCGCATCATGTAGATGAAGGCCACGGTGGTCAGCAGCTTATCGGCCAGCGGGTCGGCAAACTTGCCGAAATCGGTGACCATGTGCCACTTGCGTGCCAGATGGCCGTCCAGATAATCGGTAAAGCTGGCAGCGGCGAATACGATACCTGCCAGCAGGTAGAAGGTGGCGTTAAAATTGCCGTCCACGATGCTGTCCAGACTGGTCAGGGACACAAAGATCATGAACACCGGCACCAGAATGATGCGGGTCAGGGTAAGTTTATTGGGCAGATTCATAGGTTTTATCCTCCAATTCGTTATTTTACGACTGTACCATACAGATCGTAAAGGTCGCTGTCCTCTATCAGCACATCATAGAACTGGCCGGGGTACAGCGGTTCCTCGCTGGAAACGCAGACGCAGCCGTCCACTTCCGGCGCATCGCCGGTGGTGCGGCAGAGGTACAGACCGTTTTCCTCGTCGATGCCGTCACACAGAACGTGCACGGTCTGGCCCACCTTTTCGGCCTGCTTCTGCGCCATGATGCCGGTCTGGATCTGCATTACCAGCTCGGCGCGCTTGTCCTTGACTTCCTGCTCGATCTGGCCGTCCATCTTGGCTGCCACAGTGTTCTCCTCGGCGGAGTAGGCAAAGCAGCCCAGACGGTCGAACTGCACTTCCTTGACGAAGTTGCACAGATCCTCGAACTGCTCCTCGGTCTCGCCGGGGAAGCCCGCGATCAGGGTGGTGCGCAGGGTGATGCCGGGGATCTCGCGGCGCAGCTTGCCGATGACCTCCAGCAGCTCCGCACGGGTGGAGCGGCGGTTCATGTTCTTGAGGATGGTATCATTGCAGTGCTGGATGGGCAGGTCAAGGTAGGGCACCACCTTCTCGTTGCGCTTCATGGCGGCGATGAATTCATCGGTGATGCGCTCCGGGTAGGCGTACATGATGCGGATCCATTCCAGCCCCGGCACCTTGTTCAGCTTGTCCAGCAGCTCACAGATGCTGCCGGGCTTGCCCCAGTCCTCGCCGTAGGCGGTGGGGTCCTGCGCCACAACAATAAGCTCCTTCACGCCCTCACCGGCCAGCCAGCGGGCTTCGGCAACGCAGTCGGCCATATCGCGGCTGTGCAGCGGGCCGCGGATGCCCGGGATGGCGCAGTAGTGGCAGCGGTTGTTGCAGCCCTCGGCGATCTTTAAGTACGCATAGTGGGCGGGCGTGCCGATGACGCGCTTGCCGCCCAGCGGGAAGTCCTTTTTGGCACCGTAGCTTTCCAGATGATCCTCGCCGTGGAACAGCCGCTCCACGATGGTGTCAATGGCCTTGTTGGAGGCGCAGCCTACAACGGCGTCCACCTCGGGGATCTCTTCCTCGATCTGGCTGCGGTAGCGCTCGGCAAGGCAGCCGGTAACGATGACCTTCAGGTTCGGGTTCTGCTGCTTATAAGCGCAGGCTTCCAGAATGTTTTCAATGGCTTCGGTCTTGGCGCTCTCGATAAAGCCGCAGGTGTTCACAAGGATGACATCGGCTTCGGCCAGATCGGCCACAGTCTCGTGCCCGGCGGACAGCAGGATGTGCACCATCACATCCAGATCCACCTGATTCTTCGGGCAGCCAAGGGAAATACACGCAATTTTCATAAGGGATGATACTCTCTTTCTCTTTTGAGGGATGCTTTTAAAATTTTACGGGAGGGTCATTCCCCCTCCTCCACCCTGCGGATGGCTTCCTTGATGACGGGGTAGGCAAAGCCGCGGCGCTGCAGGGCGGCCACCACAAGGTCGCGGCGGCCGATGGCCAGCTTTTTGCGGTAGCGGCTGTCCACCAGCGCGGCGGCGGCTTCCAGCTCCGGGTCGTCGCCGTCCTCCGGGGCGTAGACCGCTTTCAGCGCGCCCGCTACCTCGGCGGGGGCAAGCCCCTTCTGGCGCAGGCTCTGGGCGGCGGCGCGGCGGCTTTTGCGGGCAGCCAGCAGGCTGTGTGCCCGTGCTTCGGCGTAGCGAGCATCGTTCACATAATCCAGCTGCACCATCTCCGCCACAGCGGCGGCTGCGGCCTGCTCGGTATAGCGGCGGCACAGCCGCTCATACAGCATATTGGCAGAGATCTCCTGCCCGGCCAGCGTTTCCAGCGCGCTGGCCCGCGCCTTGGCGGGGTCGGCGCACTTTTCCGCATCCGGGCGGGGTCGGCGGCGGTAAAAGGCCATTTAGTCCTCCACCATGATATCCAGCTCGCTCTCGCTGCTGCGGGTGGGTGCCTTGACTACCGGCTCCTTTGCGGCGGCGGGGTCGGCGGGCTTTTCCGCTGCGGCGGCTGCGGCGCGGCCTGCCGGGCGGCGGGTGGCGTACAGCTTATCAGCGTTGGCGCGGATCTGTCCCTCAATGTCATTGGCGATCTCGGGGTTGTCCTTCAAAAACTGCTTGGCGTTGTCGCGGCCCTGACCCAGACGGATATCGCCGTAGTTGAACCATGCACCGCTCTTCTGCACGATGCCCAGCTTGACACCCACATCGATGAGCTCGCTCATTTTGGAGATGCCCTCACCGAACATGATATCGAACTCGGCCTCACGGAACGGCGGAGCCACCTTGTTCTTCACGATCTTGGCGCGGGTGTGGTTGCCGATGAACTGACCGGAGGAGTCCTTCAGGCCCTCCACGCGGCGGATGTCGATACGCACCGAGGCGTAGTACTTCAGGGCACGGCCGCCGGTGGTCACCTCCGGGTTGCCGTACATGACGCCCACCTTCTCACGCAGCTGGTTGATGAACACGCAGACCGTGTTGGTCTTGCCGATAACGCTGGTCAGCTTGCGCATGGCCTGACTCATCAGACGTGCCTGCAGGCCCACATGGCTGTCGCCCATCTCGCCCTCGATCTCGGCGCGGGGCACCATGGCGGCTACCGAGTCCACTACGATGGCATCAATGGCACCGGAGCGCACCAGCGCTTCGCAGATCTCCATGGCCTGCTCGCCGGTATCCGGCTGGCTGACCAGCAGGTTGTTGATGTCCACGCCCAGCGCCTCGGCATAGGTGGGGTCCAGTGCGTGCTCAACGTCGATAAAAGCCACCTCGCCGCCCTTCTTCTGGGCTTCGGCAAGGATGTGCAGTGCCAGCGTGGTCTTACCGCTGGATTCCGGGCCGTACACCTCGATGATGCGGCCGCGCGGCACACCGCCCACGCCCAGCGCCAGATCCAGCCCCAGACTGCCAGTAGAGATGGCATCCACCTGCATGGAGGCGTTGTCGCCCAGCTTCATGACGGCACCCTTGCCGAACTGCTTTTCGATCTGCGCCAGCGCCGTAGCCAGCGCGTCCTTCTTGGCTTCCGGCTCGGTCTTTTGGGTGGCCGGTGCAACGTTGTTGTTCTGATTTTTTGCCATAGCCTGCTGCTCCTTTTATCCTTTGGGCCCGCAGAGGGCGGGCTGTCCTTCGCTTTCCTTCTTAGTATAACACAAAATCAAAATATTACAACAAGAAGTTGTTTGTTTTTTCCAATTTATTTTGGGCGGCGGGCAGTCACGCAGCGGTCGTTGCCGCCAAAGTCCTGGATGCAGCGGATATCCGTCCAGCCGTTCTCTGCCAGCAGGGCGGTTACGGCTTCCCGTTGCTGCCAGCCGATCTCCAGTACCAGCGCCCCGCCGGGGCACAGTGCGTTTTTGTAGTGCTGCGCCAGCGCACGGTAGAACACAAGGCCGTCCTCCCCGGCTTCCAGCGCCATGGCAGGCTCCTGCGCCACCTCGGGCTGCAGCTGCTCCATCTCGGCTGCGGTCAGGTAGGGCGGGTTGGAGACGATGAGTTCCAGCTGCCCCTCCGGCAGGGTCTCCCAGTAAGTGAAGAGGTCTGCCTGCACCGGCTGCACCGCGTAGGCGGGCTTTTGGTTTGCCCGCAGTGCGTTCAGCGCCGGGCCCCAATCAAAAGCAGGGGCATTTGCCTGCTCAAGGGCAGAGGGTTCCAGCACATTCTCGGTCTGTCTGCCCTGTCCGCTCAACGCGCAGCGGGCGTTCTTTTCCAGATAGGCAAATGCCGCAGGGCTTTTTTCCACGCAGGTCACCTGCGCGGCGGGGCAGAAGCGCTTGACCCCCAGCCCCAGACAGCCTGTGCCGGCGCAGAGATCCAGCACCCGGGGCGCGGCGATGCCCGCAAGGGTCTCGGCGGCGGCCTGCGCCACCACCTCGGTGTCTGCCCGGGGGCAGAGCACCCCGGGGCCCACCGCCAGCTCAAAGTCCAGAAAGCTCCAGCTGCCGCAGAGGTATTGCAGCGGCTCCCGCGCGGCGCGGCGGATGCAGAGGGCTTCCAGCGCCGCCGCCTGCTCTGCGGTCAGCGGACGGTCGGAAAGGCGCACGTCCCGCCCGGTCGCCAGCCGGAACAGCTCCCGCGCGTCAAAGTCTGCGTCCGGGCAGCCTGCGGCGGTCAGCCGCTGCTCCACCTCCCGCACCGCTGCGCGGGGGAGCATTGCTTCGCTTACCATTTGCCCTCCTCCGGGGTCTCGGGCAGCACGGGGGTAACGGCTGCAATGGCCACCTCGATCATGCTGTCGTCCGGCTCAAAGACGGTGAGGTGCTGCACCCAGATGCCCGGCTGCCGGATGATGCGGGTGGCGATGTTATCCGACCGGCCGCACCACTTGAGCAGCTCGTAGCTGATGCCCATGACCAGCGGCAGCAGCAGCAGCTTGCACACCACCCGCAGACCGATGCTGCCCCACGGCAGCACGCTGTACAGAAACACGCTGACAATGACTACCAGAATGAGGAAGCTGGTGCCGCAGCGGGGGTGGAAGCGGGTGTACTTGCGCACGTTCTCCACGGTCAGCGGGTCGCCCGCCTCGTAGCAGGCAATGGTCTTGTGCTCTGCACCGTGGTACTCGAACACGCGGTGGATCTCCTTCATTTTGGAGATTCCCACCATATAGGTCAGGAAGATGGCCACCTTCAGCACGGCTTCCAGCACCACCTTGCCCCAACGCCCCAGCGGCAGCAGACGGTTCACCCCGCCCACAAGGAAGGTGGGCAGCACGGTGAACAGCAAAATCGCCAGCAGACCGCCCAGCACCGCCGCAACGGTCATCAGCGCGTTCTCGGCTTTCTCGCCCAGATGCTCCCCCACCCATTTTTCAAAGGCAGTCTCCTCCTCGGCGGGGTCGTAGTCGTCCCCCATGCTCACCTGTGCCGAGTACATCATGTAGCGGTAGCCCACGATCATGCTTTCGATCATGGCAATGGCACCGCGCACCAGCGGGATCTTCGTCCATACCCCGTGGGTGGGGGTGGGGTCGAGCTTGGTCTCAATGGTGCCGTCCGGTTTGCGCACGGCACAGCACATCTGTTTGGGGCCGCGCATCATGATGCCTTCCATCAGTGCCTGCCCGCCTACGCTGGTCTTAAAGCGTTCCTTTTTAGGTTGATTCATTGGTTTCTCCCGATATCCGTCCCTGCCGCTTGCGGCAAAGGACGGTCTTTTTTGTATTTTATCCGGGGCATATCCCCGAGCAAAGCTCATTTTAGCACACAAATGTGACAAAATCTGTGTTTTGGGTGCTGCTCACGCCTTGTGGTACAGCGGCAGACCCAAGGTGACCACGGTGCCGCGCCCGAGGGTGCTCTTGATATCCAGCGTGCCGTCCAGTGCGGTCATGATGGAATCCACCAGCGCCAGACCGATGCCGCTGCCACGCACCGAGTTGCTGCCCTTGTAGAACTTGGTCTTTACGTTTTCCAGATCCTCCGGCGGGATGCCGCGTCCCTGATCGATGATCTCCACAAAGGCCTTGTACTCCCCTGCCCACAGCTTGACCGTGATGCGCCCGCCGGGGGCAGAGTACTTGATGGCGTTATCCAGAATATTGATGAACACCTGCCGCAGACGGTCCGGGTCGGCGTAGACAGGAATCATCTCCTCCGGCTCGGTGTAGTGGAGCAGCAGCCCCTCCTGCCGGATGCGCGCTTCGCAGAAGAGCACCGCATCGGTCAGCTCTGCCACCAAGTCCAGCGGGCGGCACTCCATGCGGATGCGTCCGTTCTGCAAGCGGCTGAAATCCAGCAGCTCCTCCACCATATTGTTCAGCCGCCCGGTCTCGTTGTTGATGATCTCCAGCCCCTTGCGATAGTTCTCGTCCGTGGGGTCGTCCAGTGTCATCAGGGTCTCCACCCAGCCCCGGATGGAGGTAAGCGGGGTGCGCAGCTCGTGGGACACCGAACTGATGAACTCGTTCTTCATCTTCTCAGTCTCTTCCAGACCCTCAGCCATCTGGTTGATGGTGCCGCGCAACCGGTCCACCTCGTCGTGGGGGTCGCCGGTCAGGGGCAGACGCACATCCAGCTCGCCCCGGGCGATGCCGGCGGCGGTGCGTTCCACCTGCCCCAGCGGCACCACGATGCCCCGCACGAAGTACAGCCCGGACATGACCGTAAACAGCAAGATCGCCACCGCAAGGAACACACTGATGATGATGGCGTTTTTGACCTGCCGCTCCACCAGCGCCAGACTGGTGACCAGCCGCAGCGCGGCCACGTCCTCGGCGTCGTAGGGCACCAGCGAGCAGGCCGCCATGACTACCTCGCCGGACTGGGTGCGGTACACCGCCACGCCCAGACCGTCCGGGCCGTTGAGCGCCTGTTCAAAGTCCTTACTGCTGACGATGCCCTCCGCGTCCGTACCGCTGGAGGAGGCAATGACGCCGCCGTAACTGTCCAGCAGCATGAACTCGTATTTGTCCTTATCGGCAAACTGTTCCACCATGCGCCGCAGCGCCAGACTGCGGCTGACGGCGGCGCTCTGGGCGGTATCGCCGGTATACATTTTCAGCTGACCGGTCACCGAGGAGAACCGCCGGTACATAATCTGCTGCACACTGCCGTAGTAGCTGCGGGTATAGCTGTACAAAAACATTGCCTCGGCCAGCAGCACCACCAGTACGGTGATAAGCAGGTTGCCCCTCAGCCAGCGGCGGGTGATACCGCTTCGCATAACAGTGTCCTCCTTTCGGTGAGTATCGATAATAAAAAAATATTTTTTTGTGATTCAGGAAAGTCCGTAGGACTTTTCCGAATCACATTTTTATTCTTCCCACCGGTAGCCGTAGCCCCACACGGTCATGATGTGGGCAGGATGGCTGGGCTCGTCCTCCACCTTCATGCGCAGGCGGCGGATATTCACATCCACGATCTTTACATCGCCGAAGTAGTTCTCGCCCCAGACCCCTTTCAGGATCTTTTCACGCACCAGTGCAGTGCCCGGGTTGCGGAAGAACAGCTCCATGATCTGGAACTCCACCTGTGTCAGTTCAATGGACTGACCGGCCTTCAGCAGAACGCGGCGGTTCTCGTCCAACACAAACTCGCCGCTGGTCAAAGTGCCCAGCGGGGTATTCTCCCGGCTCTCCCCTTCCTTGGTGCGGATGACCCGGCGGCACAGCGCCTCCACACGCGCCAGCAGCTCGCTGACGCTGAAAGGCTTGGTCATGTAATCGTCTGCGCCGATGGACAGGCCGCGGATCTTATCCTGCTCCTGTCCCTTGGCGCTGAGGATGATAATGCCGATCTGCTGGTCGGTGCGGCGGATGGTCTCGCACAGCGAGAACCCGTTCATGCCCGGCAGCATCACGTCCAGAATTGCGGCATCACAGCCGGGTTTCTGTGCCAGCAGCGGCAGAGCGGCTTCGGCGCTTTCGGCCTCCACCACCTCCATCCCCGCATGGCGCAGGTTCAGGCCGATCATATCGCGGATATTGGCCTCATCTTCTACAACAAGCACTCGTACCATGCAGCATCCTCCATTCCTCAATTCAGCAGATACAACGCCTTGGAAAGGCGGTAGTTCGTGTCAGAAAGCAAAACGTCCGGACCCATTTTGGCCTGCACCTGACGGGACGCCACCACGCCCAGCCGGGTCCAGCCGGTGGAGTTGGCCGAGGTCCTTGCCAGCCGTACCGTCAGCACCAGCTGATCCTCGTCCACCGTGCGTAGCTCCACTGCGCCGTCATATTCCTCGCTGTCGGTCAGTTTCAGGTTGCCCTCCCACTCGGCGGGCAGCTCGATATAACAGTTGGTCTCTTCGTCCAGCAGGCCAAAGCTTTTTTCCGGGTGGCTGCTGGTGTAGTCCATCCAGACGATAAAGTCCATGCGGCGGCTCTGGCTCAGGTTCAGCAGACCCGCCTCGTCCGGCTGGGTGGGGATCTCCACAATGCCGTCCCCGTCCAGGTCCCGGCTGACCAGCGTGGGCACGTTGCGCAAAGAGGCGTTATACAGCCGCTGGCTGCTGATCCTTGTGGCGGGCACCATCTGCTGGCTAGTCTCGTCGTAGCACAGCAGCACCGAGGCCAGATTGTTGCCGGAAATGCCAGTCCAGCCGTCCAGCACCAGATAATGCCGTCCATCCGCGCCTGCGCCCGCCGCCACCGAGGCGCAGCCGGAGAACTTATCCGCAGAAAGGCCGTTGACCGCCACCTGCCGGAAGCTGCCCTTGCGGTCTGCGGTCAGCAACTCGATCTGCACGCTGCCGTCCTCCTGCGTGGACATCAGGATCAGATCCTGACTGCTGCCGCCGGTGATATTTTCCACCAGATACTGCTCGTACTGCTGTTCCAGAATGGTGGACAGGGTGCCCTTCTGATAGGAGTACACCGCCAGATAGTGATCATTCTGGGCGGCGGTATAGCCCACAACCAGCTGGCAGCTGTCTGTATCCTGCAATTGGGCAAGACTGACGTTCTCCACCGTTTCGGCAAGACCTTCCACGCTCTGGCGCACCTGCCAACTTCCGGCATCATCCCGCTGCAGAATGGCTACGCAGACGTTGGCGGTCTGGGCGGTGGTATACAGCACCGCCGCGTCCTGCTGACCATCGCCGTCCAAGTCCTGCAGCACAAAGGGAGAAAGCAGCTCCCCCTGAATGGGATATTTCAGCTGGGCACTCTCCCCCAGCCAGTCGTTCAGGGCCGTTTGCAGCGCGCCATAATCGCCGGAGAGTTTCGGTGCGCGCAGCAGTTCCTCTACCTGTGCCTTTTCGTTGGCCGGCAGCAGCGTCTGGCAGCTGCACAGCACAAAGCACAGCAACGTGCACAGCACCAGCCGCAGCCTGTGGGTTCTGTTCATACCGGTCAACCTCCTTCCGGGCATAAAATGCTATTTTCAGTATACCACACTTTGCGGACACAAAAAAGGGGGTGGGCATATCTGGCGCTTGCGCGTGGGAGGATTTTAAATGCGCGCCGCGACTAAGGGGGTAAACCACAAAAAAAGAAACCACTGCACAAAAGCTGTGCAATGGTTTCTTTGGTTACTGTATCAAACAGTCAGAGCAGGATCAGACGAGCTCCAGAACTGCCATCTCAGCTGCATCGCCGCGGCGAGCGCCGATCTTGATGATGCGGGTGTAGCCGCCGTTGCGGTCAGCGTACTTGGGGCTGATCTCGTC
>ENA-USUG01003143-USUG01003143.1-human-gut-metagenome-genome-assembly--contig:-NODE-3143-length-23188-cov-7.166760_pt1 | contig 23188 bp, 21 predicted proteins | sample MGYA00250059_ERZ773394 | MGnify/ENA primary metagenome ERZ773394 (study PRJEB29103, sample SAMN06111957) | human gut metagenome | biome: human gut; feature: ankylosing spondylitis patient; material... | reverse complement strand
GTGTCCTTTCCGCTTTCAACGGAAGGGTACACACCCGCGCTGCCGGTACAGCGCCAAAAACTGTCGACCTTCATGGAACTTCCTGCGTACAGGGTGGTCATAATGCCCTACGGGGTCCATGAATGCCTGAGGTCACACCGGGGTGTGGACCTCACCGGAAAGCCGCGAGATTTGGCTTTCGCCTATCATCACTATAGGACAAATTGGAAGGGGTGTCAAGGTGCCATGAGCCCATGCGGGCGCAGTGTGACAATCACCTTGGAATTAGTACAGGCAAAAGGACTGACAGCAGCAGAAAAGACTTGAACCACCGCCCCACCAGAGTTAACATCACCGCCAACAGGTTCTCGGAGGGAGGTGCCTGCGGTTGGTGGCAGCCTTACAATATGTTTGCTGAAAACATTTGAAGGAGGCTGATTTTGATGGAATATTTTGCAATGAACAGTAGCGAAGGCCGCATTGCCATTGAGGTCGATGGGAATACCTGGCATGAACCTTCGAAAATATCTGAAGATAAATATCACGACGATCTGCTCAAGCAAAATAGCATTGTGTTCGAAGGCTGGAAAATATATCGCTGGACATCAAGGCAAATCGATAAAACGTCCGAGCGGATTAAAGATGAGCTTGTCACATTTTTGGGCTACTCTCCAAAGTTCTCGTATATTGACGACACCGCATCAATGCCAGCCGGAGCGACCTTCGCATTAAAAGAACACCAGGCAGATGCTTTGGCAAATCTATCCCAGATGAGAGCTGAGGGGAAAACGATCGCGTTGCTGTATGAGGCAACCGGAACTGGCAAGACAGTCACTGCAGTTTCAGATGCCAAGGCTGTTGGAAAGCGCGTATTGTTCTTAGCCCATACCAAAGAACTCGTCACTCAGGCATACGAGCAATTCCGCAAAATATGGCCAGAAGTTTCCGCCGGGCGATATGTGGACGAATCCCATGACACAGAATCCTATGTTATCTGCGGATCTGTCCAGGGCATTGCTGACAATCTCCAGAAATTCAACCCCGATGATTTCGGGTACATCATTGTGGATGAGTGCCACCACGGAGCAGCTAATAGTTACAAAAAGATTTTGAGCTTCTTTAGCCCCAGCTTTACCCTTGGTCTAACAGCAACACCAGAACGCGCAGATGGTGAGGATATTCTTGATATTTTCCAGAATGTTGCTCACAAGCTCGACATTCAAGATGCGGTTGAGAAAGGAATCCTCTCCCCTGTTCGGTGTATTCGAATCAAGACAAATATCGATCTCCGCGATGTCAGATATAATGGGTTCAAATACAACAACCTTGAGCATCCATTCCGGCGGAATTAAGCACCCTCGCCGCCGTCGTTGAGCATTGCAGCAAAATGTAGATATGCATGTAAATTTCGGAGTTGCAAGTCCAGATGCACGGTGGAAGAAGTCCACTATCACGGGAAATTCGGTCCACCGCCACGGGCATGAGGTCCATAGTGAGCAGAGGGCATGGTGCGGTGTTTTGTAACCGTCAAAACTGAAGACGGCTGGACACATATGGGACAATAGTGGTGGGGAGTTGTAAAACTTCCCACCACTATAACGTTCAGGGTGTGAGGTAAATGACGAGCAATGAACTGAAACATGAAGTCAAGAAACAGGACAAAAGCAAAAAACTGCTGAAACTCATCGTGGCCCCAGCAGAATTTTTACGTTTGTCAACAGGTCCCTTAGTGTACATTATCTATCGTTCGGTCTCTAAAACAGGATCTCTCCATCTCGCTTTGTAAGTATGATGTCGATATGCATGTCTGCAATTTCGCAGCTAGCGATATGCTTTCCAGAAGTAAGCACCACTTTAATGCAAAAAAGCTTGCCCCCTTCTGTAGGCAGTATCTGAATGGGACAATCCTGCAGAAAATCATTTATCTCCTCGATCTCATCCACAGCGATCTGAGACAATACCCCCCACCCCAACTCTGGCTGTCCACCGATAACTCCAGCAACTACGGCAGTGCGGATTTCTTTTAAGACGTCGGTGCCGGGCACCGTTACCGATTCGGCATTTTTTATGGCATTGCCGCTCACTTCCGCCAGACACGCAGTAGGCATTTCACCCAAAGCTTCCAATGCTTTAGCAGCAGCTAATGCCACACCGATGAACTCCGTACCCCCCAATCATTTCTTCATCAAGAATATGCAGATAGCTGTCATAATGAAGGGATTCATTCATCACAAGTCAACTCCTGCTTAGTTTTTTACAGTCTTGCGTTTGCTGTACTCAAATACCCAGAAAATGGCCGCCAGGATCACAATGGCGCCTATGATCGAGGTGGCTGTCAGGGTCTCATGGAAGATCAGATAGCTCAGCAGGGCCGTGAACACAACGCCGGAATACTGATAAATGCTGACCTCAGAGGCCGGAGCCTGCTGATAGGCGTAGGTCAGGAGATACTGTCCCCCGGCGGCAAACAGGCCCACCATCAGCAGCATCCCCATCGCCTTGGGAGAGGGCAGCACAAATCCGGGGATCATCAGAAGTCCCGCGCAGACCGTGCTCAGGAGGGAAAAATGGAAAATGATCACCGGTGCGCTGGTGAACCGCTTTGTGTAGGACAGCAGCGTATAGGCCAGGCCCGCCACCATGGCCGCGCCCAGGGCGCACAGCAGCGGCAGCGGATTGGAGTCAAAGGAGGGCTGCATGGAAATATAAGCGCCCACCAGGCACAGCGCCACAGCGCACACCTGAACCTTCGACACCTTTTCCTTCAGGATCGGCCCGGCAAATATGGTCACAAATACCGGCGACGCCCGGTTCAGCATCGCCACATCCGCCTGCCGGGCATGGCCAGTGGCGTAAAAGAACAGCACGATGCCCAGAAAGCCAAAAAAGGACCGGCCCCACAGAGCCAGACCGCCCTTTTTGATTTCAGGAATCAGATCCAGCTTCGCTCTGTACACCGTGACACCCGCAATGATCATGCTGATCAGGTTCCGGAAAAAGACCTGCTCAAAGGTGCCGACCTCTGTGGAGCTCATCTTCACAAATACCTGCATGATGGAAAAGGACAGGGATGACAGCAACATCAGCGTAACCGCTCTTGTTTTTCTTCTGCCCATATTCTCAAACCTCCGTTTTCCGGCGGGGCCGGCCTCCTGCGGCCGGTTCCGTCATGGTTCTCCCCCGACAGAAAGGATAGGCGGATAACTCCGCCTATCCTTCCGTTTTCAACAGCAGGGATCAATAATCACCATTATAGCTGGTACCGTGGGGGGTTGTCCAGCTGTAATCTCCCAGCTTTTCAGCCTTGGTCTCCTCGCCGTTGGCTACCCGGAGGATCAGATCATACAGCTCCCGGCCGCTCTCCTGCAGCGTTTTCTCGCCGTAGAGCATGGGCTTTGCGGAATAGTCGATCATATCCTCCAGTATAGCGGCGGTGTTGGGGTTGCCGGTGATCTTGATGGTGGTCATGCAGGCGTTGCCGATGGGGTTGCCCCGGCCGGTGGTGAACAGGCAGATGTGGCAGCCGCTCATGGCCAGGGACGTGGAAGCATAGGCGTCGTTGGCGCCCTGCGCCTGATTGATACCCCAGTTGCCGGGGCCGGGAACGGGATCGCCGCAGTCCAGGATCCCCAGGATCCGGCCGTGGCCCTGGGTCTTGAAGCTGCCCAGATTCTTCTCCGTCATGGTGGTCAGACCGCCGGCCTTGTTGCCGGGGGTGGGGTTCACCTGAGAGAGGCCCTTGCCGCCTCTGCGGGCGCAGTCCTCATTGAAGAAGTCACCGATCTCCATAAGGCGCATACCGATCTCATAGGAGCCGGCATTGGTGGGATAGCCGCCCCGGCCGCAGATCTGCACAGCCTTGCCGCCGATGGCCAGGTGCATATCAATGGCCTCGCCCACAGCGGGGTTGGCGGACAGGCCGCTGGTCCAGTCGGAGCCGCCGTTGTAGCCGCTGATAACCAGACCGCTGGTGGGGCAGGGCTCCCGCTTCTGGGCGGCAGCCTGCGCCTTCATCTCGTTGACAGCCTGGATGCCGTCGGCAATGGCCTTCGTCACGCCGCCGTCGGCCTGGATGCTGATGTTCACCACCGGACGGCCGGTCTTGCGGATGGCCTCGGCCACCTCCTCGGGATTGGTCTGCTGGCAGCCCAGGGACAGCAGCACCACACCGAAGGTATTGGGGTGGGTACCGGCGGTGATGAAGCCCTTCAGTGTCCGGGCAAACCGGTCAGGGAACTCGCCGCAGGCAGCGTCCACAAAGGTGGCGGGCACATTGCAGGCCGTGCTGATCCGTTGCACCGCGTTGTTGGAGCACTGGACCAGGGAGATCACCAGCACCTGGTTGCGGATGCCGAAGGAGCTGTCAGCCCGCTTGTAACCCATAATGGTTTCCGGCAGGTTCAGTTCCTCTTTTGTGTAGATCTCGGTGGTCGCCGTATCATTAAAAAAAAAAACCATGGAACGGTAGTAGGCCCGCTGATCCCGGTTGATCTCCTCAAAATCGTCGTAGACATTTTCCTCGTAGACCCAATCGCCCTTCTTGATGTCCTTGGACGCGACGCCGATATGGACGCCGTATTTCAGGATCTCACCACCCTTGGCAATATCCACCCGGGCGATCTTATGGCCTTCCTTGATAAACTGGTTGGCAGTCAGCTTCTCCCCGGCTACCATGGTGTAATCGCCAGCCTCAATGGGCTCAACGGCAACGGCTACGTTGTCGTTGGGTTCGATCAGCATGGACTTTTTGCAGTTTTCCATCTTCTTTTTCTTTCCTCCAAAGATTTGATTGGGTGTTTACGCAGATTTGCTTTTGAAAAAGCAGCGAATACGTTTCGGATTCCACCGGCGCCTCCCCTCTCTGAAAAGCGCCGGCGGCTCCCGAGCTCCCGCCCCTCAGCGGGAGGGGCGGGGCGTCAAGACACCTATCGGATCAAAGTCTCTCAGAGGACCCAGACACCGACATCGGAGGCGCCGTGGCTGTCCAGGTGAGCCCGGATCTTGGCGCAGGCATCCTCGGCGGTCTGGCCGTCAGCCAGAGCCACGTCCAGATTGCAGTAAGCCTCAGCGGGAATGATGGTCATATCCCCTTCGCCGGTGTAGCCGATCTTCATTTCCGTAAAGTTCAGGCTCTTGGGGCCATTGCTCACAAGGCCGTCCACCAGAACCTCGTCCTTTTCGTTCTTCATGGTGCCCAGAGCCCATACCAGGTGCCAGGCTGCGCCGGGCAGGATGGCAGCCTCAGCGGAGTGAGCGTTGCCGGCCAGGATCTTCAGGCCCATTTTCAGATGCGCAACATTTTCCATTATGTGTTCCTCCTATTATCCCATCACCGGCGGGCAGGCGTCCTGCCGCCGGGATGCGGCTCGTTGTATTTCAGCGGCCTTGGCCGCCCCGGGGACATGCTTTTGCGCCTGTCCCCTCTTCGCATTACTCCAGCGTGGCGAAATCCTGGAACATCAGCACGCTGAGCTTGGCGCCGCGGATATAGTGGTCCAGGTCTGCGGATTCGTTGGGTGCATGGGCCTTGCTGGAGTCATCCATGCAGCCGTAGTGGACAATGGGGATACCGGTGGCCTTCACCACACGGGCCATGCCGCAGGAGCCGGGGGTCATCAGCAGCACAATGGGAGGCTCGCCGTAGGCAGCTTCCACGTTCTTGATGACGGCGCGGGCCAGCAGAGAATCGGGCTTGCCGCGATAAGGCAGGGTGGAATGGCCGCCGCAGACCTCCAGGTCGTCGAAGCCGTGGGCCGCCAGGTGATCCCGGATCTGCTGCATCATCTCGTCGGGATCCTGGTTGGGAACCGTGCGAATGTCGATCTTCACCTCGGCGGACTTGGGCATACCGGTGGTCTCGTCGATCTCGTCGAAGAACAGGCCCTGGATGTTCATGGAGGGCTCGGAGTACAGCTTGTCCTTCAGGGCCTCGCCGGTGAGGCTGCGGATGAAGTGGTCAATGCCGTTGCGCTTCAGAGTGGCCTCTTCCTCATAGACGGCCTTATGGACAAACTCCTTCTCATAATCCGTCAGCTCAGCGATGGAGTCGTTGAAATGGTCGATGGTGATATAGTCATCTGCATTCTTCATGGAGTTCAGCGCCCAGATCAGCCGCCACATGGGGCTGGAGCCGTTCTTGGGATGGCTGCACTTGATGGAGAAGGTGGTCACGCCCTTGACGCCCATGTGGACGATCAGGGGACCGTTGGTGACACGGCTGCCGCCTTCCCACACGATGCCGTCGGACTGGACCTTATCCATGTTGTCATGGATGAACTGCATTAGATGGGGGGAGCCGATCTCTTCCTCGCCTTCGGCCAGGAACTTGATGTTGATGGGCAGCTTGCCCAGCACCTTCTGGTAGGCGTCCACGGCGATATAGCGGGACAGCAGGCTCACCTTGTTGTCGCTGGAGCCGCGGGCATACAGACGGCCGTCAATGATGGTGGGCTCAAAGGGAGGGGTGTTCCACAGCTCATAGGGCTCAGGGGGCACCACATCATAGTGGTTGTAGAGGGTCAGGGTACGCTTGGCGCCGTTATCGATCATGCCGTAGACAAAGGGATTGCCGTCGGTCTCGATGAGGGTGCCATTGCCGCCCAGCTCCGTCACGGTGTCCCGAACCATTTCGGCCATTTCCCGCATGCCCCAGTTCTGGGCGGAGACGCTGGGCTGGGCACAGAACTTCTTCAGCAGCTCAATGTACTCGTCCTTGTGTTCGTCCAGGTAGTCCCAGACTTTCTTTGCATCTTCATTTACCATTGAAATTACTCCTTGTTGCGCAGGTTCCGGGAATTCCGGACCTGCATGATTGTAATTACAGAAACCCTTTTCAAACCTTTATCAACAAAGACTTCCGAAGGCGGTGGAAGCAGATCGAGCCGAAAGTCCGGGAACCTGTCGGGCCATCTCCGCTCCCGCTTCCTCCATGTGCCTTGTCAATACATTTTGCTTACTGCTTCGTGGGGTCGCCGCCAGTGACGAAGGTTTTGATGTCGCCGTTGAGGGCCTTGATATTCTCGTCGCCGATGTAGAGCATATGGCCGGAGGGATAGCCCTTGATAAAGGTGCGGTCCTTGGGCAGCCAGGCGTGGTTTGCCAGATAATAAACCATGCCGATCTGGGTGCACAGGTCATACCAGCCGTTGGCGAAGAACACCCGCATCCCCGGCGTCCGCCGCATGGCGGAGGACAACTGCTCACCGGACAGGCGATCATACGTCTCCCGGATGAAGTAGTCATAGGAGAAACCGGCGCTGGAGAGGAAGTCACGCTTGAGGTCGATATTCAGCGTGGGGCACACCACGCCGCTGAACACCGCGTGGAAATAGGGGCTGTACTTGGCGGAGGGATCATCCTTCACCGTGTTGTAGTTGGTGCCCATCTGGGTGGTGAAGTGGGGCAGAGTCATGCGGGCATCATAGCGGGAGAAATCCACGCCCTTGCCCCGGGCGATCTGCTTCACGGCGCCTTCCTCGTCCCAACGCAGCAAATGCTCGTCCAGATACTCCTCAGAAATGCCGGTATAGTAACTCAGCCTCTTCCGCACGGACTCATATTCCTCCCGGCTGAGGCTGTTGCCCCGGTAGAGTGCCATCATGTACTCCGTGTCGCCGAACTGCTTGGCCTCCTGGATGAATTCCTCCAGGCCCTGGTCAGAGGGATGGTTGTGGTACCAGTTAATGGCCGCCACGGTGGGCATGGCCAGAACGGTCTGCTCGCAGGGGATGTCCCGGTTGAAATACCGGCCGGTGGTGATGGAGTTGCCGATGAGCACCAGGCCGTCAAAAGCCATGGCGTAACTGCGCTTCTTGCCGCCGCCGCCAGCGATGCCGGCCGCCACAGCGGAGCGGATGCACCCGTAGCTTTCGCCCACCAGATACTTGGGGCTCAACCAGCGTTTATAGCGTGTCAGCCAGTTGGAGATGAAGGTCAGCAGCGCCTCGGCATCATCTTCAATGGTGAAGAACTGATCCGCACAGCTGTCGTCCAGCAGCAGGCCGTAGCCGGTGGCCACAGGGTCCACCACCACGATGTCCGCCACATCCAGCAGGCAGTCGATGTTGTCCACGGCCTCATAGGGAGGCAGCGTGGTGGGCTGGTCCGGATCCGCAAAGTATTTCATGCGCTTGGTGCCCAGGAAACCCACATGGACCATCATAGAAGAGGATCCGGGGCCGCCGTTGAAGCCGAACAGCACAGGCCGGTCAGTGGGGTCCTTGACGTCAGACCGGAAATAGGAATAGGAAAAGATGGAAGCGATGGCCTTTCCCTCTTTATTGTAGAAAACATTATCCTCGCAGACAGTCCGGTAAGGGATGGTGCCGCTGCGCAGCGTCACCGTTCCTTCAGAGGTAAAGCGGGCGGGTTTAAAATCGGAAAGGTTCTCTGTTTTATAAAGTCCCTTCGGCATATTGGTCGCTCCTTCGTTTGGTTCAGATTTCGCGTACTGCCGGGGAAGCTCAGCCGTTCAGCTCCTGGCAGTGAGGGCAGGCCACATAGTGGCCCGGGGTGATCTCCTGCATGGTGAGATCCTTGCCCATGCACTCGGGTCTGGCATAGGGGCAACGGTGGGCAAAGCGGCAGCCCGGCGCCGGATTGATGGGGCTGCTGACCTCGCCCTTGAGCACCTGCAGACTGCCGCGCTTGTCAATATCAGGCTCGGGGATCGCGGCCAGCAGGGCCTTGGTGTAGGGATGGACCGGATGGGCAAACAGCTCCTCCTTGGGAGCCCTTTCCACGCAGGTGCCCATATACATGACCATGATCTCGTTGGAAATGTGCTTCACAACGCTGAGGTCATGGGTGATGAACATGTAGGTCAGACCTCTTTCGTCCTGCAGATCCATCAGCAGATTCAGAATCTGGGCCTGAATGGACACGTCCAGAGCGGAGACCGGCTCATCGCAGACGATGAATTTCGGGTTCAGGGACAGTGCCCGCGCCACGCCGATCCGCTGACGGCGGCCGCCGTCCAGCTCATGGGGATAGGAATGGGTCAGACGCTTGGCCAGGCCCACGGTGTCCATCAGCTCTTCGATCCGCTTGTTCAGGCCCGCCTTGTCACCCTTGTACATATTGTTGATGAGCATGGGCTCTGCGATCAGCTCCCAGATGGACATACGGGGATTCAGGCTGGAGTATGGATCCTGGAAGATCATCTGCATCTCCGTGCGCATATGGTGCATCTCGGCCTTATTCATGGCCATGAGGTCCCTGCCCTCGTAAAAGATCTTGCCGGCCGTAGGCTCCTGCAGGCGCAGCACGGCGCGGCCCAGGGTGGACTTGCCGCAGCCGGACTCACCCACCACGCCCAGGGTCTGGCCCTCTTCGATCTTCAGGTCGATGCCGTCCACCGCGTGGAGAAACCCCTTGGAGGTCTTGAAATACTTCTGTAAGCCCTGGGTTTCGATCAGTGTGCTCATTCAGACACCTCCTCTTCAGCCACCGCGTCCGTATAGCGGAAGCACTTGATCTGGTGGGTCCCCTCGGTATAAACGCCGGGCTTTTCCTTTCTGCACCGCTCCGTGGCATACGGGCAGCGGGGTGCAAAGCTGCAGCCCTCAATCTTCTGGGTAGGATCGGGCATCAGGCCGTCAATGGGAGACAGGCGCTTGGTTTCCACATCCAGTCTGGGGATGGAGCCAAACAGACCCGCGGTGTAGGGGTGATGCTTTTCGTTCTTGAAGATATCCACCAGAGAGCCATATTCGATGATCTCACCGGCATACATCACGCCCACATTGTCGCAGACCTGCGCCACGATACCCAGGTCGTGGGTGATGAGGATCATGGACGTGCCCAGGCGCTCCCGGAGCTCCTTCATCATCATCAGGACCTGTGCCTGGATCGTCACGTCCAGAGCGGTGGTGGGCTCGTCCGCCAGCAGCAGGCTGGGTTCGCAGCAAAGGGCGATGGCGATCACCACCCGCTGCTTCATGCCGCCGGAGAACTGATGGGGATATTCCTTTCTTCTGGAGGCAGGGATGCCCACCATTTCCAGGCAGCTGTCCACCTTGGCCCACAGCTCCTTCTTGCTCAGGTGCTGGCTGTTGTGGAGCATCAGCGCCTCATAGATCTGCTGGCCCACGGTCTGGGTGGGGTTCAGGGCCGTCATGGGGTCCTGGAAGATCATGGAGATCTCCTCGCCCCGGATCGCGGCCATTTCGTTTTTGCCCAGCTTCAGCAGGTTCTCGCCCTTATAGATGATCTCGCCCTCTGTGATCCGGCCGGTGCGGTCCGGCAGCAGGCGGAGAATGGACAGGGCTGTTGTGGTCTTTCCGGCGCCGGTCTCACCCACCAGACCCAGGGTCTCGCCGGTTTCCAGACTCAGATTCACACCGTTGACCGCATAGACATCCTCCAGGTCCGTGTGGTACATGACATGGAGGTCTTTGATTTCCAGTAATTTATCGCTCATTCTTCATGCCTCCTCAGTCACGGATCTTGGGGTCAAGGGCATCGCGCAGGCCGTCGCCCATCATGTTGATAGCCAGGGACGTAATCACCAATGCCAGGCCGGGGAAATACACCAGCCAGGGGCAGATCCGCATATATTCGCGGGCGCCGGCCAGCAGGTTGCCCCATTCCGGAGCGGGAGGCTGAACGCCCAGGCCCAGGAAACTCAGGGAAGACACGGAAATGATGATACGGGAGGCATTCACCGTCGCGTTAACGATGATGGGGCCCATAGCATTGGGCACGATGTACTTTGCGATGATCCGGGCATCGCTGGCGCCGTGGCACTGCGCGGCCTCAATGTAGTCCGCACTGGAAACGCCCATGATCGTCGCTCGGACGATTCGCGTTGTGGCTGGCACCTGGCCTATGATCAGTGCGATCAAGAGGTTACCCAGATTGGTGCCGAAAGCCGCCACGATGCACAATGCCAGCAGGTCGCCGGGGATACACATGATCACGTCCAGCACACGCATCACCACGTTGTCGATGGCACCGCCGTAGTAACCGGCCACGCCGCCCAACACCACGCTGAAGAGCAGGGAGCAGGCGCTGACCGCGATGGCGAAGGAGATGGAGTACCGGGAGCCGTGGAGCACTCGGGCAAACATATCACGACCCAGATGGTCGGTGCCGAAAATGTGTTCGGCGCAGGGCGCCAGCAGGCGGGCGTCCTTCACCTGGGTGGTTGCATTGGAATATGGGGTAATCACGTCTGCGAAAATGGCCAAGAGGCAGATCACCAGAAAAATAGTCAGGCCGATCATAGCGGAGCGGTTCTTACGGAACCGACGCATGATCTCCAGAGTCTGGCTGTTTCCGGCCTCAGCCTTTTCGGCTTTATGAAATAATGCCATTGTTCTCCTCTCCTTATTTCATGTACTTCGCCTTCACGCGGGGATCGATATACGCGTAGAGGATATCTGTCAGCAGAATTACAATCAGGAAGGTTGCAGACATGAACAGGGTGCATCCCATCACGACCGGAACATCCTTGCTGCGGATTGCAGAAATCACATAGGAACCCAGGCCGGGAATAACGAACACGGTTTCCGTGATAACGGAGCCGCCCAGCAGGGCACGGAAGTTGTTGCCGATATTGGTAACGACAGGCAGCAGGGCGTTCTTGAGAGCGTGCTTCCAGATGACGCGCTTTTCCAAGGCACCCTTGGCTCTGGCTGTACGGATATAGTCGGACCGAATCGTTTCCAGCATGGCGGAACGGGTCAGGCGCATCAGAGGTGCCGCATTGCAGAAGGTCAGAGCCGCACAGGGCAGAATATATCCCTTCCAGGTGGATACGCCGTTGATCGGGAACCATGTGAAGTTCATGGCGATCCACAGCAGCAGCATCATGCCGATCCAGAAGCTGGGCATGGAGGAGAAGAACATAGACACCACGGTACTGGCATAGTCAATGAAGCTGTACTGCTTCACAGCAGACAGGATACCGATGGCTATACCCACTATGGCCGTTGTAATCATGGAAAAGAAAGCCAGGGTCAAAGTTCTGGGGAAACGGCTCATAATCTCGCCCAGAACGGGGCGCTGGGAGATGTAGGAGGTGCCGAAGTCAAGCTTCGTGACAATACCTTTGAGGAAGTTGAAGTATCGGATATGGAAGGGCTGGTCAAAGCCTAGATCATGATTGATCTGCTCGATGACCTCGGGATCCGGATTGGTGCCGGCCATCAGTTCGCCGGGACTGCCGGGGGTAAAGTACATGATGGTAAAAACCACCAAAGTCACGCCAAGGATAATCGGGATCATCAGCAAGACGCGCTTAACGATAAATTTCCACATAAATCTTTCTCACCTATTACCTTTCGCTAACCGCAGAGTATAAAAAGAGGGCGGCAAATCGCTTTGCCGCCCCTTTAAGATTCTGGCTTGAGATCTCAATCACAGGCGGTCAATGGGGACGCCTGCAATTGAGATTATTCCCAATACATATCCTCGTAGCGGACAACAGACTGCGTAGGATACACGCCGGAGACATGCAGGCCCTCTCTGTAAATCAAGTCGGATGCCTCATAGTACATCCAGATGGAAGGAACGTCGTCCGTGATGATGGTCCAGATCTGATCGAACAATTCCTGACGCTTGGTAGCATCCAGTTCCTTGGCTGCCTCGGCCAGCAGAGCCTGCAGTTCGGGGTTGTTATAGCCGGTGAAGTTACTGGCAGAGCCTTCTGCAAAATAGGAATCATACATAGTGGAGTCCACCATGCAGTTGTTGAATACAATGCCAATAGAGAAATTTCCATTACGGATCTCATCCCACACAACGCTGGATTCCACCACGTTAATCTCGATGGTCAGGCCCAGTTCGCCCCAGCACTGCTGCAGAACTTCCACGACGTTCTTACGCAGTTCGGTGATGGTGGCCTTCAGCACAGGGAAGCCTTCGCCGTTGGGATAGCCGGCCTCGGCCATCAGTTCCTTCGCCTTTTCCAGATCATAGTTGTAATGGGTGATGCTGCTGGCAGAGGAGAAACCAGTGGTCTTATGGCCCAGGTAAGCGCATTCTGTCGCGTAACCGGCGCCGTTGGTAATGGTCTCAATGAGCCAGTCATAGTCCACAGCATAAGCTAAAGCCTTGCGAACACGTTTGTCAGACAGTTCGGGCAGCTTGTTGTTAAGGATGATGGAGCCAACCTTCTCGAAGTCGGTCTTTTCCACCACAACGCCGTTAGCCTCCTGCAGCATGGGCAGGTTGGAAGCGGGAACGTTGGTGTGAGTCTCGATCAGGTCAATATCGCCGGACTCAATGGCCATGGCGCGAGAGTTGTTGTCAGCGATAATCTTGCCATACCAGTGCTTGATGGCGGGCTCACCCTTAAAATACTTGTCAAAAGCCTCGCACTCAATGCCCACGCCATCCTCATAGGACACGAACTTATACGGGCCGGTGCCATCCAAATTCATCAGGTACTCAGCCTCGGTGTGACCGCTGGCGATATACTCATCGTGATAGCTCTTGTTATGAATGAACAATTCCTTGGAAGCAACAGCTAAGAACGGAGTATATGCCTGATTCAGCTTGATGGCCACGTGGGTATCATCAATAACCTCAGCGCCAGTGGCATACTTGCCGAAAGTGGCTTTCAGATAAGAAGATGCAATGGCACGTTCCACGGAATAAGCCACATCTTCAGCAGTCAGCTTGTCGCCGCTGTGGAAATAGACATCATCTCGCAGAGTGTAGGTATAAGTCATACCATCGTCAGAAATTTCCCAGCTTGCAGCCACATTGGGAATTACATTCCAATCATCGTCAAAGTCGGTGATTGAGGAGAGAACCAGGTTCCCCAGCATCTGGTTGTTGGCAGTATTGGATTCCATGGGGCACAGGGTGGTCACGTTGCCATCCATAGAAACGGTGATGCTGTCTTTCTCTCCAAATTCACCGGTGGAGTTGTCCGCATCCTTGGAGCCGCCGCAGCCAGTCAAAATAGCGGTGGACATGACAACAGACATGAGCAGCGCTGCTAATCTCTTTCTTTTCATATGTTCCTCCTAAAGCTTTAATATTTGAGCTAACAGAATAGTATCTCCTGAAGCTTTCCAAAAGTAAGTGCGCAGGTGTCTTTACCGAACCATATCCTGGATCTCAGCGGCAGTCTTGCCCGCAAGGCCCAGCTTTTCAGCCGTGCGGCCTTCCGTCCAGAAGTCCCGGCCGCAGACGGCGCTGGCGATGTTGATGAAGGAATCCATCATAGGGGTGGCGATACCCAAGGAGCGGCCAACGGAGGCCAGGGGCACCAGGCCGCTCATGGTGTCCTCCACGATGAAGCGGTGCTTGGTGTTGGTGGGGTTGCGCAGAGCCTTGTAGGACTCGATGCTCTGGATCAGATCATAAAGATTATCCTTCTTTTCCAGCTTATAGGTCTTGGTCAGCATGGAAATGAGGTCCAGGGCGTCCACACCCAGAGCACGGCACACAGCCACGCGCTCTTTGTCGCAGGCGGAGATGATGTCAGCAATGTGGGGGGTAATTCCCTCCATATAGTAGTCATAGCTCTCGCCCAGGTCCATCTTGTTCACGTTCATCAGGCTGGGGATGGGGTGCAGCATGGCGCCTGCGCCCTCGAAGCCGGTTTCCAGCACATTGGCAGCGGGCTTCAGGCAAGGGAAGATAGGGCCCAGCACTTCCAGCAGCTTGGTCACATCGCCGGCAGGCAGGGTTGCCACGGGTACATGAACCTTCAATCCGGTGTGCAGGATATTGCCGATCTCGTAGCTGCGGCAGCCGTACATCAGGTCACCGGCCTCCGCGATGATGAGGTCCTTGCCGCAGCCATTTTCACCACGTAGCACATGAGCGATCTCCAGTGCCCCACCGCAGTGGCCAGGGTTCAGCATGACGATCTGACCATCTTTCAAATAGGGCTTGATCTGAGCGGCAATGCTACCATGAGCGTCGGTGGTGGAAACGATCATCACTACATCCACATCAGTCATGACCTCTTCAATACTGTCGGTAATAACTGCGGGTTGTGCCTCGCACTGAATAACACCGGTGACTTTGATGGTCTTCAATTCCTGGAGACGGCGGATTTTCTCCTTGTCAATGTCATACAGCTTGGCACTGTACCCTTTGCTTGTCAGAATTGCAGCCATGCTCTGTCCGCCGGCGCCGGCACCGATGATCGCAAATTTTAACATAACGTATCCCCTTCCACTCTATCTCGGTTTATTTTGCACTGTCTTGATTTTTTTCAAGTGGTCGAATATAATGTAAACATATTAGCACACTATTGCGGAAAGCGGATATATGGGATAATTATCGTCACTTATATTTATTTGATATGAAGTTTGCAGAGTGTGTACACTTTGCTATTCTTTTGTGTTTCATAGTACTTTTTCCAGTTTTCAACAGGTTTAGTCGTTTTTTTGTATATTTATTCCCTCTGCACCCGCAGTCCCTGTGGGATCGCAGCAACAAGGAGCACAGAGCATGACATTTCTACAACTCACCTTTGCCGTGGAGGTAGCCAAAAACACCTCCATCAATAAGGCTGCTGAACAGCTGTATACCTCCCAGAGCAATGTCAGCAACAGTATCAAGGCCTTGGAAGACGAACTTGGTATCAAAATTTTTGACCGCACAAAAAAAGGCATCTCTATTACAGAAACCGGCCGCGAGTTTCTCAGTTACGCGCAGGAGATCCTTGACAAAATGGATTTTGTAGAGGATCTGTATAAAAAGAGTCGCCTGCATCAGGAGTATTTCAGTGTATCCTCCATGCGTTCCTATTTCCTCAGTTCCCCAATCACCAAGCTGTGGTCTGAAATCGAGCACGGCTACAACGGCAACCACATCTATATCCGCTTGAAAAAACAGTCCTTCAATGCAGTGATGGAGGATGTGCAGCACGGTCACTCTGATCTAGGTGTTGTTTTTTTAACCAAGACGCACCATCAGCGGGTTCAGCGACTATGCAGCGTTAAGGGGCTAGAATACCACGAGTTGGGTGAAAGTCACATTAGTCTAGTCATGCGGGACGACCACCCTATTCTTGATTCTGGTGATGCGCAGGAGTGCAGAGAGCACATTGCGGAATACCCCTATCTGGTGGCTGAGAGCACAGAGAGTTTCGGTCGGTTCTACGATGACTCCTCTCCTTCTATCCACCGGCTGTTTGAGGAGCCGCCCAAGTGTGTCATCTCCATTAATGACAGCGCCGGTAGTCAAGATATTGCGGCTCAAAGCAATAGTTTTTTTATCAGTTCCACTGTGTGGCAACACCCTCAGCACTATCATTTCACCTCTATTCCTCTGGCCGAAGATGAAAACAATATCCTGACGCACTACTATATCCTCCGAAAAGGTGAGCAGCACCATCCCCTGACGGAGCTTTACATTGACGAGCTGAAAAAGATGTTCGGCAACCTTTGAAAAAAGATACAGCCCGCCTGCATACCGGCTTCCGGTATGCAGGCGTTTTTTCCCGCTTTCCGGGCCTTTCCGCCGGGGGGAGCGGCCCCGCAGGCAGCGTTCCTTATTGGGAAACGTTCCGAAAATTGTGGTTGCGTTCCGGGAAAAAGGCAAATATAATAGCAGGGAAAAAGCGCGGCGGCAAAACCGCCGGACCGCAAAGCAGCTCCCTCCCAACGGCGGAGCAAACAAATGAAAAGGAGCAAACTCTATGGCTTATGAATTGCCCGCACAGGCTCAGACCTACATCCGGGACCACAAGCAGGAGCTGGTGGAGCTGGTAAAAGCCCTGTGCGCCATCCCCGCCCCCTCCAATCAGGAGCAGCGCCGGGCCGCCTTCTGCAAGGATTGGCTGGAAAAGGCCGGCTGCACCGGTGTCTACATTGATGACGCGCTGAATGTGGTCTATCCCGTCAACGCAGAGAGCAGCGATCAGCTGACGCTGTTTACAGCCCATCTGGACACGGTGTTCCCGGATCTGGAGCCGCTGCCCATGGAAGAAAAGGACGGGATCCTCCACTGCCCCGGCGTCGGGGACGACACCGCCAACGCGGCGATCCTGCTGCTTCTGGCCCGCTACATCGCCCAGAATCACCTGCAGCCCAAGGACGGCTTTCTGCTGGTGTGCGACACCGGCGAGGAGGCCCTGGGCAATCTGAAGGGCATCAAACAGATCATGCAGGACTACGCCGGCCGTATCAAGGAGGCCTACATCTATGACGGCCTGTACGGCCAGGCGGTGAACTGGCCGGTGGCGGTGATCCGCTACAGGGTGAAGGTGGGGGGCCAGGGAGGCCACGCCTATCTGAACTTCGGCAATTCCAGCGCCGTCCAGTGCGCCGCCGGCATCATCGGGGATATGTACGCCGTGGAGCTGCCGGAGGGCTGCAAGTCCTCCTACAATGTAGGCGTGTGGAACGGCGGCGAGGTGGCCAACGCCATTGCCCAGCATTCCGAGTTTCTCATTGAAATGCGCTCCGAGCTGAAAGCCAACCTGGACTATCTGAATGACCGGTTCCTGGAAATCGTGGAAAAGCACCGGGCCGCAGACCGCTGCACCGTGGAGCTGGAGGTCATCGGCCGCCGTCCCGCCAAGGAGGGCGTGGACCAGGAGAAGCAGGCCGCCATTGATGAAAAGCTGCGGACGATCCTGAAGCAGTACTGCGGCTTTGAGCCTATCTTCCGCTCCGGCAGCGGGGACCTGAACATCCCCATGAGCATGGGGGTGCCGGGGATCGGCTTCTGCGGCTATCAGGGCAGCGGCGTCCACACCCGGGAGGAGACCCTGGTGCTGGAAAGCCTGCAGACCGGCTTTGCCGTAAATATGACCGTGCTGCTCAGCTGCCTGTAAGGCAATTCGGAAAGGAGAACAACGATGTATCTTTCTCAGGACGCGCTGGACTACGTTCTCAGCGCAAAGGACGAGCTGATGGATCTGGAGCGGACGCTGTGCGCCATTCCCTCCCCCTCCCATCAGGAGCACCGCCGGGCCGCCTTCTGCAAGGAATGGCTGGAAAAGGCCGGGGCCAAGGGCGTCTATATCGATGAAGTCCAGAATGTGATCTTCCCCATCAATGCCGAAGGCAGCAGCCGCCTGACCCTCTTCGCCGCCCATATGGATACGGTGTTTCCGGACACGGAGCCCATGCCCATGTGGGAGGAGGACGGCATCCTCTATTGTCCCGGCGCCGGAGACGACACCGGCTCCGTTGCCCTGGTGCTGATGATCTCCAAGTACCTTATCTCCCGGAACATTCAGCCGGAGGACGGCTTCCTGATGGTCTGCAATACCTGCGAGGAGGTGGACCAGAGCGGCATCACCCATGTGGTGGACGCCTATCAGGGCCGGCTGAAGGAAGCCTATATGATGGACGGCCTGTATAACCAGGTAGTGAACTGGCCGGTGGCCTACCAGAAATACAAGGTACATATTCACGCCCAGGGCGGCCACGCCTATCTGAACTTCGGCAATCCCAGCGCCGTGGTGTGCGCGGCATCCATGATTAACGAGATCTATGCCCTGCCTCTGCCGGAGGGCTGCAAGTCCTCCTACAACGTGGGGCTGATCTCCGGCGGCACCACCGTCAACGCCATTCCCCAGACGGTGGATATGGCGGTGGAGCTGCGCTCTGAAATCGAAGCAAACCTCAACACCCTCCGGGGGCAGTTCCGGGAGATCGTGGAGAAGTACCGGAAGCAGGGGACCTATGAGATCCAGGTGGAGGATGACGGCAGCCTGCCCGGCAAGGGCGATGTGGATGAAGCCCGCCAGGGCCGCATCAACGAGAAGATCCGGGCGATCTTCGGCGAATATCTGGAGGGAGACACCATTTTCCGCTCCGGCGCCGGCGATCTGAATATTCCCGCCAGCCGGGGCGTCCCCGGTGTGGGCTTCTGCGCCTACAAGTTGGGCCGTATCCACAGCAGGGAGGAATATATTGATCTCAATAGTCTGGAAAATGCTCTGCGGGCTTCTCTGGCTGTAGTCCTCAGCTGCGTAAATGATTGACTGGCATTCTCTTCAAAATCTATTAATGTGCAATAAATACCCCTTGGCAAATCCTAAGCTCATCAAGATAAGCAATACCCGGACCGCCCGTTGGCGGTCCGGAATATTTTTAGAAGAAATCAGAAAGCACTTGGCAATTTGAAAAGTAGATGCTTCGCCTTGAGAAAGATTTCAAGGAGCCCCCGCCGATAAGAAGCTGCCTGAACACCCTGGGAAGAGAGCTTTTGGATACCACATCTACAGAATATCAGCCCCGCGCGAAACCGTATCGTTGGAGGTTCTCCATAGCGATCCTGCGGAGATCCAGCGCAGCGAATGGTGTGAAGCACGCTCCATGCTTGAAAATGCAGAGTATTCGCCGCCAAGCTGCCGGGCTTTGCAGAAGCCGGCACAATCGAGTAGGAGGCTCTCGCAAATAGAGAGCCGACCTCTCACACCACTTATCCCGACTTTGTGATTATCCGGAATTCTGGCGGAATACACCGTTTTTCGTATCCGCACAATAATCGCCCGTAACCAAAGAGCACTATCCGGGATAGCCCAGATAGTGCTCAAATCAGTACAGTTTTAAAAATTGGTCAATCGTGTAGGCACAGCCGTCAACGATAATATGGGATCTGCTATTCTGCTTAAAAAATTCAAGATAGGTTGCTTTGTTTGCTCGTTGAAATCGAACATATTCGCCGTAGGAAAATATGACACCCGGCGCAGAGAGGCCTTTGGCACAACCCACGCATACAAATTCATTTCCTTCGACACCAATGTACGTATCGATCCGGTCCAGCTTGCCATCTTCGGCTTTGAAAAGGACATTCATAAGCGTCAGTCCATGGCCGAAATCATAGTAGTCTGTTCTTCTTAGCGAAAGCTATGACTTTTTGTCTATGAAGAGATGGAGCGAGCCTGCTCTTTAGTTACAGCGGTGCGTTTTTTGACCGCTAAGAATGGGGTGGATTATAAATTCTCGCTTCATTTTCTGCCAGGCTTGTGGTATACTTGCTTACGAAATAAGTGCCATGCAATTTCAACCATTTGCTTGCAATTAAGAGAATCGGTGGGTTGCCGTTACCGAAGGTGTGTCCTTTGCTCATATCTTGAAGAAGCTCTGACCCACACCGTGACCCACACAACGAAACGGGTGGATGGACACAGTGGAGCGGATAGGGCGTACCTCCCGCAATATACCGAGCGGAAAGCCTCAAAGAGCCTTAAAAAGCAGCAGGCGGAGTGCCCGGATACACTTCGTAATCAGCAGGTCGTGTGTGAACGACCCTACCCAATCCGAACAAGTTGATGAGACTTGCGGATCGGGTAGGGTCGTTTTGTATCTTAAAAGCCTTGGCATGACAGCATTTTTTGAAGATATCACGCCAAAGCGAATATGAGACGCTCAAATTCAAACCTCTTCAAATCGAAGCAGAAAACGTAAAAACCAGGCGATTCGAACACAGATGTCTCATTTGTCGTTCTTGCTGAAGTTTTCTTCCATCTGGCATGGTGTTAGATTTTTCAATGTTCGATGCGGTCGTTTGGTATTGTAAAACTCAATATAGGAGGCAACACTGGCTTGAAATGCTCTATCGGAAGGATGTTCTCTTCGATAGAGTTCTTCTTTTTTCAGCGATGCGAAGAATGATTCTGCGACCGCATTGTCATGTGGCTTGCCGGGTTGCGAAAAAGACTGCTCCGTATTGTGTTCATGCAGGAGCTGTTGGAAACGATGTGAGGTGTATTGCGCTCCTCGGTCGCTATGAAAAATAAGACCAGACGGTGGTTGGCGTTCCTCATATGCCATTTTGAATGTTGCGGTGATAAGTTGCGTACTATTCCTTTTTGAAATCTTATATGCGATTACTTTACGGGAGAAGAGATCAATGATCACGCAGACATAAAAATAGTGATCTCCGAGTTTAAAACAGCTAACATCGCTGACCCACCTCTGATTTGGCTGAGTGGCAGTAAATTGCTGTTGTAGGAGGTTCTTCTTTCGCTCCGGCTCACGCAATTTCAGATATTCCTTTTTCGCTGTTGTCCGAACACTGCTCAAGCCCATCTCACGCATGAGCCGTGAGACATATTCCGCACTGATTTGATGCCCACGCTGAATGAGAATCGTCCGAATTTTCTCCCCGCCCAACACCTGATGATATTCATCAAACACATCTCGAATCACTTGGCAATACTCTTGTCGGCGCTTCTCAAACCAGGCATTTTCACGCTTGTTTCGTAACATATGGTTGTAAAATGTACCACGGTCGACATCCAGAGCTTCGCATATTGTATGGATCTCATATTTTCCATAAAACGGCTCCAAAGCATGAAGCCGTTCCCTCAATGGTGCGGATACCAAACAATCAGCAGACTTTAGAATCGTGATGATATTTTGTAATTTTTCAACTTTACGCTGGAGTAATGTATATTCTTGATAGGAAAATTTCAATGGCTTTCCAGCACTGTCCGTAGGAAAAGATTTGAGCCACCGATATAAGGTGCTGCGCGGGATAGCGAGTTCATTGGAAAGAGCGGCGACGCTTTCCCCTTGCTGACAGCGTGCGACAATGGATAGCTTTTCTTCGTTTGAATATTTCATAGTAATATCCTCCCTTATTATTAGGTTAGGATATCACGGAAAATGAGACGAGGAAACTTGCAAGACTTTGGTGCTAATGCGATGTGCAATATTAGTACCGATGTAAAAAGGCCGCTATAAGCAAGGACACAGCTTCGGCAAAAAGTTTCTCCGATACGTCGACGGTTGCATATCTTGGTTCAACTATTGGTTTAGTCCTAATATATGTGAAGTAGTAATTATAATGTAATTGCTTAGGAAAACAGATGTATTCATACTCCTACTTTGGCATAATAGAATTGATTAGAATGGAGGCAAATTTCGCATGGAATTTTCTTGGAACACTGACTATATAGTTGATTATTTCCATTTTGGGAAAGTTAAAGGTTCTTCAATCACGTTGAATTATTCGTATTGAAATAAATGTCTAAAGCATAATAATTAACATTTCAGATTGGAATTTCTCAATTGACATTTGCAACTTTCCGCGTTAAATTTATAGTATAATGAGGAAAGGAGTAGAAATATGCCTTCTTGGGGAGATCTTTTGTCGGAATTACAGCCGCATACGGATGCTAGTGGAAATGCTGTACCCGGATTATCCTGTGACGATTTGAGAACGAAGTATATTAGCAAATTATCCGAGTATACAAATCGAAATGTTATAGCCTATTACTCTGGGTGGCTCAAACCCTTAAAATCGCAAAATATCGATATAAATGACAGCGATATAACCGGTTTTATGAATGCGATTAAGGGGCTTGATACGGATAAAGGTCTCGACTTAATTCTTCATACGCCAGGAGGAAATCCGACAGCAACAGAAGGAATCGTAAAGTATTTACACAGCAAATTCAAGGATGACATACGTGTTATTGTTCCACAGATGTCAATGTCTGCTGGAACTATGTTAGCATGCTCAGCAAAAACAATTATCATGGGGAAGCATTCTTGCCTAGGGCCAATTGACCCTCAATATGGTGGTGTCCCCGCTTACAACATCGTTAATGAATTCCGCGAGGCAAAAAACGATCTTGACCGTAACATTGATGCAAAAACATATTGGGAACTACAGCTCAAAAAATATCCCGCAGCATTCTTTTATACTGTAATGGATGCAATCAACTTATCGAGCCAGTTGGCAAGTGATTGGTTAATTCAATATATGTTTAGTGATGAAGATCCTACCACAGCAAAAAAGAAAGCTACTAAAATTGTAAAAAAGTTAAATGCAAATAACAAATCGCACTCTCGGCACTTTACCGTTGACTTTTGCAAGGAACTTGGTCTTAATATTACAGAACTAGAATCTGACCAGACTTTACAAGAATTGGTACTTAGTGTCCACCATGCGTTTATTATCACAATTGATGCAACTGCAGCTACAAAATTGATTGAAAATCAAAATGGTGCACGGTATATTACATCTCAAAAGAAATGATGGTGACTTTATGGAATCAACTATAGATTTTCAAAGAGAAGAATATGAAGCCTTAATGAAGGTACTCGGACTTGATAACGATGGATTTGATGAAACCGACGATACAGCTAAGTACTTTGATGCGTGGAATTTTGGGAGAACGGATGAGGATTCAAATTTCTTCGCAACAACGGCACTATCTTGAATAACATTCCGCATCTTTTTCATCAACACTATCCAGAAAACAGCGGAAATCGAATGATTTCCGCTGTTTTCATAACTTTTAAGAAAAGCTTTGACCCACACAAATTGC
>ENA-USUG01003140-USUG01003140.1-human-gut-metagenome-genome-assembly--contig:-NODE-3140-length-23200-cov-14.434675_pt1 | contig 23200 bp, 23 predicted proteins | sample MGYA00250059_ERZ773394 | MGnify/ENA primary metagenome ERZ773394 (study PRJEB29103, sample SAMN06111957) | human gut metagenome | biome: human gut; feature: ankylosing spondylitis patient; material... | reverse complement strand
TTGGTCTGGTAGTTCAGCTGGTTAGAATACATGCCTGTCACGCATGGGGTCGCGGGTTCGAGTCCCGTCCAGACCGCAAAAGTAAATCCCAAAGAATTGAAAATTAGTTCTTTGGGATTTTTCTTTGTGTAATTCGCACCACAAGTGTGATTTTGGGGCTCACGGTTCTGGTTCTTCTATAGTATAGGACAGGAAAAGATCAGTTATTTCGGACCACACATTGTCAACCTCTTTGAGTTTGATAATTGAACGGGCTGCATTTTTAAGAATTTTGTATTTATAGATACAGTTCCTCCACCAACAAAGAAGAACACCTTCTTTCGGTGCGATTAAAAGTCGTATTGCTTGGTCTAATTTTTCTTTCGAGATGGATTTTAATTGAATTTTTCGGGAAGTTTCCCGTATATCATAGATTCGAAATCCACAAGTACCCCAATAAGGAGAGAAGATAATCAATTCGTCTTTCCCGTCCACATCTATGTCGATGAAACAAAAAGTAAGATGCGTAGAATTTCCGTAGTCTATATATTCTTTGGCGGAATCAAAATGCAAGTTGTAGGCCTTGAGGCAAAGACTGTCTCGCGATTCTTTCAAGAGTTTAAAGGAGTGGGGGGTAATGATGTTTCCGCCGGGAACTCCCTCATAATCCATGCTGTCGATCGTGTGTGCTTTGTTTTTCGTGCATATCTCTGCATGTCTGTAACCATCTCCTCCGACAAAGAATTTTTTGTTCCCTTTTTCAAAACATAAGACATACGCATTACAGCAATCATCGTTTAGTGCATGTATTTCCTTGACCATGTAACCGTTTATGGGTTGCGTGTATTTTTTGAAATACAGGGTGTCTTGTTTCGAGAAACCGGGGAAATCTATGACCTTATATTTAAACATGTCTGCAAAGCATTCGAATCCGGGAGGAAGATATTTGAATCCGGTTATAAATTCCGGTTGCTTTTCCAGTGTTCCGTGGATGTGGTTGTCTCTCTCGGCGTGAAGAAAGAGACAACACAATGATAGGTACAAAAATGTTGTGATGATTCGTTTCATTGCTTATCAGTTCTAAGATGGGATATAGATTTTATCTATTGTTTCATAGGACTATGTCTTAAAAGTTTATATTCAATTCATGTTTTGCTTGTTCTTTCAACTCAAGCAATCTTTTCATGTTATGCTTGTTTTTCGTGATTTCTTGAAAGAACATTTCTGCCGTTCTGCTTTTCTCCGGGTTCATCGGGAAACGGTCCGGATGGCATTTGACTTTCAACTCATCATAAAGTTCCTCTGCATGAAAAGCACTGCTGATGGTGTTGTTGAAATCTATTTCATGATTCATGCTTTCGTTTTTGAAGCGTTGCAGCCTTTCATTCTTGGGCAAACTCTTTTTGCTTAAAACAAGAATAAGCAAAATAACAAATTCCGCTATCGCTATCCACATCCACCAATCAACTCTGCCGTCTGATACGTTATTCTGTGTATGTTGCGCCATTATATTCAAAGAATCTTGTATTGTTGTATCCATAAACCTAATAATTTATTCAGGAAGTAAAATAAAGTCTTTCAATTGCCATTTGCAGCCATAAGTCCCTTTGTCTCCATGCACTTCAAGTGTGTCCCAACCTAATATCACCAACTTCCGCACAAGGGTTTCGTCAGATAGAATCACCTTGCCGATGGTTATAATTTCTGCCCTTGTCAAGACTCTTCCCGTAAATACTTGTATCCGAAAACCGCTGTTTAACCAGCTTGAAAACTGATGCTTAAAAGCACTGTCACCTTTTGACATACTCGCTTTCAAAAGGCTGGGCGCAATCCCATTAATAAAAGCATGACGTGCCGACTCATTAAAACTTCTGATGAGTTTCGCCCGCTCACTCCGATCTTTAAACCAAGTAATGATGTTGTTCCAAGTATTTGCAAACATGATGTTTTTATTTTAAGTTTAATTATGGTATTCTTCTAAAGTTGTACGGCCAATAATTATTGGAATTGAATGTATTTGAAGGTTTAAACACATTGTTTTTTGGGGAGGGAATAGGGTAAGTTGTTTTATATAGACCGCCATTTACGTTTATACTTCCAACAAAAATTTTTTGAAGTAATAAATCTTCTGGAGAAGCTTCTTCTCTATCTAAGATATCCCTATATCCGTATACAGATGGACTCCCTTTTAACTTTGTTACTACAACTATTTGATAACTGCCATTAGGAATTGTAAGACTGAAACTTTTTCCTGCTTTAACGATGATTTCTGCAGATACTTTTCCACTATAGCATACACTTAAATCGTAGTACATATTATTAATGAACACAATGGTTGATGAAGTTATATCATATTTATTTATAGAATAGAGTTTTGCTATTGAAGCATATTCTCCTTTTTGCAAAAAATCCTTTACATATAAATCTACACATTTTTTCTTTAATATTGGTGTATATTTTTTTTCCTCGAAATCAAGAGAATGCAATAATGACATACATTCGCTATGTGAAGCAACTTTATGTATTTTGTCCATCATCAGTTCATCTTTTAATTGACTTCTTTGTTTTTGCGCTTCACCTATTAAATAAGGTGGCTTTAATTGTATGAATTCATCCCAACAATCAATAGTGTTAATACTTAAACATTTTGCAAACATTTGCTCACATAAATCTTTTAATTTCAAACTTGCTTGTTTGTATTGTTCTGAGAATTTTCCTGCATCTTTAAAATTAGTTATGAATACTTTCAATGCAGGTATGCCACCTTCAATTGCAGTATTTAAAAAACTGTTACAAATTTCGTCTGTATCATATTTGCTGTTAGGATATTTATGTATAAAATCCACTAATGTACGTTCGGAATATATATCTTTAAATTCCATTTTTTCTTTTATCACATTGTCTAGATAGCAGAATAGTGGTATCCCTATTATGATTGAAATGATAATGGCTAAGGGTATTTTAATGTCTTTGGATGTAAGTGAATCATCTTGGGGTGTATTAACTTGTTCCGTATTCGTGTCTGTAGATTTTGTTAAAGTTTCACTATCTTGCAAATCCATCTCAAACACCTCGCATTCGTAAATCTGCAAATTCCTCTTTATAAGGTTTTGAAATGAGTGTAGCAATTCTTCAGAATAAAGATAAACAAATGGAGCGTGCTCTTTTTGTAATCGATATTTGACATATTCAGTCAAAGTGTTTGTTGGAAAGATATCTCCTCGATTTTCCTCCAATGCTTCAATTTCACAAATTGCATCTTTAGCAGTATATCCTTGTTTTAAATATAGATAATAGGAGGTCACTATATTAAAAATCGTCCCTTCTGGAAACCCCCATATTAATAATTCCGGACAGTTTTTCAATTCAGAGAAGGAAAGATCCCCCGGCTGGGGAGTATATTTCATTCTTTCGGTTATCGTCTCTCGAATTATTTCTGTACGTTGGTGTAATGTCAACATATTATCTAGGTTTAATGTTGAATACTATTTTTTATTTGTAATAGTCAAGACTTGTGCTGACAGTTGTTCTTACTATCGGACAAAAAACTATCAGATGTCTCTTACAACATGGGCTGCAACTCGTTTTGCTACAGAAATCTCTGTTTTAATTTTTTCTTCAGTTTTATCATGCACTTTTTTCAAAATTTCTTCATCTGTTGAATAGAAATCATTTGCTTTTAATTGCTGATAGTATTGTTTAAATGTGGAGTAGAATGAATTTACCGAACATACATGTAACATGTTTCATATCTTTTTAATTATATTTTATTTTGATTATAATACTCTTCAATCTCTTTAACTGCTACTTTTATATCCTTTTGTTTTGCCCAACAAGCGTATTTATATTGATCTAAGATAAAATCAAAATTGCTTTTTACTGGTGATTTTATCCAATCGTCAGAAGAGAAATTCAATCCCGCTTTTATTTGTTTCTTTGTGGCAAGTAAATCTTGTAATGAAACATTATATTTCCTAGCGAAGAGAAGTTCGTTAAAACCTCCAATATTTATCAACGCCCATTTAAAATATTCTTCATCCTTAGACTTCACCTCTTCAGCATTCATTCCCTTATATTTACCAAAGGTCAAGTTGTTATTTTTATCAAGACAATTCCATTTTAGTTCATCAATGTTTTCTATAAGATTTTCAATGAGTTCCCAATTTCCACAACCACAGCATTCAATGATTTCTTCATTGGTATTACCATTCTCTGGTTTCCCATCAGTTAATCTATATCCATAGGCTTCTCCATAATATCCTTTGGGTTTTACTTTTGTTACCATATACGAAAGATGATACCATCCATTCCTTCTTACAATGAAAGGTGTTCCCTTTCCTAAGAATCGCCAAATATCAAAAATATTTTCACTATTCATTAATGTTTAAATATTTCGTTATTTTTCCACCTTTTGCTTTTATACCACTTCTTGCTTAGAGGTGGTATAAAAACTGAAATTTTACATATGCGTAAAGTTATAAAATAATTTTTAATTAAATCTAAGATTGACTGTTTATATCAGCAGACAAAGATAGCGTATAACAGTTTTCATCTATATTTTTTGCAAGACTTGCAAAAGTTTAATAATATCTATATATTAGGTATTCCTTTTATCAGAGCCGATATTATATCCATGTTTTGTCTTGTAATTCGCTGATCATTAGATATATTTTTTAATGCATCGGGAATTTCGACCAATGAACGAGAAAGGGAGATGCGTTTAGGTTCATTGATTTCTCCGAAAACATAATAGTTTTTTGCAATATCATCCGACAAATCTTGTAAAAAGGCTCGCTTGATACGTGAACATTTCTCGTAGATAGAATTGTCGGACGGGTCAGCCAAACGTCTAATGCTTTCGGCCATATCATCTAAATTGCTCCGTCCTGACACCAATCTATAGATTTCTGTCAATTCACAATGATAATACGATAAACTATTCAGGGAAATACCCCAAGGATTACACAGAAAAAGGAAATATACCGTCTTGGACAAAGGATTCATTTTTATTTCCATATTCCGATAATCGGGAAGGAATATCCTGTAATCATCGGTAATATGCAAACGACTCAGTTGTGGCAACAGCATGGGGGCAATTGTCTCGGAGAGCAAATGGAATAATCCCTTCTCTTTCAAATAACGTATTCTCTCATCAATTTCAGAAACAATGCGTGCAATATCTTCATTAAAATGTAGTTCCGGATCCTTGGATGGGGTATCATCCATATCAGGCCATCTATCATCGGTAAGAACCGTACTATATTTACGATTATCCCAAATTTTAGATAATGACGCATGCTCTATTAAAAATGCTTTCATTGTAAAACCTTTCACCATCAACGGTGTAAGCGTCATTGTATTTCCATTACCTGTCCGAGTAAGTAGCATCCCTCCTTGGCAATCCGTAGAAATATTCAATTCTGCAAATAATTTGGTAGTAACGATCGGCGTTATATTCTGACTTGTGACTGTTTCATCAATAACCGCAAGAGGCTTGAAATAGGGTAACAAATCCGTCATCTCCAGTAAAAGGGCTGGAAGATACACAAAAGTTTTACCTGCATCTGCATATATTTTTTCAATAGTAGGCAAGTTTTTCTGAATAACTCTATTCAGATTTGGAGAAAAAACAGTCTCAAGATATACTACAAGAGAAGTTGGAAAATCAAGATTTCTAGCATATCGATCATAATCAAAACTAAATGATTTTGATTCAATTATTTTCTTCAATTCCATAGCCAACCATTTGTCAAATTAACTTTACAAAGATAAACATTTTATCTCCCAAATTATATTTGACAATAGCTCTCAAGTCGCCTTGGAAAAGAAGGGAAAACAAAAGTTACTAAAATAGATGTTTGTAAAAAGACTGCAAAAGGAGGTGGGAAAGATTGAATCTATGGTGGATACACCTGTACATTTTCCAAGTACCACATGTTTTACAATTCCGGAATAAAGCATGAGCAGAATCGTTATGCAAATTTACTTCCGTATTATTACTCAAATCTTACCCAAATAAAGTAGTAAACAAACCCCAATAATCCCACTTACCCAGAGATCATTTGAAGTCCACCCGAAGCTCAACCGTTCCGGAACGGTTGAGCAACGTATGCGCGTTGGTTGAGCAACGAATAAGGGGGATTATTTCCCTAGTATTTCAGTAGGATTTCCCTAGGTTTTTATTATAAGTTAATCGGGTGGAGTAATTTTGCAAATATTCCTTTTTGCTTTTTCAAATATTCTGCCGATCCACTTTCCACTACCTGACCGTCTTTCAGTACGATTATGTTATCGGCATTGACCACGGTACGCATCCGGTGGGCGATAATCAGTACTGTTTTATCCCGTACGAGTTCGGATATCCCGGCTTGAATCTTGGTTTCGTTTTCCACGTCGAGGGAGGCGGTGGCCTCGTCAAGCAGGATGATCGGGGCATCTTTCAGCAGGGTGCGGGCGATCGAGATACGCTGGCGTTCTCCACCGGATAGAGTTTCTCCATTTTCTCCGATAATGGTTTGATAGCCTTTAGGCATCTTGCAGACGAATTCATCACATTGGGCAAGCCGTGCGGCACGTAGTACTTCCTCATCACTGGCATCCCGTTTCCCTATACGAATGTTGTCCATGATGGAGGTGTTGAAAAGAACCACGTCTTGGAACACAACGGAGTAGTTTTTCAACAAGGTTTCCGGATCGATTCGACTGATATCCTGTCCACCTAAGGTTATTTTTCCCGATTGTATGTCCCAAAAACGGGCAGCCAGTTTGGCAGCGGTGCTTTTACCGCTACCGGATGGGCCTACCAGAGCCGTCTTTTCTCCTTGTTTTGCCGTGAAAGAAACTTTATTTAAGATGGGTTTACCTTGCTCATACGAGAAGTCAACTTCTCGGAATTCGATATTGAAATTTTCAGGTTTAAAGTTCGTGTCTCCTTGTTGGATGGGGAGTGCTTCCATTTCATTCATCCGGTTGATACGGACATCCAGATAGAACAAGGCAGCGAGATTGTTCATGACTTCATTTAACGGGTTGTAAATCCGTGAACCGATCACCATGAATATCAAGTAAGTGAACAGGTCGATACTACCGTTTGCCAGCATGTCGGCCCCCACGATGATCACGCTTGCCAGCCCGAGTTTCAGGATACTTTGAGAACCGTTTACCAAGATGCCGAGGGTTAATTCGTTGCGAGTCAATATCTTTTCGTAGGAATCGATTCTCGTGTCCAGTTTTTCCAGGTAATCACGTTCTTGGTTGTAGGACTTAATCTCTTGAATCGTGTCCAGCCCTTCCTGTATATGTTCGGTTACGGCTCGTTTTTTCAGATAATTGGTTTTGTTACTTTTGAAAATTGCATTTTTCGAGATGAGGATAATGGCTATAGCCAATGGGACCACCCAGAATAGGGAGAGGGTTAGTTGCCAGTTGTAGAAAGCCATTCCGATAGCAATCAGTAACAGGCTGATGAGCGAGGCAAACAGTTGGGGGACGGTATGAGAGAACGTGTGTTCCAAATCCGTGCAGTCGTCCATGATCGTGGCGGTTAAGTCGGAAAGGTTTTTCTCCCCGAAAAATGCCAAAGGTAGTTTACGCAGTTTTTCAGCCAAGGAGATCCGTCGGTTGGCGCTTTCATCGTAGACAGTGGTGTAGGTGGCACGATACTGTAAAACGGCGATGATGTACATGACGATCATGAAGAAAATTCCTAGAAGGCTGTAATAGAGAATGTCGTGTGTTACGGATGCCGATGGAGTAAATACCGGACGGAGATAGTCTTCGAGAAACAAGAATACGAAAACGGCTGGCAACATCAGCGCGATGTCAAGCAGAACGGTGAAAAATGTTCCTTTGCAGAAGTCTTTCGCTCCTTGTGTCGAAAGGGCAAAACGTTTTTTTATAGTGTTAAGCATGGGTGACCTCCTTTCCTATGGTCCAGCGAACGGATTGCAGGTATTCGTTCCACATGTGATTGTAAATTCCTTGTTGTTGGATTAATTTGGCATGTGTTCCTTGTTCTGCTACTTTTCCTTTATCTATGACCAGAATATTGTCGGCATCGGTTATGCTCGACAAGCGGTGAGCGATCATCAGCACGGTTTTTCCTTTGGTCAATTCTTTCAGGGCTTGTTGTATCAAGTGTTCGTTTTCCGGGTCGGCAAAAGCGGTAGCCTCGTCGAGTACGATGATGGGAGCATTTTTCAAGAAGGCTCGGGCTAGTACGATACGTTGTTGTTCTCCTCCGGAAAGGTATGTCCCTTCCGAGCCAATTTTCGTGTTTAGTCCCAGGGGAAGTTTATCGATGATTTCCCGACATTGGGCCATGTCCACGGCTTTCTCGATTTCGGGTAGTGTGGCAGTGGGGTTGCCGTATTTAATGTTTTCGAGTAAGGTCGTTTTGAATAATTTCGTGTTTTGGAATACAAATGATATATTTCGCATCAATTCGTTCGGGGCGATATCTTTCACGTTGATGTTACCTATCATCACTTCTCCTTCCGTGGTTTCCCAAAAGCGGGGGACGAGTCGGGCCAAGGTGGTTTTGCCTCCACCTGATGCTCCGACGAGGGCCACTCTTTTTCCTTGGGGAATCTTGAAACTGATCCCGTCTATCGCTTTTTGTGTCGTTCCCGGATAGCGGAATGATACCCGATTAAATTGAATACTGAAGTCTTTTAATGGTTTAGGGGAGGGCGGGACGGGGAGACTTTCGTAAGAAACTAGGTTTTCGAGACGTCCGATGGCCTCACTAGCCTGTCCTAGGGCTTGGTTTAAATACATGCTTTTCATGATGCTTTGCGAGAAGACGGGAGTAATGAGAACGAATAGGAAAAAGTTAAGCAGTACCGGTGTCGGGTTTCCCGCGTGTCCGATCAATAGGATGGCCAACGGGGCTAGAAAGAACACGAAACCATTGATAATGACGGTGTAGAATGACATGGGTTTTTCCCACATTCGGGTGTAGCCGAATACCATCTTATTATAGTTTTGAATGCTTTTGTGGAAGTTTTTGAACGAGTAGATGGTTTGCTGGAAAACTTTTACCACGGGAATTCCTCTCACGTATTCCACGGCTTCCGTGTTCATTTCTTCAAGGGCAGTCATGTAGTTTTGCATGAATTGCCGCCCTTTTGTACCCATCATGAATCCCATCACGGCCATGGATATGATGACGGGAAGTATGCAGGCAAGGCCGAGTTGCCAGTCGAATGAAAAGATGAGTATGGCCGCAACGAGAGGGACGAGGAACGTGGCAGCCAGATCGGGCATCTGGTGGGCTAGAAAACTGTGGGTGATTCCCGCGTTGTCATCAATAATTTTGCGGATGCGTCCGCTGGTGTTGCTATCGAAAAAACCGAGAGGCATGTGTACGATTTTATGCATGGCTTCGCGACGCAGGTTGGATTCGACACGGAACGCAGCCAGATGCGAGGCCATCAGGGCTGCAAAGTAAAGAATCACGCTACCCACGGCCAGACCAACAGCCCACCACGCGTAAGTTGTCGTGTTGTCGGATACGATAGTTTCACCAGGGACGAGTAATTCTCTTACGATAAACCAGATCAGTATATACGGCAACATCCCTGTCAGTGCACTAAGGGCAGATAATGTCATGGATACGGGTAAAAGTGCTTTTCGATTACCCATGTATTGCTGAAGTTTTTTTAATGTATTCATGATATCTTTTCGTTTTTTCCTTCGTCATGTGGTAATATGAATTTTGTTTTAAGCAAAATTACAACTCCGGGAAGAACGGAACAATCCCTAAAAATAGTGAATCCGTAATTGGAAATCCCTGATTTATAGTAAATATGGAACTCCCTATAGGTCATTTCCCGAGTTCTGGTATATAAAAGGGAAGTATAGGATGTAACCATTTATTTTTGAGAACGTATACGAACTAGATCGTGTGGGAAATTTATCCCATGGATTAATAATAAATTAGAAGGTTATGAGAGAACGTGAAGAAAAGAAGAAGAAAGTGGCGAGTGATGATCGACGAGCCCGGGATATTCCTTCAAAACAAGACAAAAGTTGGGTTGGTGAGCAACAGATGCAACAAGAACAATTTGACAAGACCGAATTCGAGAAACGGGAAGCTAAAAGGCATCCGAGAAGAAGGATATGTCACTGATTTAGTAGCTGTTTTCGAGGGTAATATATTTTTATTACCCTCGTGTTGTTTTTACGACGTGGATTATTTGTTTATAAAGAATATTATCGTAGATTTGTCACGATTTTGAGTTTTGATTTGATCGCTACAGAGCGTTTGCCTTCGTCGTATTATTAATGTATCGTTAAGCAGACTTTTCTAGACAATATCCGACCTCAAGTATTTAAATTATTAATTTTAAAGTTTGTATTAATGAACATTTACATTTCAAATTTAAGTTACGACGTGAATGATAGTGACTTAAGAGAGTTATTCGAAGAGTACGGTGAAGTTTCTTCAGCTAAAGTTATCATGGATAGAGAAACCGGAAAGTCAAGAGGTTTCGGATTCGTGGAAATGTCTGATGATGCGCAAGGACAAAAAGCTATCGATGAATTGAATCAAGCTGAATACGATGGTAAGGTGATCAACGTGAATGTTGCAAAACCGAGAACTGATCGTCCTGCCGGTGGTCGCGGAGGTTTTAACCGTAACGGTGGCGGTCGTGATCGTCGCGGTAATGGTGGTGGCCGTGGTTTCGAGAAAAAATTCTAAAAATATCTTGGATATAGAAGAGGGGAGAAAGTAAGTCTTATTCTGTATCACGAGCTACCCCCTCCAACTTCCCCTTACACAGGGGGAGGGTTGATTACCAAGCGGTTTCCCCTCCTGTGTAGGAGGGGTTAGGGGAGGTAGTCGTTAAAAAATAGACTTGTTAGTCCCCCCCCCTTTTTATTCTATAATCCGATCCGTGAAGAGGGTTGCTGTAGACGAGCGAGATAAGATGTAGGATGCCGGATATACTCCTTGTTTATGGATGAGATGTTCCATGATTTCCTGTTTATCTGCTCCAATAACAGGAATTAATATGGCCGAACTTTTTAAGATTGCGGTCCCTGTCATTGTGATTCTTTGTTGTCCGGTCTTTGGGTGCTGTGAAACCGCGTAAACCCGCGGGTCAGTCAGTAAATCCATCGAATCGTTGAATATGGAGGCCACGTGTCCGTCGGCCCCAATGCCTAGTATTGTACAGTCGAAACGAGGCATGTTCGAGTAGCCGGGAAGTTCCCATTTCACCATTTCCGAATATCGTTCTGCTTCGACTTTAGGTTCTTGTTCTCCCCAGATGCGATGGATGTGATCTTGAGGTATATCCAAGGGCATGAAAAGGAGACGGTCGGCATGTTTGAAATTGCTCTCGTCGTCTTCCGGCGATACGCATCGTTCGTCTACCCAGTAAAAGCGAAGAATGTCCCACGGAATGTCATTCCGGTATTCTTTTACCCATAATTTGAAGAGTTGTTGTGCCGTAGACCCTCCGGACAAGGCGATATGAAAAGGTTTCGATTTACTTTTCTTAATTACCGATATCAAAGTTCCGGTCATTGAACGTAGTGCTTCTTCGGCAGTTTTGTATGCTTCTATTTTCATGGTTATATGTAACTAGTTCGTGCCTGTTTATACGATGCAATTTACAGTTTATTCATGATATAAACAAGAAAAAAAGTTAAACCCGTTACCGATTTATGATTTGAGATTTATGATTTAAGATTCTCGTCGCAAGCGAGTGTTGCTCACTGATTTGTTGAATCTACGGATGAAGAGGGTGGCAGCAAACATGAGGCCGCCACAGAAGCCTGATAGCAGTCCGGGAGCCCCGAAATCGAGTAGGATTCCGGCAATATATGCTAGTGGTACGGCGACAAATAAATAGGAGACGAGGGCATAGATCATGGGACGCTGCACATCGGTGATACCTCGCAAGGCTCCGAGCGCGGTTACCTGTAACCCGTCGAAGATTTCAAACACGGCAACCACGAAGAATAGGTTGCGGGCTACTTTTATCACTTCAGGATCCGGGGTGAAAATGGATGCAATGGGTGCTCCGAAAAGAGCGTAAATTACCGCCGCTCCTGCCATAAAAATGACGGCAAGGCGGAAAGAGGCATGGGCGTACCGGCGCATTTTACCGATATTTCCCCGTCCGAATTCATGACTTACAAGTATGGTCGTGGCTCCGGCGATACCACTGGAAATCATGAAGGTAAGTGAAATCATGGACATGACAATTTGGTTTGCAGCGAGGGCAATGGTGCCTAGCCATCCCATCATGACGGTGATGAGGCTGAGGGATAGAAATTCCACGACCATTTGTCCGGCAATGGGGTAGCCGACTTGTAATAGTTGTTTGATTTTCCGGCTACTTGTGTTGCTAAATCGGAAGAAGCGGAATACTGGGCTATATATTTGGGAGCGATGGATGTATAGAAAAAAAGCAACAGGCATCATCAAACGGGAGATTAGCGTGGCTAGTCCCGCACCTGCAACCCCGAGGAATGGTGCGCCAAATTTGCCATATATAAATATGTAGTTTAGTAAAATATTTAGCACGTTGCATGAAATCGTGATCACCATGGCAACCTTCGTGTTTCCAACTCCTTCCATGTATTGTTTGAATGTCATGAACAGAATAAACGGGATGACCGAGAATGAAGTCAGAATATAATATCCTTTGCATAGTTCCACGACTTCAGCGGGTTGGCCCATCATGGTAAGGTAGGGCATGAGTAGGAACAAGAAAAGAGTGAGTACGAGTGACACGGTCGTGTTCAGTAAAAGTGAGTTTTGGAAAAATCCCGCGATACGTTCTTTGTCATCGAGTGCGTGAGCCTGGCCCACGAGTGGGGTAAGGCCGGTGGCAATACCCATGCCGACGACCATGGTGTTCATGATAATTGCTCCCGCTAATGACACGGCTGCCAATTCCGGGGCCCCGAGTTGTCCGACCATGATGTTGTCTGCCATTTGTACGATCGCCTGACCGGCTAATGATAGCATGATCGGAAATGCAATATTGATGTTCTGTTTGTAATACAGTGAGTTAATTCTCATGACGTAGATCTTAAAAACGGGGACAAAGATGTACATTTATTGGCATAAATAAAAATGTTCAAATGCTTTTGCAAGAAATGCAACTAAGTTCGTCATCGTTTTCGTATAACGAATAAATGAAACGCAAAAATTTGAGAAATTTAACTATATATTAAGTCAAAAAATTGCGAGGATTAGAAAATATGTGTATTTTTGATAGTGTAAATAGAGTGACATGAAAAGACTGATTTTTCGATATTTTTCGTTGTTATTCCTCTTTTTGGTAATTGGGGTTAATCTCTTTGGAAGTGAAAATTCCAAAGGGGAGATTCCTGTTCCAGATAAGGAGAATATAGAAAAAGCATCGGATAAATTTCAGGTTTCGATGAACCCATTCGATCAGCATGGGATCTTTGAACGATCGCTGGAATTTTCAAGTCGGCAAGTCGTTGCTAGTAGTAGTCGGATACAATTTTCTCTTTCATTTCATAAAAGAACAGAACTTATATCACGTAAAAGTGAATTCCAAACGTTAGAAGGAAAAAACTACAAGTATTTTTCCGATCTGTTGGGGCTTCGACATCTTCAAGGTTTTTACGTGTTCGATTTGTGCAAAATTATTATTTAGCCATTCTTCGATTTGTGCTGTCCAGTATCATGAATGTGGTATTGGTGGGTTGTGCTTGCTCATCTGAAAGCGTGTTTTGATATGATATACCGATACGTGGGTAATTTATGTGATTGTGGTATCTTTCTTCGGATACTGATGGACGAGTTATTACCCAATCGTAATCATGTTGATCCTATTGGGATTGGGTTTCTTGGCACTATACGTGGCATTATAATAATTTAAAGTATTAAATATAAAAAAGATATTTCTATGAAAAAGACTACAATAAAAGAAGGGACAAAGAGAAGTTTTAGTATTTCTGCATTTCCGATAATCATTCTGTGTTTTATTTTGGCAATGGTTATTTATCATTTCGTGTATGGTAATCCGACTAATTTTATAAATAATGACCCGAATAATCACCCGGTTCAAGGGAATTTGTTGGGTACAATTTACAAGGGGGGTATTATTGTTCCGGTTATCCAGACTTTGTTGTTCACGGTATTGACGTTAAGCGTGGAGCGATTGATTGCTTTGAAAAGAGCAAAAGGAAAAAGGAATTTGCAACGATTCGTGACCAAGGTGAAGAGTGATCTTGAGGAGGGAAATATCGAGGCTGTCCGTCAGGCTTGTGATAAACAGAAAGGTACCGTGGCAAACGTGATCAAGGCATCGCTGTCCACTTATTCGCAAGTGTCATCATGTGATACGCTGTCGAAAGAAGAGAAACAGTTGGCTGTACGAAAAGATCTGGAAGAGGCTACCATGCTTGAGTTGCCGACAATGGAACAGAATCTGGGTGTAATTGCCACGATCACGACTTTGGGGACTTTGATGGGATTACTCGGAACGGTGATCGGTATGATCAAGTCTTTTGCTGCCTTGTCATCTGCCGGGGGAACGGATTCTATCGCTCTTTCAACCGGTATTTCCGAGGCGCTTGTGAACACGGCTTTCGGTATCGCAACCGGAGCTTGTGCCGTAATTGCTTATAATTTCTTTACCAGTAAAATTGATGGAATCACGCATAGTATTGACGAGATCGGTGCTTATCTGGTACAGAGTTTCACGATTAAACAACGTTAGTATACATATTTATATTATACGTTATGAGTCAGAAAATTAAAAAGAAATCAACGTTTATCGACATGACTGCCATGAGTGACGTGACGGTGCTGTTGCTGACGTTTTTCATGCTGACTTCCACGTTCATTCAGAAAGAACCGGTGCAGGTGAACCCGCCGCAGTCGGTTTCCGAGATTAAAATTCCCGAAACCGATATTGTCTCTATTTTGGTAGAGCCGACGGGGAAGGTGTTCATGGGACTAGACAAACCACAGGATCGTGTTGAAGTGTTGAAAAAAATGGGAGAGAGTTATCAGATCGAATTTACAGATCAGGAATTGAAGAAATTCAGTCTATGTAATTCGTTCGGAGTGCCCATTCAGGGAATGAAGCAATTCCTTGCGTTATCGTCGGAAGAACAGGATAAAGTGATCATGAATTATGGAATTCCGTGTGATAGTACGAATAACCAGTTTAAATCGTGGATGCAATTTGCCCGAGAGGTGAACAAGGATTTGGTGATCGCTATCAAGGCGGATCAGAAGACTCCCTACCCGCTAATCAAGGATATTATGGCAACATTGCAAGATCTGCGAGAGAATCGTTATAACTTGATTACTTCGTTGCGCAATATGCCGGAGGTATGATAGAACCTTATAACTTGTAATTTATTTATTATGGCAGAAATACAACAAAAGGATAGCGGGGAACGCAAGAAAGGGAAACAGAAGAAATTTAATGTCCGGGTGGATTTTACCCCTATGGTGGATATGAATATGCTGCTGATTACTTTCTTCATGCTCTGCACGTCCATGAGTAAACCCCAGACCATGGAAATCAGTATGCCGAGGAAAGATTTGCTGAATGAACAGGAACAGAACAAGGTAAAGGCTTCTAAGGCAATGACTATTTTGCTAGGTAAGGAGGGGAAAGTGTATTATTATATGGGAGAACCGGATTACGAGAATCCCGAAATGGTGCAGGAAACAGATTTTTCCCCGAATGGTTTGCGTGCAATCCTGTTGGGACGTAATCAAGCGGTGATGCAGAAGATTCGGGAATTGAAACAGAAAAAAGCAAATTTGGAGATCTCGAACGAGGAGTATTTGAGAGAATCTGCCGAAATTCGGAAAGCCAAGGACTCTCCCGTCGTGTTGATCAAGGCGACTGATTTTGCAAATTACAGAAATTTAATTGATGTCCTCGATGAAATGCAGATATGTAATATCGGACGGTACGCGATTATGGATATTACTCCGGGGGATTTGCGTTTGTTACAGGATAAGACACACGACGGGTATGCCGATGATTTGAAAGAAGTGATCGAGTACCGGGAGTTAAAACCGTAAGACCATGGCAAAGGATATAAATGTAAATTCGATAGAATGGTGCGATCTGATATTCGAAGGAAAGAATAAAGATTACGGGGCTTACGAGTTGCGCAAACACTCGGCCCGACGGCACTTGACAGCCTATTTCGTGATTATTGGCTGTGTGATTCTGGCAATGGTGCTTCCGGCATTTATCCGTTTCCTGACCCCTGTTAAGACGCAGGAAAAGATGGTGACGGTAACTGAGTTGTCTGATTTGAAGATGGATTTACCGGAAGTGAAGGAAGAGAACAAGATCGTGGCAGTGAATGTTCCGCCGCCACCGACACTGAAGACAACGATTAAGTTCACGGCTCCCGTGATTAAGAAAGATGAAGAGGTGCGAGAGGAAGACGAGATCAAAACGCAGGATGAGGTGAACCAGGCGAAAGCTGCAATTTCCGTGGCGGACGTGAAGGGGAATGACGAGGAAAACGGTAAGGATATTGCCGATTTGGAAGATCACAAATTGATCGTGGCAAGTGAAGACGAGGTTTTTCAAGTGGTGGAACAAGCTCCCGAGTATCCGGGAGGTATGGCTGCTTTGATGAAATGGATCAGTAAAGAGATCAAGTATCCTGCTATTGCCCAGGAGATGAATATTGAGGGAAAAGTAATTGTGCAATTCGTGATCGGACGAGACGGGGCGGTGCGTGATGTACAAGTGTTGCGTACTGTCGACCCGACGCTGGATAAGGAAGCCGTTCGCGTGGTAAAGGCCATGCGTAAATGGATTCCCGGAAGACAGCGAGGTGAACCGGTTTCCGTGCGGTTCACCTTACCGATCACGTTTAGATTGCAATAATGAAACAAAGAATTTACGATTGATGTTTTGGATTAAAAAAAGGCGTTGGTTCGTGCAGTTGGGATCATAAATCGTAAATCATAAATCTAAAAGGTATGAATATTCGAATCGGTTTTTGGCTGTTATGCCTGATCTCCCTTGTGGCTTGTAAAGGAAAGAAGTCCGGGGAACCAGACACCTTGTTTGGCGGGGTAATTCGAGTTGCAGTCGACGAAACGCTGTCTCCCTTGGCAGAGGAAGAGATAGCTGTTTTTGAAGCTCAATATAATCAGACAGGTATTGTCCCGATATACACGAGTGAGGTAGATGCAATCACCTTGTTGTTACGCGATAGCGTGCGCTGGGTGCTGGCAACACGCCCTTTATCGGGGGACGAATTAGAGTCATTCCACAGCAATAAGTTTTTTCCGGAGTCCATTAAGATAGCTATTGATGGTGTTGCTTTGATTGTAAACAGACAAAATGCCGATTCGATATTTAACGTGAGTACTTTAAAGAAAGTATTTTCCGGTGAGATTACACGTTGGAACCAATTGTCGACAGACTCGAAATTGGGAGATATACAAGTCGTGTTTGATCATCGAAATTCCAGTACGGTACGCTACGTGCTGGATTCGATATGTGGAAGAGGTAACTTGTCTGATCGGTGTCATGCCGCCGGGACGAATCGGGATGTTATCGAGTATGTTACCCGGACTCCCGGTGCGATAGGGGTGATCGGGGTCAACTGGATCGGTGACGAACAGGATTCTTTATGTCGGGATTTTCGAAAAGAGATACAGGTAGCACGGATCAGTCGTGCAGAGTTGCCTACTTGCGGGAATAGTTATCAGCCTTACCAGTATTACCTCTATACGGGACAATATCCATTATCCCGCCCGATATACATTTTACTGAACGATCCTCGGAGTGCTCTTCCAACCGGGTTAACTTCCTTTTTCGCTGGAGCGAGAGGACAGCGGATTATTTTGAAAGCCGGATTGTTACCGGCCACGATGCCCGTGAATATCGTGAACGTGCGGGATCAACTTTAACGAATAATTTTAAGATTATGAAAACGAGATTAATTATATGCGGACTGTTTTGTTTGCTGACAACCACGAGTCTGAAGGCAACGGAGAATAAGGTCGGGATAGATCTTTATGAATCGGGGATGATCGGGGCTGCCAAAGCTTTTTTCCTGGATAATTTGAAACAACAACGAGAGGGAATTTTGCAAGCAGAAACTTGTTACTACTTGGGGGAATGTTATTGGGTGTCTGGATTCCGTGATTCTGCCGAGATGTATTACCGGAAAGGGATAGAGTTTATGCCTGACTATTCTTACAATCGAATCGGGTTGGTCGGGTTGAAATTGGGGAAGGATGTGGATGGTGAAGAGTTATTCAAGGAAGCATTTACAAATAAAAAAGACAAGAAAGATGCCGGTGTACAGTTGGCAATAGCTAGAGCTTACTTGCATGCAGGTAATATGGTAAAGGCAATGGAGCACGTGAATCAGGCGAGGGGGGTGGATGATGAGGATGGATTACCGTATTTGGTGGAAGGAGATATTCTGTCTGCACAGGGCAAGGTTGGAGATGCTTGTGCCAAATACGAAATGGCTGCTTATTTTAGTCCGGATTGCGTGGGGGCATGCTTGAAGCAGGCTCGTTTGTACATGTCTACGAATCGTTCTTTGGCACGTGAAAAGTTGGATAAAGCCCGGGAGGTATGCCCGGAGTTTTGTGGTATTTATTGTATGTTAGGGGAGTTACATGAAATGGTTGGAGATAGTAAGGCTGCTGCTGATAATTATTCAAAATTTATTCAGTCGGGGCATTATGATCAAGATAATTTGTTGCGATATGCCGGTATACTGTATTTTGATAAACAATATGAAAAGATGTTGCCCGTACTTCAATCCGTACTGAAAGTGCAACCGGAGAGTTTGGTGGCCAAGCGTTTACATGTCTATTGTCTTGCTAAACGAGAGGAGGGGGAAAAATGTCTGGAGGCCATAAAGTATTTTATCGAATCTACTCCTGAAGAGTGTCAGATTTGTCAGGATTATCTTTGTTATGCGGAGCAGTTGACCCTGAAAAAAGAATACAACGAGGCGATTACTTATTATAAAAAGGCGTTGTGTGCGGATTGTAAACGTCAGGAATTATTGAAAGATATTGCAGATCTTTTCGTGAAAAACAGGGATTTGGATTCGGCCGTGGTCTATTATCGGCAATATTTTGATTTTGTGAAGGAACCGGCCGCGGAAGATTTGTTGAAACTAGGGAAATGTTATTATAATTTGGCTTGCCAGGATTCGGTTCCGGAATTGCAAAAGGAGGAGTTGATAAAAGCAGATTCCTTATTCAAGGAGCTAAGCGTTCAAGTCCCCAATAGTTACGTGAGTTATTTTTGGCGGGCCCGGGTAAATTCCATGCTTGACCCGGAAACGACAAAAGGGTTGGCAAAACCATATTACGAGAAAGTAATAGAAATCGGGTCGGTACAGCCGGAACGTTATAAACGGGAGTTGATAGAAAGTTATAAGTACTTGGGGTATTATCATTACGTGATTGCTGATGCTATCACGACAAAAAATAATGGGAATCCAGATCCGGCAAAAGAAGAATACGGGGAGGCGAAGTTGTTTTTCTCTAAAGTATTAATGTTGGATGCTAAGGATGAAGTCGCATTGAAAGCTCTTGAGAGCATTAAGCTGTGAATCGGTATTTCATTTATTGTAAAATGGTATATAATTACCTTTATTTTTACAAAATGAAAATTTAGAATTTGTAAAAGATGGTGTTTTGGAACGAAAATTGCTTTATAAGGGAAGAGTTGTTTATTGAATATTTAAATAAATGGAATTATGAAGTGGATTTTGCGGGTGATACTAATTTTACTTTTGATGGTTTGTTTTGGCAGGCAAGCTATGCCGGAGGGCATGCCAAGAGAAAGAAGAATGGAGGTTACCGGGGAATCAATAAATAGTTCAGAGATTACAGCTACTTTTTCGACCGTGGATCTGACGGCCGTATATGATTTTTTAGAGAAGTCATTTATGTTGACGGATACCGTGGATTTACCCGAGGATGTGGAAATTCAAAAAGACAAACGAGTGAGTGCTGCAAAAGAGATGCTTGAACAAGATCTCGATGGAAAGAATAGTCATGATGCGTGGCGTGATGAAATCTTTGACTACTTGTCTATAAAGTATATCCAGGGATTTTATATTTATTGGATGAATAAGATGATTATTTAATTGGTAATAATCATACAAACGTGTAAAACGGAGTTCGGTACATGATTTGAGTATAATGTGACCGGAAGGAAACCATTTCGAGTGAATATACGTTAAAGCTAAGAGCTGGTATTTAAAGAACGTTTAAATCATATACTATGACACAGAAAGTCGGATACGTGACACAAGTGATTGGGCCTGTTGTGGACGTTATTTTTGAAGGTGGAGGGGTTGATTTACCTCCTATTTACGAGGCACTGGAGATTGAGAGGGAGAATGGCTCGAAGTTGATTGTTGAGGTGGAACAACACGTGGGGGAAGATACAGTGCGTTGTGTAGCTATGGATACAACCGACGGTTTATATCGCGGTATGAAGGTCTTGGATTTAGACCGGACGTTGACGATGCCTACGGGCGATCAGATTAAAGGACGTTTATTGAACGTAACCGGTGATGCCATTGACTACTTGGCACCATTGGATTACAAGGAGACAAATTCGATACACCGCGAAGCACCGAAATTTGAGGATTTGTCTATTAAGGAGGAGTTGTTACTTACGGGAATTAAGGTGATCGATTTGTTGGAACCTTATTCGAAAGGCGGAAAGATCGGTTTGTTTGGGGGAGCCGGAGTTGGTAAGACCGTGTTGATCATGGAGATGATTAATAATATTGCCAAAGGACATAATGGGTATTCCGTTTTTGCCGGGGTGGGAGAGCGTACTCGGGAAGGGAACGATTTGTTGCGGGAGATGATTGAGTCGGGGGTTATCAATTATGGTGATAAGTTCAAGGAAGAGATGGCAAAGGGCAAGTGGGATTTGGAGAAGGTAGATATGGAGAAGGTAAAACAGTCGCAGGCAACGTTGGTTTTCGGGCAGATGAATGAACCTCCCGGAGCACGTTTACGAGTGGCTTTGTCCGGTTTGACAGTTGCGGAAATGTTTCGGGATTCAAATGCCGGTGGAAAAGAAATTTTGTTTTTTATTGATAATATCTTCCGTTTCACGCAAGCCGGGTCGGAGGTATCGGCCCTGTTGGGACGTATGCCGTCGGCCGTCGGTTATCAACCGACATTGGCATCGGAGATGGGTAAGTTGCAGGAGCGTATAACTTCCACGAAGAATGGTTCAATTACTTCTATTCAGGCCATTTATGTCCCGGCAGACGATTTGACAGACCCGGCACCGGCTACAACGTTCAGTTTCTTGGACGCAACCACCGTGTTGAGCCGTAAGATTACCGAGTTGGGTATTTATCCGGCAGTAGATCCATTGGAATCTTCTTCGCGTATTCTTGATCCGGAAATTGTTGGGGAAGAGCATTATCAAACGGCACAACGGGTAATTGAATTATTGCAGCATTACAATGAATTGCAGGATATTATAGCCATTTTGGGTGTTGATGAATTGTCGGATTCGGATAAAGTTGTGGTGGCACGGGCTCGTCGGGCTCAGCGTTTCTTATCGCAACCCTTTCACGTGGCTGAACAATTCACGGGAATTCCCGGGGTTATGGTTCCGTTGGAAGAAACGATTCGAGGTTTCAAGATGATTCTTGATGGAGATATGGATGAATACCCGGAACAAGCGTTTATGAATGCTGGAACCATTGATGATGTGATCAAAAAAGGGAAAGAGATGATAGAACAAGCGAAGAGTAGAAATTAGGGAATGTAAAATTTGGAGTTTAGAATTTAGAATGAAAAGGTGTTGGACCTTGTGGGTAGAAATCATAAATCTAAAATTTAAAATCTAAAATCAATAAGGTTATGATTTTAAAAATAGTATCTCCGGAAAGAGTGATTTATAAAGGTGAGGTGCAAATGGTGAAATTGCCGGGTACGGTGGGTCAGTTTACCGTGTTGGAAAATCATGCGCCTTTAGTATCTACATTGACACCGGGGCAGATTGTCTATAAAGGGGCAGAGGAGGAAAAGAGCGTGCAGATTCGTGGGGGTGTAGTGGAAGTTCGGGACAATAATGTGGTGGTTTGTATAAATTAATACACCTATGAAGAATGATTTGAAATATATATTGTTGACGCTTGTTTTGTTGGTCGGAACGCTAGTTGCGGGTACGCTTGGAGTGGCTGCAATGGGTGTTAGCGGGGAAGAATCGCAATGGGATGAAAACGAGCTTGCCGTACGAGTGGATTCCGTGATGCAGCAGGAGGAACGGGAAGATAAGGCTTTTGATCCTAAAAAGACTATTTTCGAGCATTTAGGGGACGAGTATGGATGGACGATTATCGGAAAGGTAACCATTCCTCTGCCCGTGATTGTTCGGGATAATGATGGTGAATGGTATTTTTTCAGTTCTTCACGTTTGGCTGACGGGAAAACGTATAAGGGGTTTCGTGTCGCCTGGGAGGGAGCTTATGAAGGAAAGATCGTGGGGGTAGATGCTACCGGAAACGAATATCGTCCGTATGATTTTTCTATTACCAAAAACGCTTTTTCCGTGATGATTAGCGGGTTGGTCACGATGCTGATCGTGTTCTCTTTAGTTCGCTTTTATAAAAGGAAAAAATTTAAGGCTCCGCGTAAAGGAATGGGAGGTTTGGAAATGATTATTGAAATGTTGTATAAAGAAGTTATTGTCAGCGTGTTGGGTAAGGAAGCCAAGCGATATGCTCCCTATTTGTTGACCTTGTTCTTTTTTATATTTATATCCAATATGATGGGTTTGATTGCCGTATTTCCGGGAGGGGCGAATGTGATGGGAAATATGTCGATTACGCTGGTCTTGGCGTTATGCACTTTCGTGGTGATTAATGTTTCAGGAACGAAAGAGTATTGGAAAGATATATTTTGGCCGGATGTACCCGTGGGATTGAAATGTCCGGTGCCTTTGTTACCGATTATCGAAATATTCGGGGTATTCACGAAACCGGTGGCCTTGATGATACGTCTTTTCGCTAATATGTTGGGAGGACACTTGATCGTGCTGGTATTGATTTCGTTGATCTTTTTATTTAGTGTGATGGGCCAGGTGGTGTTGGGTGTTACAACGGTATTTTCCGTATTGTTTGCCGTGTTTATGAATTTGATTCACGTGTTGATCGGGTTTATTCAAGCATACGTGTTTATGTTGCTTTCAACAATCTTTATCGGGTTGGCGAG
>ENA-USUG01003135-USUG01003135.1-human-gut-metagenome-genome-assembly--contig:-NODE-3135-length-23229-cov-15.601417_pt1 | contig 23229 bp, 16 predicted proteins | sample MGYA00250059_ERZ773394 | MGnify/ENA primary metagenome ERZ773394 (study PRJEB29103, sample SAMN06111957) | human gut metagenome | biome: human gut; feature: ankylosing spondylitis patient; material... | reverse complement strand
AAACATTGCCGCAAATAGTAATTTGCTAAATTATAAAGATTTTTCGCACAAAATGTAAGATCATCACAAAATGCAAAGAATGGATGACTTGATTTAACTTGATAAATAGAAACTCGTTTTGCTTCCAATTCATTATCTGCTAGTACTTCTTTTTTCTTAGACATGTTCACTACCTCCCTTCTTCTGTTATATAAGTATATTATCATATTTATTGACTATTGTCAATGATTTTTTAAAAATAAATAAAATATTTTTTAATATTATATTTTACTATATATTATTAATTTTAATATTTTTCTGCACTATATTGCATGGATTACTTATATATTCCAAGGATACTTCGTAGTTCACGCACTTCATTCCCGTGAACAACTGTTTACCTATTGAGGAATAATCATATCTTGTATGAATGATTCATTCTAAATCATTTAGAAATAATTATTCCTCAGAAATGCACGATCAATTTTTCATTTTTGATAACTATTGTCCCACGAATTATTGAAATGTCAACATTCTTTTGGTATAATAAATAATGTTAACATTTTAACCGAAGGTTTTAATGTTTATTTGTTGTACAAAACTTTATTTGTATAATTTCACATATTCAAAATGAAAAGAGATTGACGATTTATCATAATTCATCAATCTCTTTTTTTAGTTTAAGCATTAAATTATCTGATAATGCATTTAATATGTATTAAATTGTTTATACATATCGTTTTCAAAACCACATTCATGGGAATGAAGTGTAGTTCACGAAATTTTCACAATTTCATCCTTGTGTAAAGATACGGTATGTTTTCAAGTCTTTATATGTATAAAGTTTTCCATGAAAATACATTTGCATGTTCAAGCATCCATCAAATGCTTCGAAGTGGATAATATTTACATTTTGTGGAATGATGATTTCTTTTAAGCTTACACAACACGAGAATGCTGAATCATTAATTCTTCTCACATTTTTCGGAATGTCAAACTCTTGTAATTTCAAGCATTTTTCAAATGTATATTTCGGAATATAATTAAGACCTTTTGGCCAATTGATTTTTTGCAAGTTTTCGCAACCACGGAAGATACATTCTTCCATAATACAAGAATTATTTTCAATTTTAACTGTTTCTAAATTTTTACAATTTTCAAATGCACTTTCACAAATATATTTTACATGATGTGGAATGGTAATGTATTGCAAACTTCTTATATTCTCAAATGCCATGACTGAAATGATTTCCACATTTATTGGTATACAGACAGTTCCATTTTTCACATCTTGTTCGTATACTTTTTCTAATCTCTTTCCATTTGTAATCATAATTCTTTCACCCCTCAATTCTATTGTATTCGATTTCATGACAAATGTCAATGAATGAAAGTTTTGGAATATCAAATGCTTAAACTTGATAGAATAGAAAAAAATAGGAAAGGACTTTTGATATGATATTAAAACTAATTGTAATACTCATTATTTTATCTCCTGTATTCAATGGAATTACTTATCTTTTTGTTAGTAATCATCCAGAACCACCATATTCGGATCTTGCAAAATATAAAAAGATAACGGATGATTATAAGTATAAAAACAAACAAGCTGGCATTGTATATATCACTGTAGGAGGAATCATTGGACTTTTTTTTACAATGATATGTTTTCTTTTTCATTTTTTTGAAACACTTCCAATCTTTACTGTTGTCTTTGCAAGTATTCTGATTTCTTTTTTAGTAGAACAGATTCTTTGTGATACATTGCTTCAAGTAAGATTTACAATGGATCATTATGATCAAGAAAATGAAGAAAAAAAGGAATAATATTTCACAGATTTTATATCATGTAAAAAATAAAAAATGAAAGATTAAAAAAGGAGTGTTATTATGCAGAACAAAAAAATGGAATCAATTAAACTATTTAGCCATAACGATTTGGATGGGAAAAGTCCATATATATTGCTGAAATATTTTTATCCAAATGCACAAATTGATTATTCTTTTTGTAATTATGGAGAGATTAATGAAAAGGTAGAAGATTTTATCTTCACTGATGAGTTCTTGAACTTTGATGCTGTTTATTTTACTGATATTTCTGTGTCAGAAGAAATTGCAGAAAAATTACAGAACTTAGCAGATACCACGGATATTGAGATTCGACTTTTTGATCATCACAAGACTGCAGAAGGATTAAATCAGTTTCCGTTTTGCAAAGTTATGATTGAAGACGATGGAGAACTAACTTGTGGAACAAGATTATTTCATAAATTTCTCGTAGAAGAGAGAGGATTTGAATCGCCACATGTTGTAGATGTCTTCGTAAAATATGTCAATGATTATGATACTTGGCTTTGGAAAGACAAATATCAGTATGAACTTCCAAATGAATGGAATGATTTATTCCAAGTTTATGGAAAAGATTTTCCGAAAAAAGTATTGGAAAAGTTCAAGAAAGGAAGTATGAAGTTTGATGCTACAGACAAGATCATTCTTCGTTTCATGAAAAATGAAAAGAAAGCATATGTTTTTGGAAGAACTCGTGAAACATTTGTGAGAGAAATTGGTGCTGAACAATGTGCAATTGTTTTTGCTGAACGTTTTACCGATGATGTAACGAGCAAGCTTGCTGAGATCCATCCTGAGTGTCCTGTACAAATTGTAATTGGTCAAAATGGAATGTCATTTCGATGCAAAGGTGAAAAAACGATTGATTTGACAAAGATTGCAGCTTTGTTTGGTGGAGGTGGCCATGTAAAGGCTGCTGGTGCTAGTGTAGATAAAGATGTGAAAGAAGCATATCTTGATATGATTTTGGAAAAAGCAAGGATGTAATAGAGTTGGACAGTCAAATTGACTGTCCAATTGTGGAAGTTGTGTATAGAATTGATACAATTTTGAACGGAGGAAATAAATGAAAATCGATGGAAAGATTTTAAGGAAAATTGAAGACTCAGATCTTGAAAATGGAACAGTGTATTTGCCATCAATTGTCGAAGAAATCGATGATTTTGCGTTTGAAAAAACGAAAGTGAAACGGATAGAGTTTCCACTTCATGTACGAAAAGTTGGAGACAATATTTTTTACCATTGCAAGGAACTTATTGCTTGTAGTTTCAAAAATGATGACTGCGATTTATCCAAAGCAACAGATTTGTTCAATCATTGCTACAATTTAAAAACGGTACTACTTCCATGGAACTTAACAATGCTTCCGAGAGGAATGTTTACTTGTTGCGACAAATTAGAAAAAGTTATTATTCCAAATGGTGTGTCTGAAATACAAGAGTTTGCATTTTGCTCAAATGCATCGTTAAAAACAGTGAGTATTCCAGATCACATAGAATGTATTACGTATGCTATGTTTTACGGTTGTACAAATCTTAACATAATCTGGCGAGGGCATAAATATACTTATTCTGACTTAAAAGAATATGAACGGTTTTAAGAGCACGAATTTCGTGCTCTTTTTTTGATTACAAAAATGGTTATATTTTTTCATATTCTTTATATAATCCATCAATGATAAAGATGAAAAAATGAAACAGGAGGAATTATAACATGTTAAAACTTGAAATGTTAGACAATTATAATGGAACAGATTTACAAAATTTCAATAAGATAAAAGCAGATCCACGCCTTCACAATGTATCTGATTTTGCACTTCGTGTCATGTATAATCGAGGGATAAAGACTGTAGAAGAAATGGAAGCTCATTTATTTGGAAATATAAATAATCTTCATGATCCATTTTTACTTCCAGATTGTGAGAAATTTTGTGAAGTAGTAGCAGATTCCATTCGAAAAGGAGAAAAAATTATTAATTATACAGACTATGATGTGGATGGTATTGGTTCATCAATTACAGCTCTCGATGGCATTCGTCATCTCATTCATTTATCTGGATCTTCTTCCACTATTGATTGGTATGCAAACAATCGTTTTATTGAAGGATATGGAATTACCGTTGGTGGTATTGACGATTTACTTAAAAAACATCCAGATGTAAAACTAATTATTACAACTGATAATGGTATTGTTGCATTTGATGCAATTAAAAAATGTAATAAACTTGGTATCAAAGTTGTCATTACCGATCACCATCAAACCTTAAAAGCAAAAGGGGTTGAAAAATTACCGAAAGCACTTGCGGTTGTTGATCCGCATCGCATGGATTCGAAATATCCATTCAAAGATATTTGTGGTGCAGGAGTTATGTTTAAGCTTCTTCTCGCATTAACAACTTATATGGGATATGAAAAAGATTGGGTTTATGATCTTCTTGATGTAGTCGGTATGGCTACAGTTGGTGATATGATGCCAATTCTAGACGAGAATCGTATTTTTCTAAAAGAAAGTTTGAAACTTGTAAGAGCAGAAAAACGACTTGCATTTAAGGTACTTCGAAGTGGATTAGAACGAGATGCAAAAAACATTGGAAAGACTCGTATTGTAAATGTAGATGAAGAACTTTATGGTTTTACATATTGTCCTATGTTAAATGCACTTGGTCGTCTACATGGTAGCATTGACAAAGCAATGGAACTATTTGAAACTACAGATGAAAGTCAGATGAATCAGATTGTTGATTTTCTGATTCTAAACAATGAAGACAGAAAACGTTACACTGAAGAACAGACAGACATTGCACTTGAAAAAATTGATGAAACACATCTACCAGATGTCATTGTTGTATATGATGAATGTTTCATGGAAGGTATTGTTGGATTAATTGCGGGAAGATTGAAAGAAAAATACAATCGTCCAACGATTGCATTTGCAAAAAGTGGAGACCATTTGAAAGCATCTGCAAGATCCATTGATGGTGTCAATATGATTGAATCCCTCTTGAAATTACCAAAGAAAATGCTTCTTGGTTGTGGAGGTCATGCTGGTGCGGCAGGTCTGAGTATTGAAGAAAAAGATTTGGATAAGTTTACGAAGAAAATCAATTCCATTATTAAATTGACAGCTGATCAAAAAAATAAACATGTCTACATCGATGCTGCCATGAAAGTGGAAGATATTTCAGAAGAAATGATTGATGGAATTGAGATGCTAAAACCATTTGGTCAAAACTTTGAAAAACCAAGATTCGGATTACAACAATTCATAGCCGATATTCCTGCAACTGGAAATCCATACAGAGGAAAAGATGGAGAAACCATTCGACTTGTAAATAATGAAGGATTTACGGTACTCATGTTCCATGGAGCCAATCATTTTTCTAGGATTGAAGAAAAGTTTGAAGAAGGAAAAGAAATTAAATGTATTGGATACCCATCTGTTAATGTATTTAATAATAAGGTATCTTTGCAATTCAAAGTCGAAGAGAACTTGATGTTCTAAAAAAAAACAGTCTGTCCATATGGATGGGCTGTTTTTATAATGGAAAAATGATGGAAGAAAAATGCAATAAGATAGATAAAATGAATGATATTTTTGATTATATCTGACAAAAAGTAATGAAGTTGCAAATTATCAGATAACATTACTTATTATGTATAAATTGCGAAATATATTTGCAACGAAATGGATGATTGTGCGAAGCGGTATGTTTGAAAAAATATTGGATACACAATGATAGAAAAATGATAGAAGACAGAATGGCATGGAACGATTTGTAATGAAGTATCAATATTTATGAAACATGAAAATATGAACACTATTTATTATAAGTTCATTGATGCGAAATGGATGAACCATGAACTGAAAACGAATGAAAAAAGAGATTTTAATGATGGAAAGAACGAATGAGATTCTGATTGTATGAAAATATTTCAATGAAGCAACAAGGTATATATACGGAAAATAATAACACTATCTAACATGTATCTCTTGTTGCGAAATGGTAAGCGGCACGGAGCGAGTACGATGGAAGAAAAGAGAGAATGTTGAAATATGAAGGATTGTATGACTGCCCGAAGTGCAGGATTGGAGATAAAATTGTGAAAAATTTTTGAAAAATAATGGTAATTTTAGTTATATATTTTTTTTGGCTATATATAATAAGGCAAACAAAATCAAAAAAGATTTTGAGATGAAAGAAAGGAGATAATACTATGAACAAAGTGCAAACAATCATTTTGAAGTTTGTCGCCATGATGTCCTTTATTGCAATGGTGTTCAGCTTTTGTAAGATTGATGCAGATGCCATGGATTGGGGTCCAACGAATAGTAATCGTTATCTTATTCAAAATCTAGGTAGTAATGCAGACATTTTGGATATCGTGGAATATCTTGATGCCAATTGGTTTTATGGTATAAAATTATGTGAAACACCTTATTCTGCTGCATGTTCTTCTTGTTTATCCTTACAAGGAACAGATCAATCGATTAAAAATAAGATTGAAGAACACATGAGACCTGGTAAAAATGGTGGTATGAACTGTACAGGTTTAGTAGGATATGTGTATCGTCAAAAAGGTGCTGATCTTACAAAAATCACACAAATTAGAAAAGGTTGGTATATCAATGCGACAAACTGGCACAATACTGCAAGTGGACAAGGTGGTATTGCAAATGCAGCAAGAACCTATCGTTATAATACGATTCAGGAAATGCTAAGTGCAAAAAAAGCAATCAAAGGTGATTTAATTTTCTTTGAACCTAAAAACTGGTATGCATCAGGTGCTGACTGCCACATCGGGTTTTATTGGGGAAATTATCCAGGACATGATCAGTTCTTACATAACTCTACACACCCAAACAGAGGTGCACAAATCACAACTGTTACACCAAAATGCGATAGTTATGTGTATGTTATCAAATCTGCACCATCAAGAATCACATTTGATAAAAACACAACTGACACTGTAACAAACATGCCTGGTAATGGTAAGAAATACATGAATTCACCTTTTATCTTCCCAGACCAAATTCCAAAGAGAGAAGGTTATACATTTAAAGGTTGGGATCGAGATAAAAACAATACTAGTGGTGTTTTCCCTGGTTTTGAATGGTGGATTGAGGATGAAAATCAAACTGTTTATGCAATTTGGGAAAAGAATAAAAACTACAATGTAAAATATGTAGTGGACGGTGATAAGCAATTTACAAGAACTATCGAACAACAATTAGATACCGATTATAAGGTTCTTGCTAACAATGTTGCAAAGACTGGATATACTGCATTAAATTGGGAATGTACTTATTATGTTACATCAACAGAAACTGCAACTAAAATATTTAAGGAAGGTGCTACATATAATAACTTATCTGTACCTGGAACAACAGCTACATTTGTAAGTAAGTGGAAAGCAAATAAATACACCATTAAATACAATGCAAATGGCGGTAGCGGTACAATGAATAGTCAATCGGCTACATATGATCAAAATGTAACATTGAACAGTAATAAGTTTACAAAAACTGGCTACACGTTCCTTGGTTGGTCAGAAGATAGTAGTGCAACAACTCCAACCTATACAGATCGTCAAACAGTTAAGAATCTAAGTGCTACCAATGGAGCAACTGTAAACCTTTATGCAGTATGGCAGAAAAACGCAGTTAGTACTTACCTTATTCGCTTTAATGCAAATGGTGGTAGCGGTACAATGGCTAATATGACTTGTGAAGTTGGAAAAGGATATTACTTAACAAAAAATGCATTCACTAAATCTGGTTTTACATTCAAAGGTTGGGCAACAATAAGTGGTTCATCAACTGTAAGATATACTGATCAAGAATATATTTCAGATCTTACGACAACCAATGGTGCTGCAATTACTCTTTATGCAGTATGGGAGTCCAATACAAAGAATTATACAATTCGATTTAATTCGAATGGTGGATATGGTTCTATGAGTGACATGACTTGCACAGTTGGAAGTACTTATCAATTAACTCGTAATGCATTTTATAAGAATGGATATTCATTCGTAGGTTGGAACACATATAGTGGTGCAACTTCTGTAAAATATTCAGATGGAGAGTTCGTGACTGATTTGTCAACAACAAATGGTTCAGTAGTAAATCTTTATGCTGTATGGAAAGAAGATGCAAAGAGCTATACAATTCGCTTTAATGCTAACTATGGTTCTGGATCAATGAGTGATATGACTTGTGTTGTTGGATATTCCTATCGATTATCAACAAATCAATTCACAAGAAGTGGATATATATTTAAAGGTTGGAGTTTATCAAGTGGTTCTTATAATAGTGTAAATTATACAGAAAATGCATATGTAACAGATTTATCAACCACAAATGGAGCAACAGTAAATCTTTATGCTGTATGGGAAAAGCAAGCTGATTCAACATATACAATTCGATTTAATTCAAATGGTGGATCTGGATCAATGAGTAATATGACTTGTAAGGTTGGAACGACATATTATTTACCTGAAAATGAATTCACTAAATATGGATATACATTTGAAGGTTGGAGTTTAAATAGTGGTACAAATAATAGTGTAAATTATTATGATTGTTCATCCGTTTCAAACTTATCAACTGTAAATGGAGATACAGTTACGCTTTATGCCGTTTGGAAACAAGTACAATATTATTATATTTGTTTTGATTCAAATGGTGGAGAAGGCTATATGAGCGACCAACGATGTAAGTATGGTGAATATGTAACATTAACTAAGAATGCATTCACAAGAAGTGGTTATACATTCCTTGGTTGGGCAAATGACTACGATGCGACTTCACCAGATTATTATGATCAACAATCTATAATACAAAATTCCTATTTTCAAGGAACACGTATGCTTTATGCTGTATGGGAAAAGAATTCGACTTCATCTAAAACTTATACGATTCGATTTAATTCAAATGGTGGTTCTGGTTATATGAGTAATATGACTTGTTCAATGAATACATATTACACTTTATCTGCAAACACGTTTACAAGAACTGGATTTTCATTTGCTGGATGGAGTTTAGGAAGTGGGAATAATAATAGTGTAAATTGGTCTGATAAAGCACAAGTAAAAAATATATCATCAGCTGGTGGAACTGTTACATTATATGCTGTATGGAAACAAGTTGGATCTGATACTACATCAAGAGCATATACTATTATTTTCAGTGCAAATGGTGGTACTGGAACAATGGCAAATCAAAAGGTTACATCTGAACCAGTTACATTGAATAAAAATCAATTTACAAAAGACGGTTATGAATTTGCGGGTTGGAAATATCCTGGTGATAGTACACGTTATCCAGATCAAGCATCTGTTACTTGGGGAACTGATAAAAACCTTTGGTTTGATGGAACGGTATATCATAATGTTGTAATTTATGCTCAATGGAAAGAAAAATCTTCAGGTTACACCATCCGTTTTGATGCAAATGGTGGTTTTGGTTACATGAATGATATTTCTGCAACATGTGGATCTTCTACTGTTTTGCCTACAAACCAATTCACAAGAACTGATTATACATTCAAAGGTTGGAGTAGAACAAGTGGAGATTATAACAGTGTAAAATATACAGATGGTGCAACTGTTCCTTCTTTAAGTTCTACAGATGGTTCAATTATTACCCTTTATGCAGTTTGGGAAAAGAATGCTGCGAAGACATATACAGTTTATTTCAATGGAAATGGTGCAACATCTGGATACATGAGCTACATTACAAAGAATCAAGATGAATATTTTGCTCTTCCGAAAAATCAATTCGAAAGAAGTGGTTATACATTCCAAGGTTGGGCAGAAAGTAGTACAGGATCTAAAACATATAATGATGAAGATGTTGTTTCAAACCTAGCATCAGTTGGAAGTTATACAACTCTTTATGCAGTATGGAAACAAAATGCACAAACTTATACCATTCATTTTAATGCAAATGGTGGATATGGTTCTATGGACGATATGACTTGTTTAAGTAATGCATATGCAACACTTCGTCAAAATAGTTTCTATAGAAATAATTACACATTCCAAGGTTGGGCTACATCTGCATATGGTTCTGTTCAATATTATGATCAACAAACTGTTTACAACTTAACATCAGCTGGAAGTTCCATTACTTTGTATGCGGTATGGAAACAAAATGCATCTAAATATACAATTCATTTTGATTCGAACTATGGATATGGTTCTATGGATGACATGGAATGTGTACAAGATGAATATGTTGCATTAAATCCGAATGCATTCTATAAATATGGTTATGTATTCCAAGGTTGGTCAACATACAGATATGGTCCAGTTGCTTATCAAGATCGTGCATCTGTTATTAACTTAACCACTGTAAAAGGTGGAACAGTTACATTGTATGCTGTTTGGGCAAAAGAACAATATACATATACTATCCACTTCGATTCCAATGGTGGTTCAGGTTATATGGATGATATGACTTGTAAGACTGATGAATACGTAACACTCGACCAAAATGCATTCTACAGAGACAACTACACATTCAAAGGTTGGGCTACATATAGTAGTGGATCAGTTGAATACCAAGACGAAGCTCGTGTATACAACTTATCTACAACAAACGGAGATACTGTGACATTGTATGCTGTTTGGGAAAAGAAAACTGTACCATATAGTGTAATTTACAGATGGAATGATCAAAACTCATTGTCTGAAACAAAACAATACAATATGGATACAACTTATAATTTCTTAACATTGCAAACATCTTCACTTGGAAATATTGAGAAACCTGGATATTCATTCTATAGATGGTATCAACTTGTATCCGATACAACAGGTGGATGGATTACATCTGATTGGCTTTATACTTATTATCAACCAGGAGCTTCATTCAAAAACTTAACAACGACTGAAAATGGAATTGTTACACTTTATGGTGAATGGACTGCAAACAACTACAAGATTCGTTTCAATGCAAACGGCGGTAGTGGTTCTATGAGTGATCAATCTGCAACATATGATCAAGATGTAACACTTAGTGCAAATAAGTTTAAACGTGATGGTTATAAGTTTGTAGGTTGGGCTACATCTAGTTATGGCTATAAGAAATACGATGATGAACAAACTGTTCGCAACTTAACCACTGCAAATGGATCAATCGTTACATTGTATGCTGTTTGGGAACAAACAAGTCAATATACAATTCGCTTTGATGCAAATGGTGGTAAAGGTTCCATGTCCGATATGACTTGCTACTATGGAGTAGATGTAACACTTCCAAAGCATACCTTTACAAAAGATAAAGCTGATTTTGTTGGTTGGTCATTGGATAAAAATGCTACAAATCCAACTTATGGTGAGCAAGCTACTGTTAGAGACTTAACTTCTACAAATAACGGCATTGTAACATTGTATGCTGTTTGGAATGATATTCCTGGTGTCGATGTTGATGATATCTACATCTTCAAAGATGAAAAAGATAAAGTCACAACCGAGTTTGTAGAAGCTGAATCAAATCTTAGAATTAAGAAGAATAACAGTGAAACAAACGTATTGGAATATCATAACACCAATATTGATGACATCAAAGCAGATCTTGATGCAGATAAAGATGAAACAACTGTTAAATTCGATGTAATTTATAACACTGGTTATGAAACAACAGCAACTTGCAAATTGTATGTAATCGATATTGTTCATAAAGACTCTGCACTTGCACGTGTAAGATACATCGATGATGCACAATACATCTCAGAATCGTCCGTATGGAGCAACAGTACAATGAACACAATCTTACGTAATGCACTTGGTGTCAAAGAAAACATGGATGATATTCCAAGTACAGAAGTTGAAAAAGCTGATACTACTTCACAAGATAATTCGTCTTCGGATAAGAATATGAAATAAGTAAGTACAGCAAAAGATAGTCAATTGAATAAATATTCATAATGATTATCGATGACAGAATAGGCTATTTCCATTTGGATTTAGCCTATTCTTATTTCATTTTGTAATTTTTCTTGTAAAACAGAAATATAATAGAAAAAACAAAAGAGGCAATTTATGAGAAAACGAATTTTATTAATTATATTTACACTAAGTTTTTTCTTTCCTTCTCAAAGTATGGCAGCAGATATTGATACTGAAAAATCGAGATTAAACAACTTAGAAACCTCACTTACAACAACAGCAAATGAGATTACGGACTTGGAAAATCAAATCTCCAACATCAATCTAACACTTATCGAGAAAGAAGCATCTGTAAATGCGGCTATGGCAGAAGAAAAGAGTGAATATGTACAAATAAAATCCACTATCAAACACTTATATGAAACAGATAAAAGTACATATCTTGATATTTTACTAGAATCAAAATCTTACATCGATTTCGTAAATAATGTGTATTACACATCAGAACTTATGAAATATGATCAGAAAAAGATACAGAAATACCAAGAGCTTGTGAATAATATTGAAGAAGAAAAGCAAGAAATTGAGAAAAAGAAAACAGAGCTTGAAAAAAAGAAAGAAAAAGTCGAAAAGAAGAAGCATGATTTGGAAACTTCCATTCAAGAGAAAAAAGATATGATTGAAAAAATGTCCGAAGAAACGAAAACTGTAATTACAACAGCTGCGACATCATCTATTCCCACAACAACATACACAACGGCAAATGATTATGGATATTCTGATCAACAACTTGATTTAATTTGTGCAATTGTGGCACAAGAGTGTAGTAGTGATTATGAAGGATCACTTGCTGTAATTACATGTGCCATGAATCGATGTGCAAGTGCAAAATGGGCATATCTTGGAACTGATCCATTATCACAATTATGTGCTCCATACCAATTCACGTATTCGATTGATGGATTATATGCAAGAAGATTAAATGGAAATTATGCGGATTTTGTAAAACAAGCAGTATTAGATGCTTTAGGAGGGAAACGAAATCACAATTATTTAAGCTTCAGAAGTTATTCAAATCCAGGTAGTGTGAATATCGGTGGCAATTGGTACTTTAATGCAATGTAAAGTCTTGTATTTTTACAAGACTTTTTTTGAGTTTGTATTATATTTTTTCAAAAATAATATATAATATACAAACTTATAAATCAAGAAAGATTAAATAGGAGGGTACATTATGCAAGGAAACAATATTTTAATTTTAAGTGGGTTACCAGGGTCAGGGAAAACAACTTTTGCCGATACTATGGCATTAGAAGATGATACGGTATTTGTATATCATCAAGATGAAAAAGAAAATGAATGGTGGCTGTATGATAAATGGCATCATAATACAATTATTGTTGATGCTTTAAATCTTACGAATGATGCAATTATTGCATCTATTAAAGATGTACAGAAGCATATTTACAAAAGAGAATGGAATTATACGATTGTAAGATGGAAAGAAGATCGAAAAACATGTCTTTATAATGATAAAGGAAGACGATCTGTTGCAGCAGATAAAACTATTCAACATGCAAAGTTCGAGATGCCTGACTTAAAACGAATCAAATCTGAGACGGGTATTAAACATCTGAAACTCGAAGGAAAAGAAGTCGTTCAAAAATCTGAATATTGGAGTAAGATTGATACAAAGAAATATCGTATCAAAGGACATTATCTTTTATCAGAGGAATGGCTCGTATCAGGAACACAGAGAGGATATAATTCAGATTATACAGGTAGTGTATATTCTTCCATGGATGGAGAAGACACCCCAGAGTTCAACGAATTGTATGATTTCATCGAAGAGATTTGTCCGAACATTTCATTCTTTGATTTTCGAAAGATACAAAAAGAGTGTGTAGAGGTAATTACATACGATGAACATGATTATTACTCAGACACAACAAACTCTTATTATCGTTGTGGCTTGGACAAACTATTTATAATTCTTGGAAACAAATATGAAACACCAAAATCACAATTTGTTAAAGAATCTGAACCACATTTTCAAATGTATGTATCATTTGAGAATACATTCATTGAAGATTATGGACGAACCATTCAAACGGATGATGATTCGCTTGCTCGTATTTATATTGATGGATATCCACTTGATCAAGCAAAAGATGGTACAGTCATTGCAACTGTGACACTTTCGAAATCAAGAGATATCATTGTTGATTGGCATTACAATGCATATCGATTAAATACAGATGTGAAAGAACTGATCAATGAAAGTATTAAATATCTCAAAGATTATGACAATTGGCAATAAGTACAAAACGATAGATTCAAGTTGAATCTATCGTTTTTTCAAGCATTCTTTCTCTCATACATTCATACTATTTTTCCCACATCCCGCTTCGTGCCACTGACCATTCCATGGCAACTTCTTTTTATAAAAAATCGAACATGTAAATGAAATGAATAAATATCGTTGCCATTTCATTATCAATTGTTCCATGCGACCAAATATCTTTCGTATTTTCTATCTTTATATGCTCACGTCTTGCGACGTTCGCTTATCATTCTTCCCTTGTATTCGCTTCGTGCCACTGACCATTTCGAAACAAGAAATACGCGAGAGATGGTATTTATGAATTTGGCATATACATCTTGTTTCTTCATTGAAATCGTTTCATGCAATTGAAGTATCATTCATTTGTTCATGCATTAAGATCTCTTTTCTTCCATCGTTCTCGTTCCATGGCTCATCAATTTCGTATCAATGAAATTGTAAGAAATGATGTTGATATTTTCATGGTTCATAAAACATTGATACTTCATTATCGATCATTTTTTGTAGCTAGACAGTCATTACCTTATTCATGCATTCATTATCAATCATTTTACTTCGTACCATCGACCATTTCGTTGCAATATATCTTATATTAATAGAGTGTCCATTTTCATGTAAACATTATTTTTGCAACTTCATTGTATTCGTTTCGTACAATTTCAGCTTCCTTCATTTTTCTTTTATTAAATAATTGCTTACTCACAATCATTTTGCACCATTCTTACACTTCCTTCATTTTTTCAATCATTCTCTCAATTTTTCCATTTTTGTTCATATGTATTCTTGGCATTCGATATTCTATTTTTTTCTTTCATTATCGTCGCAAGTTTATTCTTTATTTGCATATCTAGATTTGCATTTTCTTTCACAAATTTTTTCAGGAGTTTTATCCCTTGTGTAATCGATTTTTCAGTCAAATAAAAACCAATATCTTGTCCAATACGAATCTTCAATTCGTCTAAATTAGAGACTGTATATTCAGACATTAATTCTGCCTTATTTTCTTTAGTCAAGATTTCATCAAATAGAATTGTCATAGTATTTTCAATCAAAACATTGATTAAAATAAGATATAAATCTTTGATTTGTAATATCCCATCTACATAAAATTCATTACTATTTAAAATGATAATGTTCAAGTTTGGAAGACTTGTATGTGAAGTACTGTCTCCAAAGAAGATATATGGTTTCTTATAACAAAGCTTCTTGATAATGGAAAGATTTAAATCAAATAGAATCGCATTGGTTGCATGTAAAAAATCTGCATCAACCGATGTTTTTGTTTGTATCTGATGACGATCAAATCCATCTTCAAATACCGTATAGACAGCATGAATAAAGATACGATCTAATTGCTCAATTTCGTCAGTATAGAGTTCGTTTGTTAGTTTTAAGATTGCTTTTTTGCATAGATTATGTTTTTGAAGTACTTCATTTAATGAAACACGTAAAACGAACATGCAAAAATAATCAGCATGCATAATGTAATAGTTATGATTCATGTTGCAAGAATACATTTCGATTGCATTTTTACACCATATATCAACATCGGATATCAATTCTTTGATTTTATTGACATCCATTCCCATTTCATGTTTTATTTTTATTAGTTCTTTCTTGAATTCAGCTTCATTATTTGCTATTTGTATCAAGTTTTGTAAATTCATATGTTTCCTCCTTTTGGTATATATTTATAGTTTCATTTTAACACAATATGGAATCAAATAGGGAAAGTTTGATAAATATTTGAAAGAATTATTGACAGGAGACAAGAATAAGTAGTTGATTTGTATTTACAATTTATCTTGTTTTTTGATAATTTGTTTGTATGCAATTTCGTAATATTCCAATGTAATGCAAAATATAATATACAAAAAGGAGAAAATTTTTATATGGATAAAACGAAACATGTAGATCGAAAATCAAATCCTACATTAGAAACATTAAAAGAGCTTGCATACTATGTTCTCCCCATTTCGCTCATGATTTTAATCATTCTTTCTGCGTTTAATCAAGCGATTTGGGCAGACGAAGTATTTACATTATCTCTTATTAAACATTCTTGGACTGAGATGTTTTCAATTGCAGCAACGGATGTGCATCCACCACTTTACTATATATTCGTAAAGATAGTTATTGATTTATTTGGTAGTATTTGTAATCCAATTTATCTTAGCAAATTGGTATCAACAATTCCAATTGTAATTTTACTTATCATTGGTTTTACCTACATTCGCAAGAGATATGGCATATTTGTATCCTTTCTATTTAACATGTGCATGGTAGGGATGCCAAGAATGCGATTATATGCAACGGAGATTCGAATGTATAGTTTCGGTATCTTGTTTGTATTTTGTACGTATCTTTTTGCGATGAAGATTTTAGATAGAGAAGAGACACGACAAGACTATATTTTTCTTTCCATCTTTTCGGCATGTGCGGCATATACTCATTATTTTGCATGTGCATCTGCAATTGTAATTTATGTACTCATTTTGCTTACAACCTATATTCGAAAAGAATATAAACGAATGCGAAATATTTTCTTCTCTGGTATCAGTGTGGTCGTTTTGTACTTGCCATGGTTATTTATATTTTTGAAACAGCTCATGACTGTGAAAAGTGATTATTGGATTGATCCAATTGATTCTAACGCTGTATTTAGATCAATATTCTATCTTTTCCAATACAATTCACAGATGGAACATTTTACATTGATGATTCTTGTTTTGAGCATATTTGTTCTTGGAATAATTGGTAGTATAAGATTATGTAAGAAGAAAAACCTATCTGCAGTATTTGGTATTCTTGTCTGGATTGGAACACTCATTCTTGGTGTTGGATTATCATTGGCAATTAGACCAATTTTCGTTGAAAGATATCTCATGCCTTCCGTTGCATGTTTATGGTTTGGAACGATTTTAGGCATTTCATCGATTTGTAACAAGCAAGATTGGAAATGTGTAATTATCGGTCTCATGATCTGTATATGCATTCCTTGCACATTGTTTTCTTATCAAGATGAACAAGCACAAGCAAAAGTAATTGATCATACATTTGAAGCAATCACACCATACATTCAAGAGAATACTATTTTTCTTACGAATGATCCGAAATCCCAACGAGAAGTTGCTTATTTTTATCCTGGACATGAAGTATCACTTGCCTTTCATGATATCGAAGGTTTAGCTCTGAATTCATTGGTACAAAATAACTCTATTTTTACAAAAACAGAAGACTGCCAATCATTAAAAGATGCAGATGCTAATATTCTTGTTCTTGATTGTAATGGAAAATTATATAAGAAGTTAAAAAAATATAATTACGATATGGATCATATTACAACTGGTACACTTGCAGACAGTAAATTAAATCAATTTGAAATCTATAACATTAAATAAGCAAAAAGAAAGATGCTTGCAAGCCACAAGCATCTTTTTTCTTACCATTTTTTCTTGCTATCAATTTCTTCCAAGATATAATATTCATTCATGCATTCATTCACGCATTTTTCCAACTCTTTCTCACTCTTTTTTGATAATCTAAAATCCATGAGTTTCTTCATAAATCGATTCTTTCTTACTCTTCGGAATAGATAACTATGAATGGTTTTCGTTTGTTCGTTAAATAATACTTCTACAGAAATACTCGTTGTATCATGTGTGATATATTCCTTTAATTCTGGCATTTTTTCATAATTCACATCAATCACAAGACGAGTACCTGTTTTTACATGAAAGAGTGAATATTCGAGAGGGAAATAAAGTGTGAGTTCTTCAAGTTTTTTGAATGGGAACTTACTCTCTGCTTCGCTTCGCGCATAGGAAATGATTTGCTCTTTGAGTTCATTTGAAAGATCATATTCTGTAAAGAAACTTGGAACATGTAGTTCGTCTGTCTGAGAAGCAACAGATTCTTTCTTTTTTTCCATCATATGGTCCATTACTTTTCCAGAAATAAACTCAATGGTATTTTGTCCCACATGTTTCTCAACTGTTTCTTCCTTAAGATCAACTTCGTCTTCATCAACTATATCAGATATCTCTTCAATCGTTTGATTTTCTTCTTCAGACACATCTTCATTCATATTTTCATATGTAGGATCATCTGTTGTTTTTTCCATCTTCATTTCAGGCATAGGTATCGTTTCTTCTGATGGAGTGCCTGTTCCTTCAATTTTTTCAAGCATTTGTTCTTCGTTTTGAACAACTTTGTCTTGATTTTCTTCGATCTCTTTTTCAAGAGGTATATTTTCTAATGCTTCTTCAAGATTGATAACCTTTGTTTTATCTGTTAGAACTGTTTCAACTTCTTTTGGTTTATAAATAACTGTTTGATCAGAAACTGGTTTTGATATATTTCTTCTTTCATCTGGCAAAGTATCGAGTAGATTTGCAAGAGAATCAGCTTCGTTATCTTCAATATGAAGTGGTGTGTCAGATGGAGTAGAAGGTCCAAGTTCTTCATTTGTAGTATTTGCATTATCTGGTGGAACGGTTTCATTCCATGTAGTATCATTTGCAGAAATGGTTGTTGAAGTTTCTTCTTCAATTTTCGAGAGATATTTTTTCAAAATGGAAACTGTAACATCGTGTTCTCCATTTAGTTCGCATACCATGCACGAACAAGCATTGGTCTTAATCTCCAAGATTTTTACTTTTTCATGAATGTTGTATCCCTTATTTTTATATTTTACAAGACCATTGCAGAGTGCAAAATCTCCAACATCTAGTCCAGTTTTTTGTTTCCATGATTGTTGTTTTGACATATGGTGTCGGCCTCCTGTTTAAATAATTCATTTAATTTTTTGCAAAATATTATATTCTTGTATTTTTGAAAATATTCTTGAAAAAGAGTGGAGAATGTGATAAAATGAAAGAAATTAGAAATTTCTGTATAAAGAATTGTTTGTATAAATGTTTGTACATAATACAAAAATAATAAGATTAACACTCTTATAAGAAAATGGTCTCTGGTGGTGCGGAGATCATTTTTTTTGTAAAAAATTTGAAAAAAATTGAAAAATTTTCAAAAAAATGGAATAATTATTTTTGTCATGTATATAGTAAATCAGATAGAACATAAAAAGGTTTTTGTTTTTTTGTGAGTTTTTGAAAAAACTCTCGTTAAGGGCTTACGATAAAGGATGCAATTTATGGTAGGATTGAAATAGAATTGGACGTGATAGATGAGGCTTATAAACACACATATGCCTCGAATATAAAATCTGCATCGGTTTTATATTTACAAGTGTGATTATATATACTTTCCTCTCTTAAAGTATTACATGAAAAGCTGCTTAATATTAAATTATTGGGCGGCTTTTTGTTATAATTTAAAAAAAAGAATATATAATAGAAAAAATAAAAAATAAGGAGTGATAAAAATGAGAAAAGTTCAAGTATTATTAAATAATTGTAGTACAGTACAAGATTTTGTACATACAATTTCAAAATTTGATTGTGAATTTGATCTTTGTTCTGGTCGGTACATGGTCGATGCAAAATCAATCATGGGCGTGTTTGCTCTCGATCTTTCAAGACCAGTAGAACTTCACATTCACGATGATTATTTTGACACAAAAAATATTGAAAGATTTTTGCAAAAATAGGAATAATTGTAGAAACAATTTATATAATAGACTATCAATTCGCAGACAATGCGAAAATTAATAAAAGGAGAAGACGAATATGGAAAAATTGAAGAAATTATATGATGAAGTATTCTATGAAAATGGAATGATTCGTTTCTGTGGTAGAGATAAATGTATTGCACTTATCTTAGCAATGGAAGAAAAGTTCCCAGATGTTGATTTTGGAAACAAAGGAAATGGATTTTTAAATATCAAGAATATTCAAGAATACTATGCAAAATTGAAATAATTAAGAAAAGTCAGTGGAACAAAATCCATTGACTTTTTGTAAAAGAAAACACCTTGAATTTCAAGGTGTTAATTTGATTTGTATAATAATTTTTTAATACTTTCAATCTTGACAATTGTCAATAAATGATGTAAAATAAAGATAAAAAGAGAGAAAAAGGAGAGATTATATTATGAATACATACAAGATCAAAGGACGAAATACATATGGAAAATCTGCTTATCTTTCCATTGAACGAGATAATCAAAATAGATTACACATTACATCAACAGAAGATCAAGCACCAATTAAACTCAGCAAGAGAGAAGCAAGACGATTTCTTAAAATCATATGTGAGTGCAAAAAAGAAAATAGATAACGAAAAGGAAGTGGAAAAACAAATGAACTTTTACATTTCAGATATGCATCTTGGACACAAAAAAATTATACAAATGAGCAAACGACCATTTGAGAATGTTGAAGAGATGCAAGAAAAAATGATTGAAAATTGGAATAGTACCGTTTCAGAAAATGATGAGGTATATTTAATTGGAGATATATTTTATAAATTTGGTGGAAATATGGAAACATTGTTGAAACAACTTCATGGACATAAGCATCTTATTATTGGAAATCATGATATGCGACTTTTGAAAGATAAAAATGCTTGTGCATATTTCGACAGTATTGATCATTATAAAGAAATTGAGGATACACTTGATGGAAAAGCCGTTCATCTTGTACTATTTCATTATCCGATTCTTGAATGGAACGGTTTCTTTCGAAATAATATCCATCTGTACGGACACATTCATAATAATACATCGAACGATACTTACAAGCTTACAAAGAAGCTGAAGAATGCATACAATGTTGGTGCAGATATTCTTGGTTTTACACCTCGCACATTGGCAGACGTAAGAAAAATGAATGAAACATTTTGGAAATCTCATTAAAGATAGAAAGGATAAAGAAAAAATGAATGAAAAAGAAATACAATTGAAAGAATTAAGACAAGAACGAGATAAAATAAATGAAAAGATTGAAAAAATTGAGAATGAACGAATGAGAGAACGATTGAAAAAAAATGAAAAAAAATATCTTGGCAAATGCTATGAGAATGAGAATATGATTATTAAGGTTGTATGTGCAGCATCTGGAAATGAGTATTGTGTTGGTATTATCGGATTTGAGAAAGAACCAAGGATGGAAAATGAGCAAGATTTATTCGATAATTCATTCCGTAGACATCCGTTTCAAGGACGTACAAATTTGAATCTTGTAATTGAAGATGATATCATGATTTCTGATTTGAGGCAATATCAAGAAATTACGAATGAGGTATTTCATGAAAAATTGAAAGAAATTACGGAAAAATTATCGAAAGAAATGGATGTTGTGTTTGAACTTGATTGTGGAAGATAAAGTCATATATTTTTCAAACATTCACCATATGGTAATGATTTGATATATTGTTCCATGAATTTCCAATTAGGTGTTCCTTGTTCTGTAGCTGGGAGATTGTATCTATAATCCAATTTCGATAATCAAAACAACTTCTAGTCATGATATTTGAGTTCCCATCGCCATGGATAAGCATATTGGTAATAACTAATCCTGCAACATTTAAATGTAACAAAAAACAGATTAAGAAGATCTTGTCCTGCTGTACTCTTATCGTTAATGAAAGGTCAATAACCTGCTCCTGATATTTTTGCTCTGCAAAAAATCAGAAGGGGCTTGCTTAAGATAATTGAAAACTTGCAACACGATATTTTCTTTTTATCAAGAACTTATCTAAAGTTTTCTTTATTTTAAGCAAGAAGCGGTTCGCCGTGTTATCGAGCAGAGACGTGACGCACATCGCCGCATGGACGATAGGATGGAACCAGTCTTATCTCGTTCATTGTTTTATAGTTGTCTCAGAATGAGTGTATGCAAATATATTTCTTCTAGTATGGCTATGGAACAGTGACTCCCAAAGGCAGCGCCAAGTCTAGGGATACGCTATTTGTCTTTACCGAAAAGATAGCATTAGCATGGTCTATATTTTTTATAGTTTATTATAGAACTACCATGGGCTTAATGCCAATTAAAACTATTTTATTTATTATTACATGTTAACAGGAGGCTATTTTTATGGCTACAGATTTTATTTATGTGTTGGATACCGATGGAACACCATTAGCACCAACACACAGACATAAACATACTCGGATGCTTCTTAAAACTAGACAAGCAAAAGTCGTATGTTATCGTCCATATACCATTCAATTATTATATGAGAGTGAAACACCAAGAGTTGTTCCACAACTTATTGCAGGACAAGATCCTGGTCGTACTAACCAAGGAACAAATGTAATTGATAGAACTGGAAAATCTGTTTATGCTGCACATATTGAGACAAGAAATAAAGAGATTCCAACTCTCATGAAAAATAGAAGTGCAAACAGACGTGCATCTAGAAATGGAGAACGTGCAAGGCGTATTCGAAAAGCAAAACTTCATCATACAACATTTCAATATGGTGATCATAATAGGAAACTCCCAAAGTGTAATGAAACAGTACCTATCCATTATATTATAAATACAGAAGCCAAATTTTGTTGCCGTACAAGGTCTGATGGTTGGCTCACACCTACTGCAAATCAATTATTACAAACACACATTAGTGAAGTGAAACAACTCATGAAAATCTTACCTATTACGGATTTTGTAATTGAACTTAATAAGTTTGATTTTGCGAAATTAAAAGATCCAACTCTTCAAAAATGGCAATATGGAAAAGGCTCATTATATCAAACAAATTTAAAAGATTTAATTGATGAAGAACAAGATCACCATTGCTTACTCTGCAAAAATCCGATTGAACATTACCATCATATCGTTCATAAAGCAGATAATGGAAGTGATACAGTGGAAAATATGGTAGGACTTTGCAAAAAATGCCATACACGTGTTCATAAGAATCAAAAAGTAGAAGAAAAAGTTTTATCAAAAAAGGAAGGACTTGAAAAGAAATTTGCAGGAACAAGTATCTTAAATCAGATTTTTAAACCATATATTACTTGGTTAATTAAAACATTTGGTGAAGATCATGTTTTTATTACAGATGGGAAAACAACTGCAAAGTTTCGAAATGATTATAATGTTCCAAAAACACATGAATTGGATGCTTATTGTATTGCTTGTAGTATTTTAGAAAATCCAATAATCAATTATGATTGTGTAGTTTTTGAAGAAAAACAATTTAGACATCATAATCGTCAATTGATTAATTCTACAAGAGAAAGAAAATACTATC
>ENA-USUG01003118-USUG01003118.1-human-gut-metagenome-genome-assembly--contig:-NODE-3118-length-23315-cov-10.937043_pt1 | contig 23315 bp, 18 predicted proteins | sample MGYA00250059_ERZ773394 | MGnify/ENA primary metagenome ERZ773394 (study PRJEB29103, sample SAMN06111957) | human gut metagenome | biome: human gut; feature: ankylosing spondylitis patient; material... | reverse complement strand
TTAACGCCTGTGGAGATAGTAGGTTGCGAGGTCTGCGAAGCAGGAAGCCCATTGGCTTTAGACAATGGGTAGTTCACGCCTGGGACTGGAAATTTGTAGTGTTTTGTTTCCTTGCTACGTTAATCAGTATTACAGCGGTAACATTACTGTCCTTTCTTTTGAAAAATAAGAGCCTGCAGGGTGAGTTTATCCAGGCATCTTACCGGAGCAGTGCGGCGATCTTTGGAATTGCCTTTATCCAGAACATTTACGGTGAGGCAGGCATGGACCTTTGATGATCGTGGCAAGTGTGCCGCTTTATAACATTATGGCGGTTGTAGTACTGACCATAATGCGGCCGGAACGCGGCAGGATAAACGGAGCACTGATACGCAAAACGTTACACGGGATCATCACCAATCCGATCATTGTCGGGATCCTGACAGGCGTTGTGTGGTCTGTTTTAAAACTTCCGATGCCGGTGATCCTTGAAAAAACAGTAAAAAATGTAGCAGTGCTTGCAACGCCGCTCGGCTTGGCGACAACGGACAGTTCCTATGTTATGGCAAGAAATATGGGGCATAAAGGCGTGCTCACTTCCAGTGTTGTCATGCTGACGACGCTGCTCAGTGCATTTACACTGACCGGATGGCTCTATCTTCTGAAAGTACAGGGGCTGGTATAATTGTTTTTCCATTTTCTTTCGAAAAAGTTTACTTGTTTCTTGCGAACATATGAGCTATAATGATGAACAGTAAAATTACTGGAGGTTTATGACAATGCCAGATGAAAAAAACATTGATGTTGATGTAGTAGACGAAGAAAAGAAAGAAGATTTTGAAGATATTTGCTTTCTGTGCCGCAGACCGGAGAGCAAAGTAGGAAAGATGGTACATTTGCCGAACGATATCCATATCTGTCAGAATTGTATGCAGAAGGTTTTTGATTCCATGGGAAAAGGCGGTATGAATTTCCAGGATATGTCAAATATGCCGAATATCAGCATGATCAATCTGTCGGATCTGCAGGATCACATTCCACAGAAACAGAAGATTCGCAAAAAGAAGAGCAAAGAAGAGGCAAAACCGACATTTGATCTGAAATCTGTCCCGGCACCGCATAAGATCAAGGCAAAACTTGATGAGTATGTGATCGGTCAGGACTATGCAAAGAAAGTGGTTTCTGTTGCCGTTTACAATCACTATAAACGTGTGGCGACCGGCACGATGGATGATATTGAGATTGAAAAGTCCAATATGCTGATGATCGGACCGACCGGAAGCGGTAAAACCTATCTGGTTAAGACCCTTGCAAAACTTCTGGATGTGCCGCTGGCGATCGCCGATGCGACTTCGCTCACAGAGGCAGGTTACATAGGAGACGATATCGAGAGCGTTGTCAGCAAGCTGCTTGCAGCTGCAGACAACGATGTGGAAAAAGCAGAACAGGGCATTATTTTTATAGATGAGATCGACAAGATCGCAAAGAAAAAGAACACCAATCAGAGAGACGTCAGCGGAGAGTCTGTCCAGCAGGGTATGTTAAAGCTTTTAGAAGGTGCCAATGTGGAAGTACCGGTCGGAGCCAACAGCAAAAATGCGATGGTGCCGCTGGCCACAGTAAATACCAGAAATATTCTTTTTATCTGCGGCGGAGCTTTCCCGGGACTGGAGGATATTATCAAGGAGCGTCTGAACAAACAGGCATCCATCGGATTTCGTGCAGATTTAAAGGACAAGTATGACAACGATCCGGATATCCTCGAAAAAGTGACACTGGAAGATATCCGCAATTTCGGCATGATCCCGGAATTTATCGGAAGACTGCCGATCGTCTTTACACTGAGGGGACTGACAAAAGAGATGCTGGTCAAGATCTTGAAAGAGCCGAAAAATGCCATCCTCAAGCAGTATCAGAAACTGCTGGCACTCGATGAAGTGCAGCTTGTTTTTGAGGATGGAGCACTGGAGGCGATCGCAGAGAAAGCTCTGGAGAAAAAAACCGGAGCGAGGGCACTGCGGGCGATCATCGAAGATTTCATGCTGGATATCATGTATGAGATCCCGAAAGATGACAGCATCGGCAAAGTTACGATCACAAGAGATTATATTGAACATAAAGGCGGACCTCTGATTGAGATGAGAGGTGTGCCGGCACTGGAGGAATAGTATGAAGTGGATGCTATTGCCGGCAGGCATTTTTACGGCGGATTATATTATGAAGAAGAGAGCGGAAAGCTGGAATGAGGAGGAGGCGCCAGAAAAAATGCTCGGAGGGCATATCATCCTTCAGAAGCTGCATAACCGGGGAGCTGCACTGAGCTTCATGGAGAAAACTCCAAAATTGCTCACAGGTGTTACAACAGTTGTTACAGCAGGAATGACGGCGTTTTACGTTTATCTTATAAAGAAACCAAAACAGTTGTTTTTGAAGACAGGTGTTGGGATGATCCTTGGAGGAGCATGGAGTAACGTTTGGGATCGTATCACACGAAAATATGTGGTTGACTATTTCAGCTTCCACACAAAGTGCAGAAAACTGGAACGTGTAGTGTTTAATCTGGCAGATATGTTTATCTTTTTGGGAGGATTTCTTGTGATTTTCTGGAATATGCTCCGGAAAAGTTGACAGAAGATGTCAAAAATGGTATCTTATTAAATGCAGCAAAATGAGTTGCCAGAAGGCAAGAGCATTAGGAGAAATTGTAGTATGGATGAATTACAGCAGGAACAGTTTACAAAAGCATTGCTTGGACTTGTAGATTTAGCAAAGACAAAGAAAAATGTCTTACAGTACGGTGAGATTAATGATGCCTTTAAAGGACTGGAACTTACCGAAGATAAGATGGATCTGGTACTGGAGTATCTGGAAAAGCAGAAAATTGATATTGTAAATGCCGAAGTTGGCGTGGACAATGCAGAAGATCTGATCCTCGACAATGATGATATCATTCTGGATGACGAGGACGAGGTTGAGATCATCGATGATGTGGATGTGCTGGAAGGTGTCAGCACAGAAGATCCGGTGCGTATGTATCTGAAAGAGATCGGAAACGTGCCGCTGCTGACCACCGAGCAGGAGGTAGAGCTTGCAAAGCGTGTGGAAGCAGGAGATGAAGAAGCAAAGAAACAGCTGACGGAAGCCAATCTTCGTCTGGTAGTCAGCATTGCCAAAAAATATGTCGGTCGTGGAATGCCGTTTCTGGATCTGATCCAAGAAGGAAATATGGGACTGATGAAAGCCGTTGACAAGTTTGACTATACCAAAGGTTATAAGTTCAGTACCTATGCGACATGGTGGATCCGTCAGGCGATCACCAGAGGTATCGCAGATACCGGAAGAACGATCCGTGTGCCGGTACATATGGTAGAGACCATCAACAAGACACTTCGTATGACCAGAACGCTGCTTCAGGAGCTTGGCCGTGAACCGACCCCGGAAGAAGTTGCAGAGAGATTGAATGTCTCTGTGTCACGTGTAAGAGAAGTTCTCAAGATCTCCAGAGATCCGGTATCACTGGATACTCCGATCGGAGAAGAGGATGACAGTCATCTGGGAGACTTTATCGAGGATGATTCTGCACTTTCACCGGCAGATTCCGCAGCATTTTCCATGCTCAGAGCAGAGCTTGCAACAGCACTGGAGTCTCTGACAGACAGAGAGCGTCAGGTTGTTAAACTGAGATTTGGTCTGGAAGACGGAAGAGCAAGAACACTCGAAGAAGTCGGAAAAGAGTTCAACGTAACACGTGAGCGTATCCGTCAGATCGAAGCCAAGGCTTTGCGGAAACTGCGTCACCCGTCCAGAAGTAAGCGATTAAAAGATTTTCTGATCTGAGAGCTGAAGTCCGGCAAACCGCAGACAGGAAATAAAAGAGGGCACAGGATTTTACTCCTGTGCCTTTTTCAGTTAACCATCAATACGTTTTTTGAAAGCAGGCAGCTGCTCACGGCGAAGCGGCAGGGCAGTACTGGTCGGATTTAACAAAAACCCTTTTGCATCTTTCACCAGGAACTTCTCCAGATCATCAAATTTCACGACAACCGGACGAAGTCTTTTCTTCGGATCAAACCTCTGAAGCTCGTATCCGTCTGTGAAGATAGCCTGATACATCTCGCCGTTCTGATTGTTGACATACGGAACACGGATGTTATTTTTTTTCGTTGGCTGTTCTTCTTCTGCTTCTGATTCTTTGGCTTCTTCGATGTTTCCATCTTCCGTGTTGCCGTCAGGATTTTCTGCTTTACTGTCAGCATCTTTTTCGCTTTCGTCTACAATAATACCGCTTAAGAAACGGCCGCGTACCAGATTGGCAACCAGTTCTTCGTCCATTGCCCGCAGATCAGCTTTTTCTTTTTCTTCCTCGCTGACCGGACGACGCATCTCCTGCAGGAAATACAGGGAAGTGAGCATCAGCTCCGGATTGATGACAGGACGCTGTTTTTCCGGAAGTTCGTCCGGATTATGTCTTCTGTGAACGATCGCTTCAAGAGCGAGAGAGGTTTCCGTATCATTGTCATGCAGTACCACGCCGTTGACACCGAGAGCGTAGAGTGTACCATAGAAATGAAGGAACTGCTCTGCTGCTACTCTTACGGATACCACCGGGATTTTTTCCTGCTCATTTTTTGCAACAACATAAGCATGTGCTGCCTCAGCGTCTGAGAAGATATGTATCTGGTCATCGAAAGATTCTTCGTTACAGGTTACATAAGGATGCTTGGTGGACTGGGAGAAAATAACGAACATCTCTGGAAGTCCCTGAAGTTTTTTGATGATAAAGCTGTGATCTATTGCCATTTGTGTACACCTCATATTCTTTCTGTTATAGTGATTTTGGGATGTGAAAGATGCCGGTATTTATGCAACTTTCACAATTATTGAGACCCTACTGACAGTCATTGTACCATATTTCCCAATAAAAGAAAATATAAAAATTTATGATATTTCGTTGAAAAACATAAAGAAATCCGCCATTGACTTTCGAAAAAGAAAAGAATATGATGAAAGCTAATGAAATAAGGAAGGATTTGTAAAAATGAAAAAAGGAAATCTGAGAAGTTCCGCATTGCTTTTACTGACGGCATGCATCTGGGGCGTGGCGTTTGTTGCCCAGAGCGTGGGGATGGAGTATGTCGGACCGTTTACGTTCAACTTTGTGAGAAGTATTCTGGGAGGGCTGGTTCTGATCCCGTGTATTTTCTTCCTGAACCGGGGGAAAAAAACAGAAGCAGAAAAAATCAGTGCAGAAGAGAAAAGAGCACAGCGAAAAACACTGCTGACCGGCGGGATCTGCTGTGGTATCGCACTGTGCCTGGCAACGAATTTCCAGCAGATCGGCATCCAATATACAACGGTAGGAAAGGCTGGTTTTATCACAGCATGTTATATTGTGATCGTTCCGGTGATCGGACTTTTTATGAAGAAGAAATGCAGTCCGATGATCTGGCTGTCGGTGCTTCTGGCAGTTGTGGGTTTGTATCTGCTCTGCATAAACGAACAGTTTTCAATCGGATACGGAGATATTCTGGTATTTGTCTGTGCGATTCTGTTTTCGGTACATATCCTGATCGTGGATTATTTTTCGCCGAAGGTGGACGGTGTGAAGATGTCCTGCATCCAGTTTCTGGTGTGCGGTCTGTTATCCGGCATTGCGATGCTCTTTGCGGAACAGCCGCAGTTATCCGCAGTGCTTCTGGCGTGGAAACCGATCGCTTATGCCGGTATCATGTCCTGCGGTGTCGGTTATACCCTTCAGATCGTCGGTCAGAAAGGGATGGATCCGACCATTGCATCGCTGATCCTCAGCCTAGAGTCCTGTATTTCTGTGCTGGCTGGCTGGCTGCTGCTTGGCCAGACCTTAAGTATACGGGAAGGACTTGGCTGTGTTGCCATGTTTGCGGCGATCATTCTGGCTCAGCTTCCGGCGAAGGAGTCTTGAGTGCATTTTTGCGATACTCCCGCGGTGTGCATCCCATTTCGGATTTGAAAATTTTAGAAAAATAGCAGGGACTGGAAAAGCCTGTCAGCAGTGAAATATCAGTGATACTTTTGTTGGTGTTTTGCAGAAGCGGCAGGCTTTTCTGTATGCGGTAATGCAGCAGGTAGTCAAAAAGCGATTCGTTCATATGACTTTTGAAAAAGCGGCAGCATTCGCTTTTACAGATATTGATCTGAGCGGCAACCTGCTCGAGTAGGATTTTTTCCTGATAATGGTCGTGCAGATAGGAGAGCAGCACCAGCAGACGTTCCCGGTCACGCTGTACCGCAGGAAGTGTTTCGGTCTGTGGCTCAGTATTCTGATACAGGGTCAGCCAGATCCTGGAGAGCAGGATTTGGATCTGAAAATCCCAGCACGGAGCCTTGGAAGAAGAAATTTCCCAGATTTTTGTCAGGTTTGCAAGGATTTCTGCCTGCCATGCGACATCCGGGGAAAATTTGATGGAAGAAAAACGGTCGTCCAGTGTCAGCGGTGTGACATAGGCTGTCTGAATGCGGCTGGATTCGAAGCCATAAATGATACGTGGGTCAAAGGTCGTAGAAATATAAACACAGTCTTCCTTATTATACATATGTCCGGTGTGCGGCATGTTGGCATTGCAGAAAAGTCCCTCGCCGGTGGTGAGATGATAAGTTTTGTCATTTACCTGATAATTGATGTCTCCGGATACGATCAAAGTCAGCTCAATCTCCGGATGCCAGTGCCAGAAAAAGGAACTTCGCTCATAAGAAAACAGGTTTTCATGGCTTACATTTACCGGAAAAGCAAACGTTCCGTGGTCTTTTAGTTCACGTTGTTTCTGATTGGTCTGGATTTGCATAGAATACCTCAATATAATTATAGTTTTTATTATGATACTTGTTGATTTTTTCTGTAAGTCTCATTATACTTATATTAGCGTGAACGTCAAGGACACAGAGCCGGACGTAACCGGGAATGTTTTTGAGCTGCGATTTTTACAGAAGAAGCAGTTCGTGACAGTATACATTTAATAAGAAAAAGGAGAAGTGACATGAAAGCAAAACTGATTGAAAAATTTGTATCCATCTATGGGGAAGGTGGAGAGATCCGTTCATTCTTTTCACCGGGACGTGTAAACCTGATCGGAGAGCATACAGACTACAACGGAGGACACGTTTTCCCATGTGCACTGAGCATCGGAACTTACATGATCGTCCGCAAACGTGAAGACCGTACGATCCGTTTCTATTCTGAAAACTTCAGCAAACTGGGCGTGATCGAGACAAGCCTGGATGATCTGGTATATTCTGAAAAAGCAGGATGGACTAACTATCCGAAGGGAGTTATGTGGGCAATGGAAGGCAGAGGATACAAGATCCCGACCGGTATGGATATCCTGATCTACGGCACGATCCCGAACGGTTCCGGACTTTCTTCTTCCGCATCTCTGGAAGTACTGACAGGACTTGCGGTACGTGATCTGTTTGGATTCGAAGGAATCAGCATGATCGATCTGGCACTGATCGGACAGTATTCTGAGAACAACTTCAACGGATGCAACTGCGGTATCATGGATCAGTTCGCAGTGGCAATGGGCAAAAAAGACCATGCGATCTTCCTGGATACCAGCGATCTTAGCTATGAATATGCAAGTGTAAAACTGGAAAATGCAAAGATCGTTATCACAAACAGTAAAGTAAAACACAGCCTGGTAGATTCTGCTTACAATGACAGAAGAAACGAATGCGAAACAGCATTAAAAGAGCTGCAGACAGTTGTAGATATCAAAGGACTTGGCGATTTAAGCGAAGAAGAATTCGAAAAATATAAAGATGCCATCAAAGATCCGGTTCGCCAGAAGAGAGCACATCATGCCGTATACGAAAACCAGAGAACTATCCAGGCTGTAGCAGCGCTGAATGCAGGTGACGTAGAGAAATTCGGTAAACTGATGAATGCTTCACATGTATCTCTGAGAGATGACTATGAAGTATCCTGCGAAGAGATCGACGTACTGGTAGATCTGGCATGGGAGACCGAAGGCGTGATCGGTTCCCGTATCACAGGCGGCGGATTCGGCGGCTGCACCGTAAGTATCGTAAAGAATGATGCAGTAGATCACTTCATCGACAAACTGGGCAAAGCTTACAAAGAAAAGACAGGACATGAAGCTGAATTCTATGTAGTGGAAATCGGAGACGGAGCAAAAGAAATTTAAGCAGGAGGAAACGTCATGACATTTGATGAAAATGTAAAACGTCTGGTACAGTATGGCATAGAGAGCGGACTGGTACCGGAAGAAGAACGTATTTATACCACCAACCAGCTGCTGGAGCTGTTTGGGGAGGAAGAATATACCGAGCCGGAGACAGAGTTCAAAGATGTGGATCTGGAAGAAGTTCTGGAAGAGCTGCTGGACTATGCAGTTGAAAAAGGTGTATTAAAAGAGAACAGTGTCGTTTACCGTGACCTGTTTGACACAAAGATCATGAACTGCCTGGTTCCGCGTCCGGCACAGGTGATCGGAACATTCAAAGAGCTGTATAAGGAATCTCCGGTAAAGGCAACAGACTACTATTATAAATTAAGCCAGGATACCAACTACATCCGCCGCTATCGCATCAAAAAAGACATCCGCTGGAAAGTACCAAGCCAATATGGAGACATTGATATTTCCATCAACTTATCCAAACCGGAAAAAGATCCAAAAGCGATCGCAGCAGCAAAACTGGCAAAACAGAGCGGTTATCCAAAATGTCTGCTCTGCCGTCAGAACGAAGGTTATGCAGGACGTGTCAACCATCCGGCAAGACAGAACCACAGGATCATCCCGATCACAGTAAACGGAACACAGTGGGGCTTCCAGTATTCACCGTATGTATATTATAATGAGCACTGTATCGTATTCAACGGAGAGCATATCCCAATGAAGATCGAGAAAGCAACGTTCGTGAAACTGTTTGACTTTATCAAACTGTTCCCGCACTACTTCCTCGGATCCAATGCAGACCTGCCGATCGTAGGAGGCTCTATCTTAAGCCATGACCACTATCAGGGCGGCAATTACCAGTTTGCAATGGCAAAAGCACCGATCGAGAAACACGTTGAGATCCCGGGATACGAAGATGTGGAAGCCGGCATCGTAAAATGGCCGCTGTCCGTACTGCGTATCCGCTGCAAAGACGAGAAACGTCTGATTGATCTGGCTGACCATGTACTTACTGCATGGAGAGGCTACACTGACGCCGATGCAAACATCTTTGCGGAGACAGATGGAGAGCCGCATAACACGATCACACCGATCGCAAGAAAAGTCGGCGATATGTTTGAACTGGATCTGGCTCTGAGAAACAACCTGACGACAGATGAATATCCGCTTGGTGTATATCATCCGCATGCAGAGAAACATAATATCAAAAAAGAAAACATCGGTCTGATCGAAGTTATGGGTCTGGCGATCCTGCCGGCACGACTGAAAACAGAGCTTCAGGATCTGGCAGATTATATCGTTGAGAAGAAAGACATCCGTTCCAATGAAGCTCTGGAAAAACATGCAGACTGGGTAGAATCCTTCCTGCCGAAACATCCGGAACTGAACAAAGACAATGTGATGGATATCCTCAAAGAAGAAGTTGGGCATGTATTCGTGGGCGTTCTGGAAGATGCCGGTGTATACAAATGCACACCGGAAGGAAGAGAAGCCTTCATGAGATTTATCGCAACACTGTAAAACAGTGATGACAGAATTGTGAGAGTACGAAGTACGGAACATTCGTAGGGCATCTTTTAACCTTGTTATCACGAAAATATAAATATAAAGAAACTATTTATCAAATTGATCAGGAGGTAAATACTATGAGAATTTTGGTAACCGGCGGAGCTGGATATATTGGAAGCCACACCTGTGTGGAACTGCTGAACGAAGGCTATGAAGTAGTCATCGTAGACAATCTGTACAATGCAAATAAAAAAGCAGTAGATCGTGTAGAAGAGATCACAGGCAAAAAAGTAACATTCTACGAAGCAGACATCTGCGACAAAGAAGCAATGGATGCTATCTTTGATAAAGAAGATGTACAGGCAGTCATTCATTTCGCAGGACTGAAAGCAGTAGGAGAATCTACCGTAAAACCTCTGGAATATTACCAGAACAACATCGCAGGTACACTGACACTGTGCGATGTTATGAGAAACCATGGCGTAAAGAACATCATCTTCAGTTCATCCGCAACCGTATACGGTGATCCGGCGATGATCCCGATCACAGAAGAATGCCCGAAGGGCACCTGCACCAACCCATACGGCTGGACAAAATGGATGCTGGAACAGATCCTGACCGATATCCAGAAAGCAGATCCGGAATGGAATGTGATCCTGCTTCGTTACTTCAACCCGATCGGAGCACACAAGAGCGGCATGATCGGAGAAGATCCGAAAGGTATCCCGAACAACCTGCTTCCGTATGTTGCACAGGTAGCGATCGGCAAACTGGAATGCCTCGGTGTATTTGGTGATGACTACGATACACCGGACGGAACAGGCGTACGTGACTACATCCACGTGGTAGACCTGGCACGCGGCCATGTAAAAGCAATCCAGAAACTGGCTGACAAAGAAGGCGTAAGCATCTACAACTTAGGTACTGGAAACGGCTACAGCGTTCTGCAGGTTGTACATGCATTCGAAAAAGCATGCGGACATCCGATCAAATACCAGATCAAACCGAGAAGACCTGGCGATATCGCAAAATGCTACTGTGCACCGGAAAAAGCAAAGAAAGAGCTTGGCTGGGAAGCAGAATACGGCATCGAAGATATGTGTGCAGATTCCTGGAGATGGCAGAGCCAGAATCCAAACGGATACAACGACTGATCACAGATTGAACGCAGAGAAGCATTCCCCCCGCTTCAAGTCTGCAGAGCACTAAGCAGTGGGTGAGGGGGATGCTTATGTCAGTGGGAGTTGAAAAATCATATCGCATCCAATACATAGTATATCAGAAAGATCAGGCAGAAACCAAGAGGTGGAAGCCTGGTCTTTTTTTGAGAGGAGATTGATCGGCTGGCAGTAGTAAAATAATATAAAGCGTTCACATAAAAGACTATTTTGACTGTCTTTTATCCTTTGAATGTGTTATGCTTAAAAAAAGTTATGATGGATTGGCTGGAAGGAAGGTGTGATCTTAGGGAAAATTTGTGAATCCGGGAAACGGTGCATTTCAGGTTGCTTTGAAAACTTCTATAATTCTGTTTTGACAGCTGAATAGTATAAAAATGTCAGGAATCCTTGTAGAATCAAGATTTCTGGCATTTTTTTATGATGATATTTTTGTGTCACAAAAAAATTTTTCCATTTGTTTTATTATCTTTCAAGCTTGTGCTGGAAAAATAATAAGTCAATGGATGGATTTCATGTCGGTAATATGCTATATTAATTATATTATAACTTCCGATAATTTCGGATTATGAGAAGAAGCTTTCATGTAAGACGATGATATGGAAGGAGGATGCACCAATGAGCACTGTTCTACCTAAAAGTGAAATGTCAGAAGAAGATGTGAAATTACAGTATATTACCCCTGCAATCACCTCTAAATGGGACAGAGGTAAGATTACCATGGAAACACAGGTTACAGATGGTAAAATTAACCTGAAAGGAAATTTTGTATTCCGTGAAAAACCGAAGCGTGCAGATTATATTTTATATCTGAACGCAAACAATCCGATTGCTATTATTGAAGCAAAAGACAATAAGCACAGTATTTTTCATGGTTTACAGCAGGCTATGACTTATGCTAAAATGCTTGACCTTCCGTTTGCATATAGTTCGAATGGGGATGGATTCGCAGAGCATGATTTTCTTACGGGCAAAGAACGTCAGCTAAAAATGGATGAATTTCCGACAGAAGTGGAGCTGATTTCTCGCTTTAAAGAGGAATCCGGAATGACACCAACACAGGAGACAGTAATTGAACAGCCTTATTACAGTAGCCAAAATACATATCCACCTCGTTATTATCAGAGAATTGCCATTAACCGAACCGTAGATTCTATTGCAAGAGGGCAAAATCGGCTGTTGCTCGTTATGGCTACTGGTACAGGAAAAACTTATACGGCTTTCCAGATCGTTTATCGTATGCTGCAAAGTGGATTAAAACGAAAGATTTTGTATCTTGCTGACCGTAATATTCTTGTGGACCAGTCTATTCAGCAGGACTTTGCCCCGTTGGAAAAAGTGATTCATAAGATCAACGTGTCCAAAGATGATAAAAGCACCATTACATCTCATGAGGTGTATTTTTCTCTGTATCAGCAGTTGGTTGGTGACGATGACAAGGAACATTTCAGTGAACTTTTTACACCGGATTTCTTTGACCTCATCATTGTAGATGAGTGCCATCGTGGCTCTGCAAAAGAGGAAAGCCGCTGGCGCAGGATTTTGGAATATTTCAGTTCTGCTACCCAGCTCGGTATGACTGCCACTCCGAAGGAAACGAAGTATATTTCTAATCTTAGCTATTTTGGTGAACCTGTTTATATATATAGCCTGAAAGAAGGCATCGAAGATGGTTTCCTTGCACCGTTCAAGGTTATTAATATTATGACGGATATTGGGGAAGGATGGAGACCTCGTAAGGGACAGCGAGATATTTATGGTAATGAAATAGAAGATCGCATTTATACCAATAGTGATTATGATTACAACATTATCATCGAAGATCGTATTCAACAGGTGGCAGCCGAGATTACACGTTATCTGAAAAGTACAGACAGAATGGCGAAAACTATTGTGTTTTGTGCGACGGAAGATGCTGCCGAACGTATGCGTCAGGCATTGGTTAATCTGAACTCCGATATGGTAAAAGAAACTCCGGATTATGTTGTGCGTATTACCGGCAGTGATGATTATGGTAAAAAGAAACTGGACTATTTTATTTCTGTCTCTGCACCGTATCCGGTTATTGCCACTACATCGAAGCTTTTGTCTACTGGTGCAGACTGCAAAATGACAAAATTGATTGTCTTGGATGAAATGATTGGCTCTATGACAGAGTTTAAGCAAATTATCGGTCGTGGAACCAGACTGCGTGAAAAAGAAGGAAAGACTCATTTTGTGGTTATGGATTTCCGAAATGTTACCAGACTATTTGCTGATCCTGACTGGGACGGTCCGATTATGATTGATCCCGGATTCACGCCGGGCGGACAGAAAACACCACCTACTCCGGGACCAGATGATCCACCTGTTCCGACTGATCCACCGGGACCGAAAAATCCAAAACCTATTATCAGCCGTGATGGTTGCAAGGTGGAAATTATCCACAAAACGGTATCGGTATATGATGCAAATGGAAAATTGCTACGGCAGGAAAGCATTGTGGATTATACAAAGGAAAATATCCGTGGAGAATATGCTTCTTTGGATAATTTTATTCGTCAATGGTCAAAGGAAGAAAAGAAAGAAAAAATCAGGGAAATGCTGCTGGAGCGTGGCATTGATCTGGAATTGATGAAATCAGAGCAGAGTATGGCAGATGTGGATGATTTTGATTTTATCTGCCATGTAGCGTTTGACAAGAAAGCATTGACCCGTAAAGAGCGAGCCAACAATGTGAAGAAAAAAGATTTCCTCAGCAAATATAGTGGTATTGCAAGAGAAGTGCTGGAAAGTCTTCTTGATAAGTATATGAATACTGGAATTTATGAAATTGAAAAAACAGAGATTTTAAAACTCGATCCGTTCCAGAAACTCGGAAAACCTGCAAAAATTGCCGGATATTTTGGAGGAAAAGCCGGTTATATGCAGGCAGTCAAAGAACTTGAAGAAGCGATTTATGCAGATGAAGCTGTATAAGTTGCAGGATAACAAAAAATTAAGGCGGTATAGAAGATGAGTAATTTATCGGGATTTGTAAAAAGACTTCGTGATATTATGCGAAATGACGCCGGTATCAATGGTGATGCCCAGCGTATTGAGCAGATTGCATGGATGCTCTTTTTGAAAGTATATGATGCAAAAGAGCAGGACTGGGAATGGGATGATGAGGAGTATGTTTCTATTATTCCGGAAGAGTGTCGCTGGCAGAACTGGGCTGTTGACGATCATACAGGAACAGCTTTAACAGGTGATAAACTGTTAAATTTTGTGAATAACACACTGTTTCCTGTATTAAAAGGGAATGACATCAAGGATGCCACCGGAAAAATAATTATTCCGGGTGTCAAAGTTGATTCATCAACCCCAATAAAGAAAGCCATCGTACAAACTACTTTTGCTGATGCAAATCAGTATATGAAAGATGGTGTTTTGCTTCGTCAGGTTATCAATGTTATAGATGACCTTGACCTCGGAGATTATGAAGAAAGTCATGCCTTCGGCGAAATCTATGAAACTATTTTGAAGGAACTGCAAAGTGCCGGTTCTTCCGGAGAATTTTATACACCTCGTGCTGTGACGGATTTTATGGCAAAGATGATTAATCCTCAGATTGGCGAACACGTTGCAGATTTTGCCTGTGGCACTGGTGGCTTTCTCACGAGCTGGCTGAAAGAACTCTCTAAAAAGGTGAAAACGACAGAAGATCAAGAAGCCTATGATAATTCCATTTACGGTATCGAGAAAAAACAGTTTCCGTGTATGTTGTGTATCACCAATATGTTGCTGCATGGAATTGATGTGCCGAAGATTTACCATGATAATTCTCTGCTGAAAGATGTTCTGGATTATACCGTGGATGATCAGTTTGATGTTATTCTGATGAATCCGCCTTATGGTGGCAATGAGAAAACTGAAGTGAAAAATCATTTTCCGGCAGATCTGGCAAGCAGTGAGACAGCCGACCTGTTTATGTCTGTTATTATGTATCGACTGAAAAAGAACGGACGTGCAGCAGTTATTTTACCGGATGGATTCCTGTTCGGTACAGATAATGCCAAGGTTGCCATTAAGAAAAAGCTGTTATCAGAATTTAATCTGCATACGGTAATTCGTATGCCGCACAGTGTATTTGCTCCGTATACATCTATTACTACCAATATTCTGTTCTTCGACCATACAAATCCGACAGAAGAAACTTGGTTTTATCGTTTGGATATGCCGGAAGGATATAAGAACTTTTCTAAGACGAAGGCAATGGAACTTAAACATTTTGAACCGGCTATCGAGTGGTGGAATAACAGAGAAGAAATCAATGTAGCTGGTTTTGACAAAGCAAAGAAGTATACGGTAGAAGAAATTGTTGCGAGAAATTATAATATCGACCTTTGCGGATACCCACACGAGGAAGAAGAAATTCTGCCGCCTAAAGAACTGATTCAGCAGTATCAGGAAAAGAGAGCGAGTTTAAATGCAGATATAGACCGCATTTTGGCTCAGATTACAGAAATACTGGGAATTGATTTGGAGGAAGATTAATGACTGGACAACAGTTGAAAAATTCAATATTGCAGATGGCTGTTCAAGGAAAACTTGTTCCACAAGATCCAACTGATGAACCTGCTTCTGTATTACTTGAGAGAATAAGAAAAGAAAAAGAACAGCTCATAAAAGAAGGAAAAATTAAGAAAGAAAAGAATCCTTCTTATATCTTCCGTGGTGCCGATAACTTGCCTTATGAGAAAGTCGGCAAGAATGAACCAGTGTGCATTGCGGATGAGATGCCGTTCGAGATTCCGGAGAGCTGGGAATGGGTACGTCTGAGCAAAATTGTTTACAACAGAGGACAAATGACACCTGCTAAAGATTTTTGCTATATAGACATTGGTTCTATTGATAATAAAAATCAAAAACTCAGTAACGAAGAAAACATTATTACTGCGGATAAAGCACCATCAAGAGCGAGAAAAATTGTTATGGTTGGTGATATTCTTTACTCTACTGTTCGTCCATATTTGCATAATATGTGTATCATTGACCGTTCCTTTAGTCATACTCCCGTTGCAAGCACTGGATTCGCTGTGCTTACCTGCCATACTGGATTTTTAAATGAGTTTCTGTTTTATTATCTGATGTCACCCGATTTCGATACATACGCAAATGATACCGACAATGCTAAAGGAGTTGCCTACCCGGCAATCAATGATAGCAAACTATATAAAGCGTTGGTACCAATTCCGCCCAGAGCTGAACAAGAACGCATTGTTAGAAAACTCAAAGATGTGTTACCATATGTTGTTACATATGGAGAAAAATACTCAGAGACAGAATCTCTAAATAATGATTTCCCTAATAGATTAAAGAAATCCATCTTACAAGAAGCTGTCCAGGGAAAACTTGTTCCGCAAGACCCATCGGATGAACCGGCTTCTGTCCTTCTGGAACGCATCCGTGCAGAGAAAGAGCGACTGATTCAAGAAGGAAAAATTAAGCGTGGCAAGCATGATTCCATCATTTATAGACGGGATAATTCTCATTATGAAAAGCGTGGTTCTGAGGAAGTGTGCATTGATGATGAAATTCCTTTTGAGCTACCGAACGGATGGCGTTGGTGTCGTTTTTCAACTATTTGTTATAAATTGACAGATGGTTCTCATAATCCGCCACCTAAAAGAGCAAACGGGTTTAGGGTTATTAGTGCTCGAAATATTAAGAATGGTAGAATTTTATTTACTGATGAAGATAGGTTGTGTGATCAAAATGGATTTAATAAAGAAAATCCGAGAACACAAATTTCAAAAGGGGATGTAATCCTTGGTATTATCGGTGGAAGCATCGGAAATACAGCAATTTATGGATATGATGAACCTGTCATAGCACAGCGAAGTATTGCTATCTTTGGCTCATTGATAAATAATAAATACATGAAATTATTATTGGATAGTCCTTTATTTCAACAGCAGTTCAATTCTAAAAGCAATGGAACCGCACAAGGTGGAATTTATTTAGGTGAACTTGCAAACATGCTTGTACCTCTTCCACCGGTCAACGAACAAAATAGAATTCTTGCTTCTATTAGTTCTTTAGAAAATAAAATTGTAACTATGTAAAGTTCTCATTATGAGAAGTTGGACGGAATTGAGCGTTGCATTGACGATGAGATCCCGTTTGAGATTCCGGACAGCTGGGCATGGATTAGACTGGGATCGTTGTTTACTATCAATCCAAGAAATAATATAGCTGATGATACGGTTGTTGGATTTATGCCAATGCCACTTTTAAAAGATGGATTTAACGACAGTCATGCCTATGAAAAAAGGCTGTGGAAAGAAGTAAAATCCGGTTTTACACATTTTGCAAATGATGATGTTGTAATTGCCAAAATTACACCCTGTTTTCAAAACAGAAAATCAGCTGTGATTCATGACCTCCCAAGTGGCTATGGTGCAGGAACTACGGAGCTTCATGTCCTCCGTGATTACACCAAAATGTTATATATGCCTTACTTTTTAATGATTTGCAAAAGCCATGCGTTTATTCAAAATGGCGTGAAAAATTTTAGTGGAACAGCCGGACAACAGCGTGTAGGAAAAGACTTTGTTTCCAATTATTTAGTTCCGCTTCCACCGGTAAATGAGCAAAAAAGAATTGTAGAAAAGATAAATAATGTAATAAATTCTTGCGATATTTTATAAAATCAGGCATACACTTCAAAACAATCAGAAGTGTATGCCTTTCCCATTACCAGTTTATGATCGTATCTACGATTTCACGTTGTTCAGTGGATGTTTTACGGAGGTAAATACGGGTAGTTTCAATGCTTTCATGCCCCATAAGATCAGCAAGAAACGCTATATCGTTGCAGCGTTCCAGAAAACTTTTTGCAAATCTGTGCCGGAATGAATGGGGATATACGACCGCCGGATTAATATTATATCTTACTGCTAATTTTTTCAGCTGTCCGGAAATGCCACGAGTAGTAATACGCTCGCCATACTTGTTCAAAAAAATGAAGCCGCTTTCTTGTTGCTTTTCAGCCAGCCAAGAAAGGGCTTCATTTTGCAATTCTTTGGGAATGTAAATTCTACGTAACTTCCCGCCTTTGGAGTATAAGTCAAGATGCCCCAATTTAACATGTTCTGCTTTGATCTGAATCAATTCACTGACTCTTGCTCCTGTGGCGGCAAGGAAACGAATTACGAAATACCAAAACATTTCATCATCCTTTTTCAGACAGGATTTGAAGTATTCATAGTCCGCTTCACTAATTACATTTTCCAGATAACTTTTCTGCTGCACTCGAACAAATGGCAACTTCAATTTCTCTTTCCCAATGGATTCCAGATAACAGTTCAGTGCACGCAGTCTGAGATTCACGGTCTTAGGTTTATAATTTTCAATAAGCCATACCTTGTATTCTCGTAGCTTTTTCTGTGTGACATCATCGTATTGTTGTCCGTACTGCTTAATAGCAAACATATACGATGAGATCGTGTTTTCTGAGAGATTGCTTTCTCTCAAGTGTCTTTCAAATTTTTCGTTTTCTATCATGACGAAAGACCTCCTTTCGCCAGATATTATACAATTCTATGCTAAATCAGCGTAATCTTATTAAACAATTTTTGCTGCTGTTCAACGATGCGATGCTGTTCTGAAAGTGGAGGGACTGGTATTAGCATATTTTTTAGTTTGATTATTGTCAGTGCGTTGTATGCCGTTCCTGAAACAGTAGATTGAGCTTGTTCAATAAACAATGGGCTGTTAATAAACAACTGAATGTACTGTGATGACAAATACGGATGAGCACAAATTTGTGTTATATTTCCGTCTTTGTAATAAAATTCTCTACCGTCACAAATCCAAGAATTACCTATTGTGCCTACCGAAGTGATTAAAATATCTCCTGGCTTAGGTACACCATAATCCCTTTTTAAACGGTCGTAATGTTCTTTTGTTATAAAAAGTTGCAAATGAATTTCTTCCCCTCGATATAAGTCGCCAATTTCCTTAGATCGAAAGAATGGGATACCTTCAGCAACGTAATCCTTTTCAAAAACTCGTTTACTTGACTGCACAGCAACAATACTTCCAAGTCTACGCCATTCCCAGGTGTTCGGAACCTCAAACGGTATCTCATCGTCAATACAACGCTCAATTCCGTCCAACTTCTCATAATGAGAATTATCCCTTCTGAAAATGACAGATTCGTGCTTTTCTTTCTTGATTTTTCCTTCTGCAATTAACCTTTGCTTCTCAGCACGAATACGTTTCAAAAGGTCAGAGGCTGGCTCATCAGCAGGATCTTGTGGAACAAGTTTTCCTTGAACGGCTTCTTGTAAGATTGATTTTTTCAAAAGGCCTGGAAATTTCTGATTCAATTCCGTTACTCGAACATATGTTTTCAAGTAGCTATCTGTATACGATGATACTTCATTTAACTTATCAACAATTCTTTTTTGCTCGGAGAGCGGTGGTAATGGAACAAAAAATATTTCCAAACTTTTTGCTGATAAGTTAGGTTGTGCCGTTCCGTTATCATACCTCTTTATTTCAGAAAAAAACAATGGGCTATCTAAATATATCATAATGAAATCTGATAACAATGGAATATTCAAATGGGGACGAAGAATAACCAAAGAAGATGCAATTGCTCCTTTTTCGAATGGATAACGCCCGTGTTTTCCTAATGACCCTCTTATGCAAACGACAACATCATCTTTTTCTAATTTCCCACTGCCAAGTTTATTGAATTGTTCATCAGATAAACACAATAGATTATCATCCTCGATAACCGTTTCCTCATTAAGATTCACCGCACTTATGAAAGGTATTCCAGTGTTGGACAATGTTGATTTTGCAGGATAGTTTTTTCCTCTGTCGCCATTTATAATAGAAAATATGCCACTAATTCGCACCCACTCCCAACTTTCCGGAATCTCAAACGGCACCTCATCCGCAATGCACACTGGTTCATTCTTGCCGACTTTCTCATAAGGCAAGCTATGAGAAGTAAAAAATTATCGCTCTGCATGACATGAAAGAGATTTTTAATAAATATCATCGATGTGGAAGATCTAATAGAGCACAAAAATGATTTTTATACATCGATTTCAAAAATAAAATTTATAAAACAGCATATAAAACTTGAAAAACGGGAATAATAATTATATACTAAAAGAAAAATGGCTATTAGAACAGGAGGAGAGACAATGCTTTGTCAGTTTTCTTTTAGAAACTTTAAATCATATAAGGAAACAACCACGTTTGATTTTCAGGCTACATCGATCCCTGAATTTTCAGACTCTCTGTTAAATGGAGCTAAGGGAGATGCACTTCTTCCGGTAGGTGTTGTATATGGTCCAAACGGTGGAGGAAAAACGAATCTTTTGTCAGCTCTTTCATGCCTGATTTCGACCGTAGTAAATCCGATATATGAGTTGGAAAAGACCAGAGAGAAGGTTATTATTCAGCAGAAGATAAATGCAGTTCCTTTTGCATTTGATGAAGTATCCAGGGAAATGCCGACCGAATTTGAGATTTATTTCAGACAAGGTGGAAAAGAATATCGTTATAATTTATCAATATATGAAGATGAGGTTGTCGAAGAATCTTTGTATTGGAAGACGATTGGTGGGAAAAGACCTGGTATGATTTTTGATCGTGAAGGTTCTGAAATTACATTAGGAGCCAGCATCAGCAAAGCCGGCATTAATCGCTTAGTAAATCCTAAAATGCCATATTTGTCTTTCTTGGCGATTAATTATGATATACCGGCAATTGCAGAGGTTCAAAAATGGTTTGAATCATGTATTGTCAGAAATTATGCGAATCCGATTGCAGACAGACAGATCATGCTCGCAGATGATGAAACATATCGTAAGAGAATTATACGTGCTCTTAATGATGTGGATATTGATGTGATAGGATACCGGTATGACAAAGAAAACAATGAACTTTATACACAGCGTATGATTGAAGGCAAAATTTATGAACTGAAATTTAGTGAAGAATCTGATGGAACGAAAAAAATGATTGCAGCATTGCCAATGATCTTACTTGCACTTCAAGAGGGACGATTGGTTATTATTGATGAACTGGACGCAAAATTGCATCCGAAGCTGCTTCGTTATGTGATTTCTCTTTTTGACAATACCAATGTAAATAAAAAGGGAGCACAGTTGCTTTTTACATCACATGATATGACTACGATGAAAAATACAGTTTTCAGACGAGATGAAATCTGGTTTGCAGCAGAAAATGAAAAGCATGAGAGTGAGATTTATTCGTTGTATGAGATCCGCAGAGAAAACAATGAACGGGTAAATAAGACTGCCGCATATGATAAACAGTATTTGGAAGGACGCTATGGTGCAGATCCATATGTGAAAATAGAGTGAAATTTTTTAATTGTGAAAATTCTGTGTCACTACTTGAAAATTCATCCAAAAACTTCTATAATTAAAAATTATAATGCCAGGGGTAAAAGGTGTTCAGGTTATAGAAGAAAGGCAAGATGAATGAAAAACAGATATTTATATAAATTAGGCTGCATGATGCTGGCTGGGAGTATGCTGATGAGTACAGCACCGGTGGCTTATGCATCGAGTTTGCAGACGGAGCTTCAGAAAGAGACGGAGAGTAACACGGAAGGCTCTCAGACAGAAACCAGTCAGCCGGAGACGAGCCAGAGCGAGACACCGGCAACGGAGACTGAGACCAGTCAGCCGGAGACGAAGCCGGAACTGGAAACGCGGCAGACTGAGACGGCGGCAGCCGAAACAGAAACAAATGCATCTCAGACAGGGGATACGGATGCATCCAAAGAGGATGGGACATCGGACAGCGATAAAAAAGACGATGGTTCGGATAAAAAAGACGGCGACAAGAAGTCAGAGGGTGACAGCAAGGACGATAAGAATAAAAAAGACGATGCGGATGACAAGGACAGTCAGAAAGGTGACATTCAGAAACCGGATGATGAGAGCGAACAGGTGGATCATTCTGATGCGGCAGCCGATTATGCTTCCAATATCATTGCCGGAAACAGTGTTTATTTAGGTGAACTTTCCAGTGAGTATGGTATTTCGTTTGATGAAGAGTTCGAAAAGACAATGGACAAGATCGAAGCAGATTATAAAGAGTTTCTGGACAAACCGGAAGATTTCCTGGCAGAAAACTGGCAGGATGTGCTGGCTGTTTATGTGATGAAGTACGGACAGGACGCCAGCATAAAGATGGACAAGTCCTGCAGGGATGATCTGGAGCAGATTTTTTTCCTGATGAATGTCAGAAGCAATTCTGCAATTTTACGCAAACTGGAGAAAATCCAGAAAGAGGAAGTCTCTGAAACCGAAGTCGGATCAGCCGAAACAGAAAAGGCGGCAGAAGCAGAAGAATCAACAGAAACAGAAAAGGCAGCCGATCCGGAAGAATCAACAGAAACAAAAAAAGTGGCAGAAACAGATGCAAAAGAATACCGTGCACTGTTGGTTCAGGATTACATAGCACTTTACGGTGCAGATGAAGAGCAGACAGCTATACTGGAGAAATACACGTCCACAAAATGCAGACAGCTCTGTGCAATCGTTACGGCATCCAAAGGATTTGTGCGTTCCGAGGCAGGCAGCGATGTCAGTGAAGAACGTGTTTCCATCGTGGCAGCAGCGTGCAGCCTGATCGGAAAAGTCGGCTATTTCTGGGGCGGCAAGTCCTATGCAATCGGCTGGGATGACAGCTGGGGAAGTCCGATGACCGTGTCCGCAGAGGGCAGCAAGAGCAGTGGCACGGTGCGTTCCTATGGTCTGGACTGCAGTGGATTTGTTGCATGGTCTTACTATAACGGACTTGGCGGCAAGGATGCCGGTATCGGAAATCATACCACAACACAATGGAATGCAAGCGAGATGGTGGACAGCCAGAGTGCCAGACCTGGTGATCTTGTCTTTTATCATCCGGCAAGTGCAGGAGACGACAACCACGTCGGCATCGTAGTCGGAGTCAATGACAACGGAAGCCTGCTGGTCGTACACTGCTCCTCAAGCCAGAACGGAGTTATGACAGGAGAAGCATGGTCAGCCGGATTCCAGTATGTGAGAAGTCCGTTGGGGCTGGAATGATAAAAAATGAAAACCGTGCGGTTGACAAATAAAGGCGACACTGCTATCATATAAAAGAAAGGCTTTTATGAAAAAGCAGAGCACTTGTGACTTCGTCATGAGCGGATGCTGAAAATGCAAACTAATTTGACTGGAACAAGGGTGTTCTGATTTATTCAGTGCACCCTTCTTTTCTATTTACAGGGAGAATTCTTTGTAAATAGAAAAGAAGAATGAAATAATTGTGCAGAGATTCGAAAATGAAAATGTCTGCTTCGCAGACTTGCATATTACCAGGCTTTTTCTAATGGGAATCATAAAAGGAGAAATTTATAAGTAACTAAATATATTGCTTAATATGGTTAAATGTGTTTAAATATACCTATGGAGGTATTATTATGAAC
>ENA-USUG01003110-USUG01003110.1-human-gut-metagenome-genome-assembly--contig:-NODE-3110-length-23360-cov-8.810076_pt1 | contig 23360 bp, 18 predicted proteins | sample MGYA00250059_ERZ773394 | MGnify/ENA primary metagenome ERZ773394 (study PRJEB29103, sample SAMN06111957) | human gut metagenome | biome: human gut; feature: ankylosing spondylitis patient; material... | reverse complement strand
GTTCCAGCGACTTGGATTCCGTGCCATCCTTGTATGCGTAGCCGAGCGAATCCGTCGGATTGACGTTTGCCCAGACGCCGACGCTTCCCTGCGGCTCCGAGATGTGGAAGAGGTACTCCCCTGCGGGTTGCGGATCAAAGGTGACGGTGTTGGTGGCATTGTCCCGCATGGGGTCAAAGACCTTGGTCGCAATCGGCTCCTGCTTCAGGGTGTCCTCGTAGGTGCCAGACCACAGGTACAGCGACAGGCGGCACACCGAGTCGTCCCGTGTCCATGTCGGCATGGCGAAGCCGAACGCGGTGAATTCACCGAGAACATTGACGCGGTAGGAAAACGGAGCGTATATGGATTCGGCACTCCGTGTTCCGGTGCCGTTCTGGATGCTTTTCACATAGGAAGCTGCGCCGGTCGGCAGTGCCAGCACGGAAAGGGCGCCCATAAGCAGGATCGCCGTCAGGCAAGCTGTCAGAATGCGCTTTCCTCGCATCGTTTTCATGTGTGAACCTCCTTTATTCTCCCGGGAATAGGGATATGCCCGGTGATTGTTAATTTTTCGGTATTCGGTATTCTGAATCGGTACGCAGCAGCCGTCCGGAACAGAGGTTTACCGCAGGAAAAGCCGCAGAGCCCGCGCGGCTTTGCTTTCGTAGCCCGGCTCAACCAGCACGGGGCAATCCTCCCCGGCGCGGTAGGCGCGGATGTACTCACAGAGCCAGCGATAGTACTGGTCGCCGTGCCCGCCCTTCATCGGTTCGATGTCCCGGCTGTATTCCTGATTGAAGTTGTCGGTAAAGACATAGCCGGGGGAATCAAAATAGTACAACTGTGCCGTCCATTCATTCCACCAGGTGACCGAAACGATCTTGGGATGGATTTTGAAGGCGGTCAGCCACTGGGAGTACCAGAACACACCGCCGGCTCTGCCATTGGCGGAATGCGGATCGGACATATAGCTGAGCTGTGCAGCCACGCAGACGCTGACGTGTTCCGGATCGTCCCCGAAGTAGGATACGGTGCGCTTGTTGTTTGCCTGCAGGTAGCTCCACTGCGCCGTGGAAGCGCCATGCAGACCGGACATACCGCGTACCGTGAAATACTTGGTGTCGATATCGTCCAGCCCGGCGTTCCAGCGCATAATGAACGGCTTGTCATTCCAGAATACAAAGCAGTCCGTCCACTTTTCGACGCTGTAGAAGCTCTGATAGATGGCATCAAACAGGGAATCGTCGTTCATCCACATGACGACATACGGCGTTCCCAGTCCTTCTGCACGCATCTGCATGATGGTGTCCAGCAGCGCGTTCATGGGCTTGCCGATGTAGTTTATCCACTCCCACGAGCCAAGCCTGTAACCGGCATGGGCATAGGTGTAGTCCAGGATCAGGAAATCCACGCCCGCGTTGTATAGCAGGGTCATGTTGTTGCGGATGGCGTCGGTGTCGGTGCTGCGGTAGTAGCCCTGAGCCGGCTCGGACCAGTAGTGGAACTGGTGCAGGTGGTTGTGCTGCTCCTTCTCGTTGCCGAAACCGTACTTGGCGGAAAAGCCGTACTGCGCGATCAGCTCTTCAACATTGAGGCAGCCCTCCAGCTTGCCCTCCCCGTCGCCGTGAATGGCATTGAACCACATGGTGTAGCAGATGCCGATAAGGTCAGTCCGGTCGGTGATATCCAGTCCCAGACTGTACCCGTCCTGCGGGGTCGCAATTACGGTGCCGTCCACGATGGCGTAATCCACCTTGCCCTCGTTGAAGGAGGTTTCGGGTTCCGTGACGGTTTCCGTTGCGGTTTCTGTCTCGGTTTCGGTTTCCGTGGCGGGAGTGGTCTCACTCGCGGTTTCCGGCTCGGCTTTCGTTTCCGATCCTGTATCCGGCAGGACGGAGGTAGCCCCGGCGGAAGCGGTGCCGTCCGGGACGTCCTGCTTGCCGGAGCAGCTCCAGATGCAGCAGGCAAGCAGGAGGATAAACAGGAGCAGGAGTTGGATGCGTATGAATCTCCGATTATTCATGGCGGTACGGCTTCCTTTCATCATGTGAGGTAATGAGGTATTGTTTTTGCAGAGTCCTTTATTTATCCTTCAGAAAATCCCGCAGGGCGCGATATGCGCGCTGCTCGTAGCCGTCCTCGACCAGCACGGGGCAATCCTCCCCGGCGCGGTAGGCGCGGATGTATTCGCAGAGCCAGCGGTAGTACTGGTCGCCGTGCCCGCCCTTCATCGGTTCAATGTCCCGGCTGTACTCCTGGTTGAAGTTATCGGTGAAGATGTAGCCGGCATCTGTATGGTACAGCTGAGCCGTCCACTCGTTCCACCAGGTGACCGAAACGATTTTGGGATGAACCTTGAAGGCATTCAGCCACTGGGAGTACCAGAACACACCGCCTGCACGTCCGTGTGCCGTGGGCAGGGACATATAGGTCTCCTGCGTGGCAACGGCGACGCCGACGTGCTCCGGCTTGCCGCCGTAGTAGGAAACGGTGTTCTTGTTGCTGACCTCCAGGTACGTCCATTGACCGGGCGCCGCCTGCCCGCGCAGGCCGTACATTCCGCGCACGGTGAATTTGTCGGTGTCCAGGCAGGATTCGTCGGCGATCCAGCGCATGACGAACGGCTTGCCGTTCCAGAAAACGAAGCAGTCCTTCCATTTTTCAACGCCGTAGAAGTGTTGATAGATGACGTCAAAAAGGGAATCGTCATTCATCCACATGACAACATACGGTGTGCCTTCGCCCTCGGCACGCATCTGCATGATGGTGTCCAGCAGCGCGTTCATGGGCTTGCTGATGTAGTTCGTCCACTCCGACGAGCCGGGCTGGTAGCCGGCGCCGGCATAGGTGTAGTCCAGGATCAGGAAATCCACGCCAGCCTTGTACAGCAGACGCATATTGTTGCGGATGGCATCTGTGTCGGTACTGCGGTAGTAGCCCTGTGCAGGCTCGGACCAGTAGTGGAACTGCCCGAGATTGTTGTGCTGTTCATCCTTTGTGCCGAAGCCGTACTCGGCAGAGAACCCGTACTTTTCTGTCATTTCCGGCACGTTCGGCATATTGGTCATCTTCCCGGTTCCGTCACCGAAAATCGCGTTGAACCACATGGTATAGCAGATACCGACAAGGTCGTTCCTGTTCGTGATATCCAGACCCAAAGCATATCCCTCCTTCGGTGTGGCAGTCACGACAACCTCTTCCACGGTGGAGCCGCGGGAGGCGCCGTACACCTGCATATCATCAATCATGAATCCGCCGCCATGACAGAACACGGAGTAGTGAGAGCCTTTGGCGGATGACATATTGTAATCTTCCTCGTAAACCTGTTCGTTTGCCATGTCGTAGACATGAATCCGGCTGTCCTCAATCCTGACGGACAGGGCATAGATCCCGTTGATGAACATGGTAGTGGTCAGATCATCGGTGCAGACAAGATCCACCCTGAACTGCCCGGACAGCGCGCCGTCCCAAAGCTGCACCAGCACGTTGCCGCCTGGCCAGCCCCAGTGTGCCGGATCGCTTCCGAACACGGCGATCCTGTCATGCTGGCTCACGAAGGAGAACCAGATGCCGTCACCGGCGTTGTCCGCAATGCTGTATGTGTAGTTGGACAGGTAGCAGCCGATGAAGCCGGTTGCGGCAGGATTGCCGCCGCCCACGACCTCTATGTTGGCGGAGAGCTGTATCTGGCTGAAGTCCGTGAAATTGGTGTTGATTTCGGGGCACCAGGTCGTCCACCCGCCGCCTACGCCGTCCGTACCGTTGTAGGGGATGCACAGCTTCCCCTCGTGCACGCCGGTCGCGCCGGCGGAGCGGGAGGTCGCCTTGCCGCCGCAGTTGGGGTCTCCGTCCGAGAAATCCTCGTCAAACAGTGTCACTACGCCGGTTGCGCCCTTCTCCATGACCGTATTGCGCCCGTTCTCGTCAAAGGCTTCGTACACGGTGGTTTTCTTTTCGGTTTTGTAGTCCACTTTTCCCTCGTTGAAACGGGTGGGAACCGGTGCCGGCGCATCGGTTTCGGTCTCGGTTCCTCCGCCAGTCGTGACGGTTTCCGAGCCGGGCTGGGCGTCGGTGTCCGGCTGAGTGGATGTCTCGGTCGCGGAGCCGGTGGGAGCATCCGTGCCGGATGCAGTGCCGGAGCCGCCGGTACAACCCGCAGCGGCAAGAGTCAGCGGCAACAGCATGGCAAGGCATAGCAGAAGAACGACAGTACGCAAAAAACTGTGGTTGTGCATGGTAGATTACATCCTTTCTTTGCATCCGGGTATCCGGCGGCGTATCTGTGCCGTCGTCATGGTGCTGTATTGCTTTGGAACGGTGTCCGGGCTTACTGTGCGGCTTCCAGTCGCTCGCGGATAGCGTGCAGGAATTCGCCGGAGTTGACCGATCGGACAGGACGTCCTTCGCTCTCGGCGCGTTTCCGCGCATCGGCAGGCACAAGGGCGGCAAGGTCTTTGGTCATGACGCCGTCCCGTATGGCGGCAAGGCTTGCCGACTCCAGTTTGTCGGCAAAGGCGCACAGGTCGTGCAGACCGTCCAACTCGCCGCGTTTGCGCAGGGCGCCGCTCCATGCAAAAATGGTTGCCATCGGGTTTGTGGAGGTCTCCTCGCCGCGCAGGTAGCGGTAGTAATGCTGGGTAACGGTACCGTGTGCGGCTTCGTACTCAAATTTGCCGTCGGGGGAGACCAGCACGGAGGTCATCATGGCAAGCGAACCGAAGGCGGTGGATACCATGTCGGACATGACATCGCCGTCGTAGTTCTTGAGTGCCCAGACCATGCCGCCCTCACTCCGAATGATGCGGGCGACCGCATCGTCGATCAGCGTGTAGAAGTAACGGATGTCCGCCGCTTCAAATGCCGCCCGGTACTCTGCATCGTATATCTCCTGGAATATCAGCTTGAAGGTCTGGTCGTACTGCTTTGAGATGGTGTCCTTGGTGGAGAACCACAGGTCGCGCCGAACCGACAGGGCAAAGCCGAAGCAGGCATGCGCGAAGGAACGGATGGAATCATCCTTGTTGAAGCTGCCCTGCAGAACGCCGGGACCGTCATAGTCGCTGACTGTTGCCCGGAACGTCTCCTGCCCGGAACGGTCGGTGAAGACCAGCTCGGCGTGCCCTGCGCCGGGGACACGGTACTCGGTGGACTTGTACACGTCTCCGAAGGCATGCCGCGCGATGATAATAGGTTGCTTCCAGCCGCGTACCAACGGTGGGAACATCTCCATATCCGCCACGATGGGGGCGCGGAACACGGTGCCGTCCATCACGGCGCGGATGGTGCCGTTGGGGGACTTCCACATTTCGGACAGCCCGTACTCCTCCACGCGCTGTCGGTTGGGGGTGATGGTGGCACATTTGACCGCCACACCAAGCCGGCAGGCAGCGTGCGCCGCGTCCCACGTGATGCGGTCCTGCGTGCGCTCGCGTTCCGGCAGTCCCAGGTCGTAATACTCCGTTTTCAGTTCGACAAAGGGCGACAGCAGCTCGTCCTTGATCATCCGCCAGAGGACACGGGTCATCTCGTCCCCGTCCATCTCCACCAGCGGTGTTTTCATCTGTATTTTGTCCATGCATTTCTCCCTTCCTGCGTGTTCCGGCTCACTGCCGCGATGCCCAGAGCGCACGCTCGTAGGCGAAGCGATAGAATTTCTCCATACCCATGGCGGCGTAGGCGTCCTGCGTATGCTTGCCGGGCTTGTTGGTCAGCGACAGCTCGCACATCAGCGGTCCTGTATAGCCGGACGCTCGGATGCGGCTCATGACCCAGTTCCAGTTGACGGCGCCGTCCCCCATGACAAGGTGCAGGTCATCCAGCCAGTCGATGTCGGCACCGGATACGCCCCGGTTGTCGTTGAAATGCGTATGGTTCAGTCGATCCCCGTACAGCGCCATCATGTTCTTCCCCCGGTTGTAGCACAGTTCATGCCCGGTGTCCAGGCAGAAGCCGACGTGCGGGCAATCGGAAAAGGCGTCCATCAGCGCGGCGAGGTACTCCTCTCCCTCCACGTTCTCAAAGCTGAGTGCAATGCCCGCCCGGTCAGCCGCTTCCACTACACGGCGGAAGTTGTCGATGCCGATCCGGTTGGGCGTATGATCCCGGAATCCTATGAACGGGTGCAGAACCATGACCGGGATACCGTAGCGTCCGCAGTCGGTCGCACAGGCGACCAAATCATTGCGGACATGCTCTGCGGCGTCACCCGCTTCCCACATCCGGTTGACTTCGCCGAACGGTGCGTGAACCGATGCGTAGGTAAGTCCTGCCCGTGCCCCCGCGTCCGCCCATTTGCCGATGCGGTCGGGATCCCAGCCGGTAAAGAAGGCGTCCCAGCCTGCCTCGGCGATCAGGGCAATATGCTGCGCCTGCGACAACCCCGCGCCGCCCAGCACATTGATGCCTACCGAATACTGTTTTTCTTCCATGTGAACGTCCTCCCCTTACTTTTTTGCGTGTGCGGCGTACCAGTTCATCAGGCACCCCGCCAGTATGATCTGCTTTTCCTCTTCCGTCAGCCCGCAGAGCTTCAACGCAAGCGGTGCCGTCGTGCCGTCTGCCCGGATGACGGTTGCATGGATGGTTTCCTGCCCTGCGGCGACTGCCTGCCGGATGTCCGGCACGAACACGCAGTCACCGACCGCGAACGGAAATTCCGCTCCCTCCGGCAGGGTAAAGGGCAGGATGCCCCAGTTTATGCAGTTGGAGCGGTAGCGCTTGGTGGCGTACTCATAGCATATGTTGCCGAAGCCGCCCAGCACCTTCTGGCAGGATGCCGCCTGCTCCCGCGCGGAGCCGTCTCCCGGCTTGTTGGCGAACAGGCAGGAGCCGAACTGCGTCTCCGACGCCAGCGCATCCGCGTCACCGACAGCGGACAGAACGGTACGCAGGTGAGGCGACAGCTCTCCGGCGCGGCGTGCCGTCTCCTGCGCCGCGACTGCCTTGGAGCGTCCGACATACTCCGGCGCCCGGCGGGACAGCGTGAATTCCGAAAGGCGCAGGGGATTGGAGCGGTAGGAGGAGGTTTCGCCGGAGGGGATCAGCTCGTCCGTGGTCGTGACCGGGTCGCGGATAACGGCGGCAAGCTCCAGCAGAATATTTTGGGCGAGCGGGTACTGCGCCGGCCAGTCTGTGATGTTGGGACCCAGGATCAGCGGGGCGGTACGGTCCGCTTTGCCGAAGCCGTTGTAGACCCGCTTTGCGTAAGCCGAGCCGTCAAAGTGATACGCATGCGGCGTATATGCATAGTCCATATCCGTTGCCGCCGTGATAATACCGCCCATGCGTGCCGTCGCAGCAATCGAACGCGCGTCCATCAGCGCGACGCCTGCCAGCTGACCTTCACCGGGCTTGGAACCTTCACGGTTGGGGAAATTGCGGGTGGTGTGCCGCAGGGACAGTCCGTTGTTGGCAGGGACATCCCCGGCGCCGAAGCAGGGACCGCAGAAGCAGGGCTTGATGACCGCCCCGGCGGCGAGCAGGTCGGTCAGTGCGCCGATGCGGGTCAGCTCCAGCGAGACCGGCACGGAGGTCGGGTAGACCGACAGGCTGAAGAAGCCGTCGCCCGTGGAACCGCCGCGCAGGATGGCGGATGCCTCGTCAATGGAATCAAACATTCCGCCTGCGCACCCTGCGATGATTCCCTGATCCGCCTGTACGCGCCCGTCGGGGCGTATCTTGTCTGTCAGATGAAGGGAGGCTTTGCTGAATTTTGCCGCCGCCTCTGCTTCCACACCCGCGAGCAACTCCCGCGCGTTGGCAGTGAACTCATGGATTGTGTACACATTGGAGGGGTGGAAGGGAAGGGCAATCATGGATTCCAGTGCCGAAAGGTCGATTTCTATCATACCGTCGTAGTATGCGCCGTCCTGCGGGGCGAGCGGGCGGAAATCCTGCGGTCTGCCGTGCGTGACGTAGTGCTGCTTTGTTACCTCGTCCGTGATCCAGACCGAGGACAGGCAGGTCGTCTCGGTGGTCATGACATCGATGCCGTTCCGGAAGTCGATGGGAAGCGAAGCCACGCCGGGACCTGCAAACTCCAGAATCCGGTTCTTGACAAATCCGGAGGCGAAGGTCGCGCCGACCAGTGCCAGAGCCGCATCGTGCGGACCGATGCCGTGGTGCGGCGATCCGGTCAGCCAGACCAGAACCACGCCGGGGCGGTCTATATCATACGTATTGCGCAGAAGCTGCTTGACCAGCTCGGGACCGCCTTCCCCGACACCCAGCGTTCCCAATGCGCCGTAGCGCGTGTGGGAGTCGGATCCGAGGATCATGCGTCCGCATCCCGCCAACGCCTCGCGGGCATAGGAGTGGATGACGGATTGATTGGCGGGCACATAGATGCCGCCGAAACGGCGGGCGGCGGACAAGCCGAACACGTGGTCATCCTCATTGATTGTCCCGCCGACCGCACACAGACTGTTGTGGCAGTTTGTCATGGCATAGGGGACGGGGAACTCATGAAGTCCGCTGGCACGGGCTGTCTGAATGATGCCTACGTACGTGATGTCGTGCGAAACCAGCGCGTCGAATTTCAGGTGCAGCTTATCCTGATCCGCGCCCGGGGCGTTGTGCGCATCGAGGATCTGCCCGGCAATGGTCTTGCGGCGACCGTCCCGATCGGGGGAATCCGTCCTTTGCGGAACCCCTCCGGTCAGCTTTACGCCGCCGTTCGTGATTGTGATGGCTTTCATGAATGATCAATACCTCCGATATTCATAGATGGTTGCCTGAAAGAACTGGTGATTTTGTCTTCACCATTCTATCACAAAACTGCCTCCGCGTCAATAGGAACCGACACGAAAGCGGGGCATCGGCGTTTACTTTTTTCTCGGACAGACGAAAAGGGGGGAGCGCTCGAATTCTTTTTCGCCCCCAACACCGACTCCCGGTACAGGGGGTACGACAGCAGCAGAACCAGTCGATGCGTCCGGGTTCCGACGCAGGGGCAAGCTTCAGACGTGCATCGGTGCGCCTCTGATAATCCTCTGATAATTGTAAAATTTTCTCTATCCACTTGCATACCCCCCGGAAAAGGATTATAATGTAAAGGTATAAGGCGAAGTAGGCACTGAGGGAGGAACGCAATGAAGAACAGTCCGATTCTGAAGCGGGCACAGGGCGAATCCTGCAAGGTCGCCGTGCTGGGCTACGGCGTTTCCAACAGACCGCTGGTGGAATGGTTGCTGGCACATGGTATTTCGCCCGCACAACTGACCGTGCGGGACAGGCGGGAGCCCGGGGAACTGGCGGCATCCGGGGATGCGGCGCGACTCCGGGCACTCGGCGTGCCGGTAATCTCCGGCGCGGGGTATCTTGCCGGATTGGACGGAACCGGCGTGATTTTCCGTACGCCCGGCATCCGTCCCGATCTGCCCGCGCTTGCCGCGGCAGTGGCGCACGGCGCTTGCCTGACCTCCGAGATGGAGTTGTTTCTGGAATTGACCGAAGCGGCTGTGCTGGGAGTCACCGGTTCCGACGGCAAGACAACAACCACTACCGTAGCGTCGTTGCTGGTAGCGGACTACCTGCAAAGGCGGGGGTACGGTCGGATGTACCTGGGCGGGAACATCGGCACGCCGCTTCTCCCGCTGGTTGATGAGATGACAGCGGATGACGTGGCGGTGCTGGAACTGTCCAGCTTCCAGTTGATGACCATGCGCCGCTCGCCCGACCGTGCCGCTGTCACCAACCTCTCACCCAACCACCTGAACTGGCACACCGATATGGCAGAATACCGGGCGGCAAAAGCCAACATATGCACGCATATGCGTAGCGCCGATCCGCTTTGCGGTGCCGTGCTCAACGCGGAGAACCCTGACACGCGTGCGCTGGGACTGTCGCTGCCGCCGGAGGTACCGGTCACATGGTTTTCCTCCGCCGTATCCGGATGGGAGCGGGTTGTCCCGCCGGAGCGGCAGGGGGGCGGAACGCGTGACAGCGCAGTCTTTGCAGTCGGGGGAACCGTCCGGTCGGAGACGCGCGCGGAGGGATACGACCTGCTGGATGTGTCCCGCATCCGCCTGCCGGGACGGCACAATCTGGAGAATTTCATGACCGCGCTCGCCCTGTGCGGCGGATTGATTCCACCGGAGGAGCTTGCCGCATCTGTCGGTGCGGTTGCCGATCGTTTCGACGGCGTTGCGCACCGACTGGAGCTGGTGGCGGACTGCGGCGGTATCCGCTTCTATAACAGCTCCATTGATTCGAGCCCGACCCGTACCTGCGCGGCGCTGGCGGCACTTGCCGCATTGCGCGAGAAAGAGCAGGCGGCGGGACACCCTGTGCGCAAACCGACCGTCATCTGCGGCGGGCAGGATAAGCACCTGTCCTTTGCGCCGCTGGCGGAGGCGCTGTGTGCCGGGGCGGCGGCGGTCATCCTGACCGGCGAGGCGCGGGAACAGATCCGGACGGCACTGTACGCCTGTCCTGATTTCAGCCCGACGGCGCTTCCGGTGCGCGTGATACCGGACTGGGACGAGGCGATGGAAACCGCCTGCCGGGAGGCGATCCCGGGCGATACGGTCCTGCTCTCACCTGCCTGCACCAGTTTTGACGCTTTCCGCAACTTTGCGGAGCGCGGAGAACGCTTCCGCACCATTGTCAGGCAGGTAACGGGCACGGGAACAGGCAAAGGAAACCTATAAAAACAGACAAAGGAATACTGAAAAGGAAGGATAGAGAAAACATGACACTGAACGAACTGATCGTGTCGCTGTGCGGTCTTCCGACGGTCAGCGGCAGCGAGCGGCGCTCTACCGAGGCGCTGCGTGGACTGATCGGTGCCGCTTTCGACGAGATGCAGGTGGATGCGCTGGGCAATCATCTGTTCATCAAGCGGTGCGGCAGACAGGACGCCCCCAAGATCCTGATTGACACGCATCTGGATGAGATCGGCATGATGGTCAACGGCTACCGGGACGGCGGTTTCCTTACGGTTGCCAATGTGGGCGGCGTGGATACCCGCATATTGCCTGCTGGCGAGGTAGTCATTTACGGCAAGGAGACGCTGTACGGCGTGGTTGCCGCCGAGCCGGCACATCTGCTCCCGGCGGCGGATGCCGAGAAACTCAAACCCATTACCGAGATGGTGATTGATACGGGCTACTCCAAGGAAGAGCTGGAGCAGCTCGTCCCGCTGGGGACGCCGGTTGGATTCAAGCCGGTATACGGGCAGCTTGCCGACGGACGCATCTACGGAAAAGCCTTTGATGACAAGGCTTGCGGTGCCTGTGCTGTGTTCGGCATTGACGCGGTTCCGAGAAACGAGCTGGCGGGCGATGTTTACTTCCTGTTCTCCACCTTTGAGGAGATCGGTTCCATGGGCGCACGGGTGGCATCCTTCGGCATCCGACCGGACTATGCGTTGGTCATGGACGTGACGCACGCCGCAACACCGGACGCCAAAGAGCGCAGTCTTTCGCCCATGGGGAGCGGCATTTCCATAGCCACGGCTGTGATCTGTGACCGTCAGCTGACCCGCATGAGTATGGAGCTGTGCCGCGCGGCGCACATTCCTTTTGTGCCGGAGGCGGCGGCTGGCAGCACCGGAACCAACGCCAATGTGGTCAACAATGCGGCGGCGGGGATTCCGACTGTGCTGTGGAGTATGCCTATCAAGAGTATGCATTCGGCGGCGGAGATTCTGGCTATGGAGGACGCCAAGGCACTGTCGCAGGGCGTGCGGGAATTTGTCAGATCACGGCGTATCGCGGAGGTGTTCGGAAGATGAAACAGCAGTATTACGGTGTGGAGCTTATCCGGGAGCTGTCGATGTGCTTCGGTCCGTCCGGATGTGAGGACGAGGTGCGGCGCGTCATACGCGAGCAGATTGGGGATGCCGCGCTTGTCACGACCGATAGGGCGGGCAACCTCATTGCGCTGGTGCGCGGGCGCGGGCTGGATTACCGGGCGGACGAGCCTGCCAGGCTGATGATTTGTGCTCATATGGACGAGGTGGGCTTCATGGTGCGTGAGATTACGGAGGAGGGCTACCTGAAGTTTTCCGCCATCGGTGCGATGGATCCCCGCGTGCTGTGCGGGCGGCGCGTGCGGATGCGCGATGGTGCTACGCTGAGCCGGGAGCTGTCGGCTGTCATTGCCACAAAAGCGATTCATATGCAGACTGCCGAGGAGCGGTCCCGCGTGACGCCGGTCGGCAAGATGTACATGGACATCGGAACCGGGAGCGCGGAGGAGGCGGAGAAGTACGCGGCAATCGGGGACTGCGGCGTGTTCGACTCCGATTTCGTGACCTTCGGCAAGGACGACGCCTGCCTGAAGGGCAAGGCATTGGACGGACGGCTGGGCTGTGCGGCCTTGATTGAGGTCATCCGTGATTTGTACAATTCCCCGGCGGATATGCCGTTTGACGTATACTTCGTATTCACCTGCCGGCAGGAGGTGGGTATATCCGGCGCATCTGTCGCGGCATATACCGTGAAGCCGCACATGGCATGGACGGTCGGTGCGACCGATGCCTGCGACCTGCCCGGCGTGCCGGAGGCGGCGCGCACGGCGGTGTTGGGTGACGGCTGTGTGCTTTCGCTGGCGGATCGGACGGCGCTGTATGACCCTGCGCTGATTGCCTATGCCCGCCGCTGTGCCGAAGCGCATGACATCGCATACCAGATCAAGCAGGGGACGGGCGGCGCCTCGGATGGCGGCGTGATCCAGCGATCCATGGCAGGCGTCCGTACCGTGAGTTTGTCGGTGCCGGTGCGCTACCCGCACACCGCATCGGTCACGGCACGCCTCTGTGACTATGAAGCCATGCGCGGGCTTCTCCGGGTTATGCTCCGGAACTGGGAGCCGTGAGCCCCTCATTAAAAGACGAGTGAAAGGAAAGATAAATCATGCTGAATCTTATGAAAACTCTGACCGCCGTGCGGGGTATCTCCGGCTATGAAAAGGCGGTTTCGGACAAGCTGATGATGACCGTGGCGCCGCTGTGTGACCGCGTGTACAACGATGCGATGGGCTCTCTCATTGCCTACCGGCAGGGAAGTGCCCCGGAGGGTGAGCGCCGGAGCGTCATGCTTTGCGCGCATATGGACGAGATCGGATTTCTGGTCACGCTGATAGACGACAACGGATTTATCCGCGTTGCGCCGGTTGGCGGCATCCACTGCGTTGCGGCGGCGTACGCCACTGTTGTGTTCGGAAACGGTACCAAGGGTGTGCTGGTTCCGGAGGCTGGCACGGCTCCCGCTGACCTGAAAACGGAAAAGATGTATGTGGATATCGGCGCCAAAGACAAACGTGAGGCGGAGCGCAAGGTGAAGATCGGCGATTTCTGCGCTCTGGAAGGCAGTCTGACCCGCCTGTGTGGGCGGCGCATAGCCGGGCGTCCGTTTGATGACCGCGTCGGCTGCGCGGTGCTGTGCAGGATCGCGGAAAAGCTGAAGGGGAAGGATGTCCGGGACGACGTGTACTTTGTGTTCTCGGTGCAGGAGGAGGTCGGATTGCGCGGCGCGGGCGCGGCTGCTTACGGGATCAAGCCGGACGCCGCCATTGTCTATGACGTAACGCTGACCGGAGACGGCATCGGCGCAAAGCCTATGGCGTGTGTGGTGGGCGGCGGCGCCGCCATCAAGCTCAAGGACAGCTCGCTCATCTGCGACCGCCCGTTTGCGGACGAGCTGGCGCAGGTGGCGAAGGCGGCGGATATCAAAACGCAGTTTGAGATCCTGCTGGCGGGCGGCACCGATACGGCAGCCATTCAGGTCAGCCGTGCGGGCGTGAAGGTCGCCGCGCTGTCGGTTCCGTGCCGTTATGTGCATACGGGCGTGGAGATGCTGGATCTGACGGACGCCGAGGCGTGTGCCGACCTGACGGTGGCATGGCTGACCGGGGCGACAGAGACAAAGGTTGAGGAGCAGTAAGATCGACATGCAGATTTCGGATTCTATCATTCGCCTGGCGGAGCAGGCGGAAACGGCGCTGGCGCCGCATTTTGCCCGCATTGACCGCATCGCGTTTGCCAATACCGCCAAGGTGCTGGACGCCTTCCGGGAGCATCGCGTGGCGGCGAACAACTTTGATTCTACCAGCGGCTACGGCTATGACGACAAGGGGCGTGATGTGCTGGACAGGATATGGGCGGACGTTATGGGTGCCGAGGCGGCTTTGGTGCGCCAGCAGATTGTCAGCGGCACGCACGCCCTGACGGTCGGACTGTTCGGTCTGCTGCGCCCCGGCGATGTCATGCTTTCCGTCGCGGGCAAGCCCTACGACACGTTGGAGGAGGTCATCGGCATCACAGGAACACCGGGCGACGGTTCACTGCGCGATTTCGGAGTCGGCTACGACACGGTGGAGCTGACCCCGGAGGGTAGCTTTGACTGGGCGGGCATTGAAGCCAAGATGCGGCAGTACGCGGGGCATCTGAAAATGGTGTTCGTCCAGCGTTCCAAGGGCTACCTCAACCGCAGAACGCTGTCCGTGGAGGAGATCGGCGGACTTGTGGCGTTCGTGCGGGCACATTCGCCGGACTCCTTCGTGGTCGTGGATAACTGCTACGGCGAGTTTACGGAAGAGCGGGAGCCGTGCGCGGTCGGGGCGGATCTTGTAATCGGGTCGCTTATCAAGAATCCCGGCGGCGGCATGGCGGAGACCGGCGGCTATCTGGCGGGAAGCCGCCGCGCGGTGGAGCTGGCATCCTACCGGTTGACCTCGCCCGGAACCGGCGCCGAGGTCGGCGCGACCATGGGGCAGAACAAACCCATGTACAAGGGACTTTTCTATGCGCCGCACACGGTGGCGCAGGCGCTGAAGACGGCGCATCTTGCGGCGTATATTTTCGACGCACTGGGCTTCCGGGTGGAACCCGCGTGGAACGAGTCGCGCTACGATATCATCCAGACCGTCATCACAGGGTCTGCGGAGGGACTGTGTGCCTTCTGTCGGGGCATCCAGTCGGCATCGCCGGTGGATTCACACGTCACGCCGGAGCCTTGGGCAATGCCGGGGTATGCCGACCAGGTGATCATGGCGGCGGGCGCGTTCGTGCAGGGCTCCTCAATTGAAATGTCGGCTGACGGGCCGCTCCGTCCCCCTTACACCGCCTTCTTTCAGGGCGGCTTGACGTATGAATCCGGCAAGCTGGGCATTCTGGCGGCGGCGGACGCCATGCTGCGGGCGCAGAAGAAGTAGTATACAGGAAGGATTTTTATGATGCGGATGCTCAAATATGCGGCGGCGGCGCTGGCTGTCCTGCTCCTGCTTGCCGCTTTGCCCGCCTGCTCGGGGGAGAGCGAAGTGCCGAAGGGATACCAGTATGCCACCTGTGCCGGAGAATATTTCCGCCTGTTTGTTCCGACCCAGTGGACGGTCAACACGGGCAGCGGTGTTTCCGGCGCTTATATCACGATTGATACGACCGTGACCATGCGGCAGGTCGTTTTTACACCGGAGGATGCCTCGACCGACTCCGAGGAGACGGTATCCGGAACAGACGGCGGTGACAGCGGTGCCGGCGGAAATACGCTGGAGGCTTTCCGGCAGGCATACGTCCGGGAGATCGGCGCGTTGCATGATTACGCCGAGACCGATCCGCCGCTGGCAACCACGGTAGATGGCTACCGTGCGATACTGCTGCGGTACACGGCGCGTATAGCGGGAACCGTGTACCGGTTCCGGCAGGTGCTGTGCAAGGTTGAAGGGCGGTTCTACGTCTATTCTTACTCCGCCCCTGCCGACAGGTTTGACACCTATGCCGATATCGCGGAGGAGATACAGGAGGAAATCCGTTTCTACCATACGCCCTACGAAGGCAGTGCGGCAACGCGGAAGATCCCGGAGGACGGAAATGCTCCTGAGGGAATGAAGCTGGTGTCCACCGACGCCGTGGCATTCCGGTTCTATGTGCCGCTGGCATGGGAGACCGATATGGAAAATTCCGCCAATCTCGTCTATGTGACCGAGGCGGACGGTTCGCGTTCCAATGTGACCATGATCGGGTATATGCCGGAGGACGAGGGCTTCAGCATTGACGATTACTGGGAGATGTGCCGTATGCAGTACGAGGACGCACTGCCGTCCTTTACCGTCCTGTCTGCCGACGCGGAAGGTGAACCCGGCGGCGAAGCGGGAAAGATAGGCGACAGGCAGGCAAAGCTCTACACCTACACCTACAGGATGGGCGGGTATACCTACAAGGTGCGGCAGGCTGTCTGTACCTATTCCACCATGGTGTATACTGTGACATATACGGCGTTGGAGCCGCATTTTGACAGCCATCTTGCCGATGTGGATGCCATGCAGGCGGCGGTCGTGTTCCGCTCGCCGTTCAAGAAGGGGTAAGGCGATGCAGACATGGCATTATCTGGACAACAGCGCGACCACGCCGCTGTGTGAGGAGGCTAAATCCGCCATGCTGGAGGCGATGGAGGTCTTCGGAAATCCGTCCTCCCTGCATGGCGCAGGACAGGAGGCGTCCCGCCTGCTTGCCCGCGCGCGGGCGTGTGTTGCGAACGCACTGGGTATCAGCAGCCCGATGCCGGGAGAATTGATTTTTACGTCCTGCGGCACCGAAGCGAGCAACACAGCCCTGCTCGGCACCCTGCTTTCCGGCAAGCATCTGGCGGGGCGGCGGGTTATCACGACCGATTGCGAGCATCCGTCCGTGGAAAACGTTATGCGCCGGCTGGAGCAAGAGGGTTTTGAGGTGGTGCGTATCGGCGCTCCCCGCGGGGTGCTGGACACCGACGCCGCCCTTGCCGCGCTGGAGATTCCGACTGCACTGGTCAGCCTGATGATGGTCAACAACGAGACCGGCGCACGCTTTGACGTGGAGCGTGTATTCCGCGCCGCCAAGCAAAAGAATCCTGCAACGTTCACGCACTGCGATGCGGTGCAGGGGTTCCTGAAGGTGCCGTTTACCGCCGCTTCGCTCGGGGCGGATCTGATCACGGTCAGCGGGCACAAGATACACGCTCCCAAGGGAGTGGGTGCCCTGTACATCAAGCCGGCACTGGTGCGGTCGCACGCAATCAGTCCCTACCTTATCGGCGGCGGGCAGGAAGCCGGGTTGCGTTCCGGCACGGAAAATATGGTGGGTATTTGCGGCTTCGGTGCTGCCGCCACACGCGGGGCTGCCGCATTTGCCGCCGACACGGCGCATATGCAGGCACTGCGCGACCGACTGGAGTCGGCGCTGACCGGCACCGAGGTGCGCGTCAATCGCCCTGCGGGCGCCGCCGCACCGCATATTCTGAACCTGACTTTGCCGGATATCAAGTCCCAGACCATGCTGAATTACCTGTCGGAACAGGGAATATGTGTTTCGTCCGGCTCTGCCTGCTCCGCGCACGGCGGGAAGACCAGCCCCTCGCTCCTGTCCTTCGGACTGTCGCCGCACGAGGCGGACTGCTCCCTGCGCGTCAGCTTTTCCGCCCGCAACACCGCGGAGGACGTGGATGCGCTGGTCGCCGCGCTGTCGGCGGGCGTTTCCCGCCTTGTGCGGATGCGCGGTAAACGGTAAGCGTTAAAGGGCAGATCGGCATATGCGGGGGCGGATGGTCCTTGTGGTATATCACGAAAAAGGAGACACGACACCGTATGAAGCAGTACATACTTGCCCTTGACGAGGGGACAACCAGTGCGCGCAGCATCCTGTTTGACCGCGAACTGCGCGTGGTCAGCATGGCACAGCACCCCATTGCGCAGAAATACCCCCACCCCGGTTGGGTGGAGCAGGATCCGATGGAGATATACGCCAACCAGTACGCTTCCATGACCGAATGCGTTGCGCGATGCGGCGTTTCACCGGAGGAGATTGCGGGGATCGGCATCACCAACCAGCGCGAGACCGCGATCCTGTGGGAGCGGGCAAGCGGACGTCCGGTCTGTAATGCCATCGTCTGGCAGTGCCGTCGCACGGCGGGGCTGTGCGAGGAGTTGGAGCGCGCCGGGCATGGGGAGTACATCCGTGCGGTGACAGGTCTGCGCCCCGATGCCTACTTCAGCGGCACCAAGATCAAGTGGATGCTGGATCATATCCCCGGCGTGCGGGCGCGCGCCGAGGCGGGCGAACTGCTGTTCGGCACGGTGGACAGCTGGCTGGTCTGGAAGCTGACCGGTGGGCGCGTCCATGTGACCGATGCGACCAATGCCTCGCGCACCATGCTGTACGACATCGGGCGCGGTTGCTGGGACGAGCAGCTGTTGCATATTTTGGATATCCCCGCCTGCATCCTGCCCGAGGTGCGTTCCAGCAGTGAGGTCTACGGTTACACCGACCTGATGGGGGCAAGACTGCCCATCTGCGGCATCGCAGGCGATCAGCAGGCGGCGCTGTTCGGGCAGGGATGCTTCCGGGCGGGGGAAGGGAAGAACACATACGGAACAGGCTGTTTCCTGCTGACAAACACCGGACGCGAGCGCGTCACGTCCTCCAACGGTCTGCTGACTACGGTCGCGGCGACCTGCCTCGGCGATCCGACCGAGTACGCTCTGGAGGGCTCCGTGTTCGTGGCGGGGGCGGTCATTCAGTGGCTGCGTGATGAGCTGCACCTCATCAACGAGGCGGATGACAGCCAATACTTCGCCGAAAAGCTGACCGACAGCGGCGGCGTGTACGTTGTTCCGGCGTTTACCGGACTTGGTGCGCCCTACTGGGATATGCACACGCGCGGGGCAGTGCTGGGACTGTCGCGCGGGACGGGCGCAAAGCACCTGATCCGGGCGGCGCTGGAGTCGGTCGCTTACCAGACAAACGATGTCATACGGGCAATGGAGGCAGACATGGGGGCGCTCCGGGCACTCCGCGTGGACGGCGGCGCAGCGGCGAACGATTTCCTGATGCAGTTCCAGGCGGACATATCTGACCTGCCTGTGTTCCGTCCGGAGTCCATGGAGGCGACCGCACGCGGTGCTGCATCGCTGGCAGGGCTTGCGTGCGGGCTGTTCCCTGATCGGGATGCCGTGCAGGCGACCCTGCGTGCCGGGACTTCCTTTACGCCATCCATGTCCCCGGATCAGCGGGAAGCGCTCCTGTCCGGCTGGCATCGCGCCGTTGAGGCGTGCCGCGTGTTCTGACAGGCGGAGAATACGGGGCGTTGCGAGGGCTTCCCCACACGCAACGCGGCGCGGAGGCTAAGAAACCTACCGGAGAGGTACACACGAAAGCGAGAGAATGCTATGAGTATTCTGTATGAAGAGATGCGCGTTCCGTCCTCGGACGGTATACACACCCTTGCCGGGCGTGTATACCGTCCGGAAGGCAGGGTGCGCGGGCTGTTCCATGTCGTGCACGGCATGACCGAGCACATCGCCCGGTACGATCCGCTGTTCCGCCGCATGGCGGAGGACGGCTACCTTTGCTTCGGCTACGACCATTTGGGGCACGGTGCCACGGCGCGTGACGCAGGGGAGCTTGGCTACATTGCAGACCGGGACGGATGGCGGCGTCTGGCACAGGATGTGGCGGTGTTCGCCGATGCAGTGGAGAGGCGCTATGCGGCACTGTGGGCGGGGGAGGAATGCCCGCCGTACTTCCTGATGGGGCACAGCATGGGCTCCTTCATTGTCCGCACGACGGCATACTTGTACCGTAAGCCCGACAGGCTGATCGTTATGGGAACCGGTGGGCGAAACCCTGCGTCCGGCATCGGGCTGGCGATTATACGCCTGATCCGGCTGTTCCGGGGCGGTCACGCCGTGTCGCCCACTGTGGACAAACTGGCATTCAGCGGCTACAATAAAAAGTTTGCCGCGGAGCAGGATCCGTATGCATGGCTGACGCGCGACCGCGCGGTGCGCGATGTCTACCGTGCCGATCCGCTCTGCACCTTCAAATTCTCACTGTCCGCCATGCAGGATCTGGTCACGCTCAACCGTGTATCCAACAGCGGAAAATGTCTGGATTCCCTCGCCGCCGGGTGCCCGATACTGCTTTTGTCCGGTGACAGCGATCCGGTCGGCGGCTACGGGCGCGGCGTGACGGATGTGTATAACCGCCTGCGCGGGCGCGGCGCGGATGTGCGCATGAAACTGTACCCTGGCGGGCGGCACGAGATTCTTAACGATTCCTGCCGCGATGAGGTTATCGGGGATATCCGGAATTTCCTTGACTGCCAATGATTCCTGTATTTTTATATACACCGAAAGGAACACAACTTCTATGAGAAAAACCAAGATTGTCTGCACACTGGGACCTGCCTGCGATGACGAGGCGACCCTCACCGCCATGTGCCGGGCGGGCATGAATGTTGCCCGGCTCAACTTCTCGCACGGCGTCCACGAGGATCATTTACGCCGTATCGTCATGATACGCAAGGTACGTGAAAAGCTGGGACTGCCCATAGCCATTCTGTTGGACACTAAGGGACCGGAGTACCGCATCAAGACGTTCCGGGACGGCAAGGTGACGCTGAAGGACGGGGACCGCTTTACCTTCACGACTGACGACGTGGTGGGGGACGATACGAAGGTCTCGGTCAATTACCGGGAGCTGGCGCACGAGCTGGAACCGGGGGACACCATCCTGCTGAGTAACGGACTGCTCAGCTTCCGCGTGGAAGAGGTCGAGGGGGCGGATATCCACTGCACCGTTCTGATCGGCGGAGAACTGTCCGACCGCAAGAGCATGAGCTTTCCCGGCAAGGTGCTCCGGCAGGTGTATCTCAACGAGCAGGACAAGAGCGATCTTGCCTTCGGCATCGAGAACGGCGTGGATTATGTTGCCTGTTCCTTTGTCTCCTGCAAGCAGGATTTGCTGGATGTCCGCGAGTTTATGCAGGCGCACGGCGGTTCCGATATTGATCTGATAGCCAAAATCGAGAACCAGTCCGGCGTGGACAATATCGAGGAAATATGCTCCGCGTGCGACGGCATCATGGTGGCGCGCGGCGATATGGGTGTGGAGATTCCCTTCGAGGAGCTGCCTGCCATTCAGAAAAAGCTGATTACCAAATGCCGTCTGCTGGGGAAGCGTGTCATCACCGCAACCGAGATGCTGGAGTCCATGATCCACAATCCCCGCCCGACGAGAGCCGAGATATCCGATGTGGCGAACGCCGTGTATGACGGCACCAGTGCCATTATGCTTTCCGGCGAGACGGCGGCAGGAAAGTATCCGGTCGAAGCGGTCGAGACCATGGCACGGATTGCCGAGACGGCAGAGAAGGGGATCAACTACGCCGCCCGCTTCGCCGAAGCGGAATTCAAGATCAAGAACACCGTGGATGCCCTGTCGCACGCCACCTGCGGACTTGCCATTGACATGAATGCCAAAGTCATTGCAGTCTGCTCGCTGTCCGGTATGACGGCGCGCATGGTTTCCCGCTTCCGCTCCCCGGTGGACATTCTGGGACTGACTACCAACGAACGCACCTGGCGCAAGCTGGCACTTTCGTGGGGCGTCACGCCGGTGTTGATGGAGCAGTACGAATCCATTGATGTGCTGTTCTACCAGGCAAAGCAGGCGGCTATCAAGACCTTCCGCCTGCGCAAGGGGGACAGACTCATCCTGACCGGCGGTATGGTGAACGGCACTTCCGGCAACACCAACCTGCTTAAGGTTGAGACGGTCTGAGCAGCTATGGGGATCGGAACCGGGAATCCCGCTGACCGGGCAGTGCGGGAGCAAATTTTTCAGTGCATAGCCGATGCGCAAACGGTCGTCCTGTGCCGTCACGTCCGTCCGGACGGTGACGCGGTCGGGTCAACCAAAGGCTTTGCCGCGTTGTTGCGTGCCGGGTTTCCGGACAAGCGCGTGCTGGTCATCAACAGCGACAGCGCCGACTACCTTGCCTTTGCGGGCGGGGAGGATGCGCCTATCCCGGCGGATGCGTACGCAGACGCGCTGGTGCTGTGCCTGGACTGTGCGACGACCGACCGCCTGTCCAATCCGCTGGCGCTCACGGGCGGGACAGTCGTCAAGATTGACCACCACCCTGACGTGGATCCCTACGGCGACATTTCCTGGGTGGATCCGACTTTTTCCTCCACCTGCGAGATGGTGACGGATTTTTATCTGACCTTTGCCGATCGCCTGACGCTGACCGCCGGGGCGGCGGAGTACCTGTACCTTGGTATGGTGACGGACAGCGGGCGATTCCGTTTCCGCGAGGTGACGGGGGACACGTTGCGCCGGGCAGCAGTCCTGCTGGATGCCGGCATTGACACCGAGCGTCTGTATGCCAACCTGTACCTGGATGATGCCGCCAAGCTGCGCCTGCGGGCGTATGTGTACAGTCATATGCGGATCAGCGAAAACGGCGTGGCGTCGGTGTATCTTAGCCTTGCCACGCAGGAACGTTTCGGACTGAACACCGAGGCGGCGGGCTCCATGGTCACGGCGCTGGACAGCATCCGCGGGAGCCTAATCTGGATTGCTTTCATTGAGTACAGGGAAACCGAGGGAGCGCGCGCCGGGCTTGTGTCGGTACGTGTGCGTCTGCGTTCGCGGTTTGTATCCGTCAACGGGCTTGCCGCACAATACCGGGGCGGGGGGCACGCCTGCGCCAGCGGTGCAACAGTGTACAGCAGGCGGGAGGCGAACCGATTGCTTTGTGAAGCGGACGCACTGCTGAAAGAGTATAAACAAACGCACGAGGGGTGGCTGTGAGCTACCCCTCGCGGCAGTTTATATGGTGATGGGCAATAAAAACAGCCGCACCCGAAGGAGCAACCTAAAAATCAGAATTGATTTTTAGCAAAGAATTTGTTGGCAATATCTTTCAAAACAGGATACTTTAGCAATGGGTATATGCCTTTCATCTTGTTTTTCGCTAAATCCACATCGCCTTTATTATACCATATCAAACAGTCTAAAAAAGAAATGTTCGTAGCATTTTCTTCAGTCTGAGCTATCATATCATGGTAGGAGCTTGCTTCTTCCAAGTTGTTTTGCAAAATATAATATAGAGATAACCAAAAACTTTTTACATCATTATGCTGTGAAAGTGCATTGATGTGATTCAGAAACGGTTCCCAATTCATAAGCGCAAGGTTCGAAACTGCCAAAGAAAGTCGTATTCTCCAAGTTCAAAAGCTCTTTTTATCTTTTTTCCACGAACACTCAAAGATAGAGCGATGAAAACAAACACCACCATAATAACAACAAGAAATATAACGAGAGGTTCAAAATGAACGGTAACATTTCCGATCTGTTTTGTGAACATATTATCCTCCAAAAAATAGTTAGGGAACTGCTGAATAACTCGCCTCCCAATCTCCCGAACATTCAATCATGCATAAAATGATGAATAAAACATCAAGGATCACAAGCAAAATTCGAAAAACAGCCCCGCAAGCACCGCCTGAGCCGGTTTTTCATCCCCAATGAGGGAGAATTACCCCGTTCCTGCATCCACTCCGGCGTGAACCTTCATCCCATGATACCACTGATTCCCCTTCTTCGTCTGATGCAT
>ENA-USUG01003089-USUG01003089.1-human-gut-metagenome-genome-assembly--contig:-NODE-3089-length-23467-cov-6.596922_pt1 | contig 23467 bp, 21 predicted proteins | sample MGYA00250059_ERZ773394 | MGnify/ENA primary metagenome ERZ773394 (study PRJEB29103, sample SAMN06111957) | human gut metagenome | biome: human gut; feature: ankylosing spondylitis patient; material... | reverse complement strand
TAGTATGCACCAGATGCTCTGCAGCATTAAACCGCCTTTTGGCATCCGGTATCTCTGCCAGTTCTTCCCACACCTGCCCATATATTTCTGTCAGATAACTGACCGCAGACCGGTAGATTTCCAGGGTCTGATGGATTGGAATATTCTGTTTTCGTAATTCTACGCCATAGCTGGATAAAACCTGCATCCCTTTTCCTCCCCGTCAGACAATTATCTGCCTTGCTCCAATTTATCTTATACTGTTTCATCTCTAACTATATTCTAACATATCTAATCACTTCTTGCAAACATTTGTTCTATTTTTATAAAAAATTTGCGTGTCTAACTCATCACTGGAAGTAACGAGAATGCGACACGCAGTTATTCAATTTTAATTCAGAGTTATAGGCATTATCCTGAACCTGTATTATAAATACAATATTATAGGCATTATAGTTATTTCTACATTTTTCATTTTTATTATCTGTGTTACTTTTTGTCTGCCTGCTTATCCAACTACTTATTGCTTTTCGCAATTGCATCAGGAGACTTACTTGATTTGGTTAAAAATTCTCTTATTTTCTATTCTTTATATTTCCATTCTCACCACTCTGGTACACACTTTCTCTACCAGTTCCGGGCTGTGACTGACCACGATCATTCCGATTCCCCGTCTCTCGGTTTCTTCAATAAGAAAATGCCAGATCTGACTTTGAGTGATGAGGTCAAGCATAGTACTGATCTCATCTGCCAGAAGAAATCTGGTTCTTTTTCCCAAAGCTCTTGCTATGCAGAATCGCTGCAGCTCACCGCCGGAAAGTTCCGTAGGAAAGCGATTTAACCAGTCCGGCTCTATTCCCAGTTTCTCTATAAGTTTCGGATCTACCTGGTCACCTTCTTCAATAACTGTCCGCATCCGAAGTCTCGGATTCACCGCCTGTTCCGGATGCTGCCAGATCATCTGCACCGGACAGTAATCTTTATACGAGTATAATGACTTTCCATCCAGCAGCACTGTACCTGCCTCCGGTTCTTCGTATCCCGAAAGGATCTTACAGAGAGTTGTCTTTCCAAATCCACTCGGTGCCAGAATTCCCACACGTTCGCTGCTATCTACCTGCAGACTGAACTGATCAAGTATTTTTCTTCCGGATTCTTCATAACGAAACGAAAGATTTTTTGCTTCAAGTATCATAAATGCACCTCACATAACCATTCCCTGACTGGTGCCATGGAACTTCTTCCTTACATTTATCTGTACATTTCCCGCAACGTGGTGCAAACGGACAGCCCTGCTGCATATCTCTCGCATATGGCTGAACTCCGTCTATATAGTGAAATCCATGTTCCGGCATGGCACGCCATAATGCCTTCGTATACGGATGACGCAGAGTTTCTTCCTTTGCAAAATCCTCTGCCGGTGAATCCTCAATCGTATATCCTGCATAAAACACCTGAATCCTGTCCACAGTCTGCAATGCCAACTCCAGATCATGCGTAATGACCAGTACCGCAGCTCCCATATCTGCAAGCTCTCTGAAATGTTCCATCGCACGTCTGGCAAGTTTCGGATCCAGCCCGGGAGTCGGTTCATCTGCGATTACAAGCTTCGGTGTTTCAATCAGAGCCGTCGAGATCATGACTCTTCTGGTCATTCCTCCTGATAATTCAAACGGATACTGTTCCTGAACATTCTTACCCAGACCATACTTTTCAAAAATGGAATCCAGTTTTCGCTTTTTCTCCAGGTTTTTCTTTCCCTTACAGATCTGCTGTCCCACTTTCATAAGCGGATCCAGATAAGAAGTACTCTGCGGCACCAGAACAATCTCTTTCCCGCGAAGCTGTTTTATCTTCTTTTCGGTAAGGGGTTCTCCACAATACTGAACATCTCCCTCTATCGTGGCATTATATGGCAAGATTCCCATAATTCCATGCGCCAGCAAACTCTTTCCAGAACCCGATGAGCCAACAACAGCTACCATCTCTCCTGCATGAACCGTGACATTCAGATCACGGATCACAGGAAGCTGACTCTGCTGCATTCCTTTCTGATACTGGCAGAAAGATATCTGCATATGATTGATTTCCAGAATTTTTTCTCTTTCCAACTCTCTGTCTCCTCTATTCATGCGCGCTGGCCGGATCAATCAGCCTGCGGAGATTTTCACCTGTAGTATAAAAGCACACAACTGTAAGAATCAGCATGATTCCCGGAAAAAGTGCAAGCCACCATTTACCGGTTGCCAGATATTTCATAGCTTCCGAAAGGATAATTCCTATAGCCGGCTGTTCATTTGACAGACCAAAACCAAGAAATGTAATGCTGGATTCATGAAGGATCGCGTGCGGAAAAAGCAGCACCAGTCCTACGATAAACTGTGGAAGCAGATGCGGAACCATATGCTTCATAGCAATATATAAGTTACTCTTTCCAAGCTTTCTGGCTGTTTTGATATAGATTTGCTCTTTTAACTGAAGTACTTCTCCCCTGATCAGTCTTGCCAAAGAAGTCCAGTGCGTCAGCGCAACGCCCAGAATCACGCCTTTGAGCCCTCTTCCACATGCCACACAGATAAGAATCAGCAAAAGCATATGAGGAATTCCCATGATCAGATCAATAAACCATGTCACGATCGTATCTGCTGTTTTTCCCATTGTCGCTGACACAACCCCAAGGATAAATGCCATTACAGCACTAAATGTCGCTGCACAGACTCCTATAATAATACTGATAGATAATCCTCTTACTGTCCTTGCAAACATATCTCTTCCAAGCCAGTCTGTTCCAAATGGATATTTCAGACAAGGCGGCATATTCTTCCTGGAGAAGTCTGTTACCTTCGCAGCTTCGCTGCAAAAACTTCCACCGATACAAACAGCTGCAAGAAACGCAACCGCAATCACCAACCAAAGCACCAATGTCTTCCTACGATTCCACTTACGTCTGATTCCCTTTCCTGTCAGATTTCCTGTCTCCTGCTGTCTTTCTTTTGAGGATGCAGTTATATTTTTCATCTTCCCACACCCCCTTTGCGAACTCTCGGATCAATGACTCCATAAAGAATATTGGCGATCAGATTTCCGCCAAATACAAACAACGCACTGATCATGGTGATTGCCATCAGAAGTGGCATATCACTTCCAAGTCCCGCACTGACTGCTGCCTGCCCAAGTCCCGGATAGGAAAATACCTGCTCTACCAGAACCGAGCCACCAAAGATTTCACTGATAGAAGCAAACTGCAGCGTCATTGCCGGTCCCAGTACATTCCGAAATCCATGATTTCTGAAAATTCCCCAGTTACTTTCTCCTCTTGCCCTGGCAAAAAGTACATAGTCACTGTCACAGATGTCTATCATTTTTTCTCTTGTATGCATGGCAATATTAGAGATTCCCGTAATTGATAACGTCAGTGCCGGAAGAATGGCATGGCGCACACGATCCAGAAATGTCACCCCACTGGCTTCCACACCAATCGGAACACTCAGTCCGATAGGAAGAATTTTCAGCCATACACCAAAAACCATAAGAAGAAGCATAGCGATCCAGAAAGCAGGTGTACTGGATATCACCAGACAATAACCTTTTATTATTTTATCAATTGGTTTTCCTCGTTTCATTCCTGCCAGTGCTCCAAACAAAAATCCTATCACCCCGGAAAGAATCCAGGAAATGATCATCAGAAACAATGAATTTGCAAGTTTGACTGCAATCACCGTTGTTACTTTCTGACGATAAAGGAGAGATATTCCCATATCTCCCCTTACAAAATCTTTAAACCATGCAAGATAACGCTGCACTGGCGGCTGACCTACGCCCCAATATTCTTCAAGCTTCGCAATCTGCTCCTGACTCATACTTCCGAGGGCAGCCTGCCCCACATTGGCCTTTAACGGATCAATGGGGGAAGCTGTCATAAGTGCAAATGCAACAATACTCACAGCAAACAGCAAAAATACCATCTTGATGAAATTCTTTAATATAAATTTTTCTGTTGTTCTGTTCAAGATATTCTTACTCCCATAATACTGTATCAACAAGTTTATTCTTCGAATAATCTTGTCTGTACACTACACTTATTCCCATGTCCACTGATCTACATTGTTTACGATTGACCAGCCATGTCCATGCGGATGGATCTTCTGATCTGCAATCTTAAGACCATTTTTTACAAAGTACAGGTGATCGATGTTGCAAAGCCAGATCCACGGAATATCACCTTCCTGAGTAATTCCTGTTTCTCCATCCCACTGTGCTTTTTTCCAGAGATCATAAGAGCTTTCCAGATCACTGGCTGCGAGAGCTTCGTCCATATATTTATCAACAGTTTCATTTGCATATGGAGAATATTCTGCCAGACCGGTTTCATCCATAGTATGATAAATATTATAAAGTTCCATCGGTGTATGTGCTCCCCATCCCCATACAAGAGGTTCCGATTCTGCTCTGGTATAAGCTGTATCCCAGTCAACACCCTCTGTGGTCACTTCGATTCCAAGTTCAGAAAGCTGGTTCTTGGTGTCTTCTGCCAGTGCCTGGCGAACGGAATCAGATGCTGGGTAAAGCATAGTAAATTCTGCACGGGCACCATCTTTTTCACGGATTCCATCATCGCCAGCCTCCCATCCTGCTGCTTCGAGAAGCTCTTTTGCCTTATCCTGGTCATATTCTACTTCTGCCTCTTCATTGTACCATGGCATTTTGTCACATACACTGTACGCCGGTGTTCCATATCCATTCAGTACATTCTGGATCATTTCATCACGGTCGATACCAATGTTGATCGCACGTCTGACTTCTACATCACTGGTAAAATCATTTCCATAAGTTACTCCGTCAATTTCCTCTGCTGCCGTTGCAGGAAGATTAAATCCTCGGTTATCAACTGTCTGAACGCTGAACAGATCATAACCATCTACAGACATATCGGAATAGGAAGCAGCTGTATGTGCCACATCCACTGTACCGGACTGAGCAGCTGCCAGTGCCGCATCCTCTTCCATGAAAAGTACGGTTACTTTTTTCATCGTTGGTGCTTCTCCATAATAATCCGGATTCGCCTCGAAGATTACCTGCTGTCCTTTATCCCACTGTTTCATAATATAGCGTCCGGAACCGATTGGATTCTGTCCGTAATTTTCATCATACGCATGTTCCGGAACAATTCCAACGATTGCCATGGTGTAAGGCCATACCGCAAACGGTGTGTTCATATGGAATTCTACCGTTGTATCATCTACTGCCACTGCTTCTTTCAGCATGGAAAAGTCATTGACAGAGCTGTTATCACGACAGTTATTGTAGGTAAATGCCACATCTTCTGCAGTCAGTGGTTCCCCATCTGTAAACTTTACGTCATCACGGATCTTTACCGTCCAGGTAAGACCGTCCTCACTCACTGAATAATCAGTTGCCAGATCCATTCCGATGGACAGATCCTTATTCGTAACGGTCAGGGTACTCTGGATCAGAGGCTCATGTACATGTTCTCCTGCTCCCCATCCGTATGCCGGGTCAAAACCTGCTTCCGGTTCTGATGTCGTCGGCATAGTCACGATCACTTCATCTTTTGCTGCACTTTCTTCCTGAGCAGCCCATACAGTTGCAGATCCTCCCACAAATGTTGCTGTCATACATACCGCTGTCAAAATTGCCAGTAACTTTCTCTTCACTATCTTCGTTCCTCCTTTTATTCTTCATTTGCGCACAAATGAGTAGTAGAGTCAGTGTAACATTTTTTACCATACTGCATAAGCACCCCAGGGGGATATTTACCCATTCGTATATTGCATGGTTTCTCGCATTTTTTTCATGTCTGAAAATCCCCCCGGCAGGCTTGTTCTTTCGAATCATTTTGTTAAAATATAGTCAACACAAAGATTTGTGTCAATTAACAAATAAGGTACACAGACCTCCGCGCAATTCGTACCCTTAAACCTTAAAGGTAAAAACCCATTAAAAAAAGTACTTCTGTCCGCAGGAAGTACTTTTTTTATTCTCTATAACATATTCAGTTCATGTTCCTCATTCATCACCGCAAATCTTGTTCCTATCGTATGAGCAAGCTCTCTGTTATGCGTAATCGTAATCAGCGTTTTTCCCGCTTTATGGAAACTCTTTAAAAATCCTATCAGAAACTCCTGCGTTTTCTCATCCAGGCCTGCGAGCGGTTCATCAAGGATCAATACTTCCGGATTCAGTGACAGGATACAGGCAAGAGAAACCTTTCTTTTCTCTCCACCACTTAAATGATATGGAGGTCTTTCCCTGAGCTTCTCAATGCCAAACAGGCGCAGACAATCCTCTGTCCGTTTCTGAATTTCCGACTCCGGCAGTCCCATCTGTGTCGGGCCAAATGCAATTTCTTCTTCTACACTTCCACAAAACAACTGTGTATCGGCATTCTGAAACACATATCCCATCTGCTGATGAAACCACTTTGCAAACCGGCTGTCTTTGAGTGCCTTTTCATTGATCTCATGCCCCTGATATAAATATCTGCCTTCTGAAGGAAAGATAATTCCGTTCAACAATCTGATCAGCGTTGATTTTCCACATCCGTTAGGTCCCTGAATTACAACAGAGTCTCCTTTTTCTACATGAAGATTCACATATCTTAAAGCAATCTCCTTTTCGTATGCAAAGCACACATTCTCAAGTTCAATCATAACTGCTCCCTCCGTCCCGGATCACATATTTCTGTTCAGATAAAAAAACAATCCAACGCATCCAAGCATTAATAATGTATAGAAAAAATCCGGCAGACGCAATTTGTATTTTTTTCTTATCCTGTATTCCCCTGTAAATCCCCGACAGCACATTGCCGCATACATTTCCTCTGCCATTTCTCTTGATTTCAGAAAAGATATTCCCAGCACTCCCGACAAAGCTTTTGCCTTCTGCGGATTTTTCCCGACTGATCTCAGGCTGACAGATGTCAGAATATCTGCACACATTTCTCCAAGTACAGAAATATATTTTAAAGTAATGTCCAAAGTAAAAATAAACAGTGAGGGAATCCGAAACGTTCTCATACTGCCCGTCAGTTTATTCCATGTAGTTCCAGCTGACAAAATACCAATCAATGTTACTGATACATACACTCTGGATGTAATATTCATCAAAGTCTGTGGATTTCCCATAAAGACAGATGGAAGAAGAATAAATACAGAAAGCAGGACGGCACCGGCTGTCTCGCTTAAAATCTGTCGGATAGATGCTGCCGAAAAAAAAGCAAGCCTGACTGTTACTGCGGCACACATAATCAGGGTAAAAAGATAATTTCTCGAACATGCCGTAAGAATAATAAACAAAATCGTATAAAACAATTTCAGAGAAGGAATGGCAGAAAATCTGCCATCCTTCCCTTCACGAAACCGCAGCTTTGCAAGTACCGACAAAACTGATTTTGTACTTTTACTTAAGAATGCTTCTTTATCTTTAGAAGGTGTATAGGCTTCCTGGCTGAACATCCAGTCCGGAATCATAACTTCCTCGTTTTTACTGTCATTCATACTTATGCTGCTTTCTTTTTAAAATCAACCTTATCTTTCATCAGTGAAGAAATAATTTTGAAAAAGATCACCAGAAGTGCCACTCCCACAACTGCCGAAAGAATGTATCCCGTCCATTCAGGTAATCCTGACATAGAGTAATCCGGAAACAGTGTTGAAAGTTCAAATCCGTTTTCCATTCCTGCCGGAGTGTATCCCAGCTGATTTCCTCCACTTACAAGAGTTGCCATTTCATCAACTCCCCATTCGCCCCAGGCTGTACCTGTTGCCAGAAGTCCGATTGGTGTCAGCACGATCAGAACAGCCATCAATATATACAACGGTTTAAATGCCGTTTTCTCTGGAACTGCATCTAAAGCTTTCGATGTAACCTTTTCTACAAAAGCCAGAACCACTACCGTCAATACAATCTCTGCCAGCCCAAATAAAGTGATATGTCCGATCATCATTGCCGGTATTGATATACTTAAAGGGTACGGGCAGTAAAGAGCCTGACCTGCTGCGTCTTTAAACAGTAATGGCTGAATACCAAATTCAACAGCTGCACAAAATGCGGCTGCATTAATTCCTACATAGGCTCCTATGGCAGCACTCAGCTTACGCATACCTGTTTTCTTCAGAAGCAACTTATACAGGAAATACCCCAGATACGGTAATACAAATGCCATGTTAAAGCAGTTTGCCCCAAATGCAAGAATACCTCCGTCCCCAAACAGCAGTGCCTGTATCAGCAAAGCAATGGAAACCGATATACAGCCAGCCGCCGGACTGCCGGTAAGAATCGCAATCAGTGTTCCTCCTACAGCATGTCCTGTTGTACCTCCCGGAAGCGGTACGTTAAACATCATTCCAAGAAATGAAAACGCTGCACCAATACCAAGAAGCGGCATTTTCGCTTTCGGTATCTCCGTTCTTACTTTGTTGATCGAATACCCCCATACCGGGAGCATAGCCGCTGTCATCACTGCACATGTCGACGGGCTTAAATAGTTTTCAGGTATATGCATAGATATCCTTCCTTTCCAGTAAAAAATAATTTTATCTGGCGCGCACCTCATAAATAGCTTTATTATAGTATCAGATTAAAGCATTAACAACCCACCCAGGGGGATATTTACTTATTCATATATTGCATGTCTTACAGTATTTTTTTCATATCAAAAAATCCCCCTGGGAGGCTTGTACTTCAGGAACATTTTGATAAAATATAATCAGCACAGCGAAATAAACGCTTCCACAAATTAGTTTTATATTCGCTGCAGCCGGCACAAAGATTTGTGTCGGCTAACCAAATAAAGTGCACAGACCTCCGAACAATGTGCATCATCGAAAAAAATCATAAACCCATAAAAAAAGTACTTCCATCCGCAGGAAGTACTTTTTTTATATCTTTCATATCATGATAACACACTACGATCACGCAAATACCGCCTCTACCAGTTTCTGTGTATATTCTTCTTTCGGATCATTAATAATATCATCAGGAATTCCTTTTTCTACTACTTTTCCTTCATACAAAACCAATACTTTATCGCAGAACATCTGAACCAAAGCCAAGTTATGACAGATAAAAATGAAAGACAGACCATGCTTTTCCTTTAATTCCTTAAGAAGTTCCATAATCTGCTTCTGAATGGTTACATCTAAGGCACTAGTAGCTTCATCACAAATCAGCACTTTAGGCTCTACTGCCAGTGCTCTGGCAATTGCAGCACGCTGACACTGCCCACCACTTACTTCATGTGGATACCTTTTTGCATATTCTCTGTCAAGTCCACACTGTTCCAGCAGTTCTGCCACCCTTTTGTCTACTTCTTCTTTTTTTACATTACGGTTGCGAAGGCTCTCACCGATTCCATATCCAAGTGTCTTTCTTGGATCAAAGGAACCCACAGGGTTCTGGAAAACCATTTGGATATTTCCATATACTTCCTTCAGCTGGCTTCGTTTTAAATTTGTAATATCTTTTCCTTCAAATTTCAATGTGCCTTCTGTTATATCAGTCAGACGGGTAATCAGCTTTGCAAGCGTACTTTTACCGGATCCGGATTCCCCTACGATTCCAAGCGTTTCTCCTGCTTTCAGCGAGAAACTTACATCGTCTACCGCTCTAAAAGGTTCTTTACCTCTCTGCGTAAAGATCTTCGTTAAATGTTCTGCCTCTAAAAGTGTACTCATACTCTGACCTTCCTTTTCAGTTTCGGTACAGCTTCCAGCAGTTTCTTCGTATATGGATCCTGTGGATGATCCAACACAATTTCTGCCGCACCGTATTCAACTGCTTTTCCATTTTTCAGCACCAGCACTGTGTCTGCCATTGCACGTACTACACCAATATCATGCGTTACGATTACAATTGCGGTTCCAAACAATTCCCTTAATTTAAGCATTTCCTTTACAACCTGACGCTGTACGGATACATCAAGCGCACTGGTTGGTTCATCCGCAAACAAAATCGGTGGATTCATAAGCATAGCAATCGCAATACCGGCTCTCTGGTTCATTCCGCCTGACAGTTCAAAAGGATAACTGTCCCATACTCTCTGACTGTCTTTGAAGTTCAGTTTATCAAACAGTTCCATCGCGCGGCTCTTAGCCTCACTTCTGGTGACTTTTTTATGAGCACACATACTTTCATAAATCTGTTCCCCAATTGTACGGATCGGACAGAGAGACGCTCCTGCATCCTGAAAAATCATGCCAATTTTAGCACCTCTGACTTTTCTTTTTTCCTTCTCCGGTATATCCAGAATATTTTCTCCCATATATCGGATATCTCCCTTTGTCACAAGACCGTCAGAACCAAGAAGCCCCATTGCAGCTTTGATCAGAGTACTTTTTCCACTGCCGGATTCACCGACAAGTCCCAATATCTCTCCTGGTTTGAGGGAGAAGTTCACATCATGAACCACAGCTTTCCCGCCAAATGATATCTCCACAGAATCATAGGTCAGTATTTTATTTTGCATTTTTTGTAAACTCCTCCTTGTTTAAACCTCATTTGCTGCATCTGCCGCATAAGAACAATGTTTCTGATTTCTGTCATTAATTAATATCAAGATCTGCTGTCAATTCGTAATAATCGCAAGGATGTGCAACCAGTCCTGTTACATTAGACTGCATAATCATGCTCATTCTCAGATGAGAGCAAAATACATAGGCATTATCATCCAGAACAGTCTGCTGCATCTGAATTCCAAGTTCTGAACGTTTATCTACGTCAAACTCATTTTCCATCTGATCTGCAAGCTCTTCCAGTTTGTCACTATGATAATGTCCGTTATTGTTTACAGACTCATCAAGTGCACAGGATGTAAAGAAATACTGCGGATCTCCTGTCGGTGCTGTTACCATAGCACTTGCATATACATCCCATAATGTAGGATCTTTACGAATTGTATTGTTATCAGATGTACAGTTTACCTGAACATCCATGCCGATTTCTTTTAAAGTAGCCTGTGCTGATTCTGCGAGAAGAGGAAGCTCCTGGCGGCTTGGATATGTCAGCCAGCGGATTTCCAGTTTCTGTCCGTCTTTTTCACGAATACCATCACCATCAGAATCTACCCATCCGGCATCTTCCAGAACCTGTTTTGCACCTTCCGGATCATAACTTTCTGTTGTCAGATTCTCTCCACCAAAAGAGAACGTATCCGGAAACGCGCCAACTGCCGGGTAACCATATCCATTAAGAAGAACTGATACGAAACTTTCTTTATCAATACCCATCGCAATTGCTTTACGCACTGCCGGGTCAGATGTTACAGGGCTTTCAAAGTTCATCCATGCATAGAAAGCACGGCTTGTCGCTGTACTTGAAAATGTAAAATCATCATTTTCAAATAATGGATAACTTGCATATGCCATACCATAAGCAGCATTAATTTCACCTGCCTGAAGCGCCAGTGCCAGCGTGTCGCCATCAGAAATTGTACGGACCGTAATCTCATCTACATTGACATCCCCGTTCCAGTAATTTTCATTCTTTACAAGATTCAGATGATCATCTGTTACCAGATCTGTCGCTACATATGGGCCTGTTCCAATTACAATACCATTGTCTGTGATTCCGGCCTCTGTATCAATAATACAGCCATATGGATCACTGAGATAATTTATTAATGCCGGTTTCGGCTCTGTTGTCTTTATGGTAATTGTATTTCCATCTGCCTCAATACTGTCAATACAAAGATCTCCGGCAGCACGTTCATTATTTGCGATCAGACCTTCCAGAGATTCCTTTACAGCTTCTCCGTCACAGGCACGTCCATTAGAAAAAACAACGCCATCATTTAATGTGATTTTCCATGTCAGCTCATCTACGTTTTCGTACTCTTTTGCAACCCATGGTTCGATTTCCATTGTATCTGAATAACGGAAAAGAGTTTCTCCAACGCCATAACGGATACACGCCCATCCTGCATAAGTATTCTGCGGGTTAATATCCGCCTCTTCATTCTCCGCATTAAAAGTAGTATCACCAAATACGAATATCTTTTTGTCAGCAGCCAGTGTTGGCACAGCTGTCGCTCCAACAATCATTCCCATAGCGATTGCCATTGCTAAAATTTTTTTTGCTCTCATTTGTAATCCTCCTTCTTTTATGTTCAAACTCTTGTGTACCGGCTGTCAGTACACTATAAGAGTTAGCCACCATTATCAAATATCATCCTTGTGAACGTGTATTTTTCGGATCCAGATAATCTCGAATCGTATCTCCAAGCAGATTAAAAATTACCACTGATACAAAGATTGCGATTCCAGGTGATAATACAACCCATGGATATGTCTGGATCATACTGCGTCCACTACTCATCATACTTCCCCACTCTGCCATAGGAATCTGTGCACCCAGACCGAGGAATGACAACCCTGCCAGTTCCATCATCATGGTACCAATATCCAGCATAGCGGTTACCAGAACAGGTCCCAGCATATTCGGAAGAACATGCCTTATCATTATCTGACCTGAATTGTCACCAGCCAGCAACGCAGCATGAATGTATGGTTCATTTTTCAGTGCCAGTGTCTGACTTCTTGCAATACGCGAATATTTCGGCCAGCTGATTACTGCCAATGCTATAATTGCATTCTGAATACCGCCGCCAAGAATAGCTGCGATTGCCATTGCAAAAACAAGTCCCGGAAAAGCAAGACAGACATCTGAGATTCTCATCATAACAGAATCCATCACCCCTCCGTAATAACCACTACATACACCCACTACTGTTCCAAATACAGAAATTACTGCCACAAGAATAAATGTTGAAAAAATACTTGCACGCGCACCACTGATCACTCTGGACAACATATCTCTTCCATATGTATCTGTTCCCATAGGGTGCTGCAGACTCGGCGGCTGCAGGGCACTTGCCAGATCCTGTGCATAAGGATCATATGGACATAGCTGATCTGAAAAAACCGCAAGTATTACAAGTCCTATCGCCAAAACAAGAAAAACAATTAACTTGGTTTTAATATGACTTTTCTTTATTTTCTGTACTCGCACGGTTACGTCTTTGTTCTGCTTTTCACTCATTGTTTTACACCTCCCAGACGAATTCTTGGATCCAGGAATCGATATGACAAATCCGTAAGCAGATTTACCAGAACATAGATAATCGCCATCCACATAACATATGCCTGAATAATCGGATAATCACGCATGGAAATAGCATCTACTGCCATTTTTCCAACACCATCCCACATAAAGATTGATTCTACAATTGCAGTTCCTCCAAGCAGGTTACCTACTGACAGCATCAATAACGTAATAACTGTTACCAGAGAAGCTTTCATAACGCTTTTCCAAAGAGTAACAGAAAATTTCACACCTCTTGCTTTCGCTCCTGCCACATAGTCCTTGCTCAATTCATCCAGAACTGTAGCACGAACCTGTCGAAGATATTTTGCCGACATCGCTATTGCCAAAGTAATCGCCGGCATCGCCACACTCTTTAAACTTACTTCCTTCGCAATAACCGGGAAAATTCTAAGCTTAATCGACAGGAAATACATCAGCAGCAATGACACAAAAAAATTAGGAAGGCTGTTCCCTATAAAGCTGCACAAACGAATCAGATAATCTATAATCGAATTCTGCTTTATCGCTGACAAAATTCCCAGAGGAATAGATATAATGATTGTAAGCAGAATAGATGTAGCTGTAAGAAGTAATGTAGCCGGAAGTTTCGATATAAACGTATCAAAAACCGAAAAGCCTGATACATAGCTGTTTCCCATATCTCCACGAAGCAGTTTTCCAAGCCAGACAAAATACTGAGTCAGAAATGGTTTGTCCAGTCCCAGCTGTTCTCGTGCTGCATTTAACGTATCTTCCGATACAACCTGCCCTGTATTCTCCATTTTTTGCGTTACAACATCACTTCCGGCAATTCGCATCATGCCATAGGAAAGAAAGGTAATCGCAAACAAAATGGGAATCAGTTGAAGCAGACGTCTTAACGCATATTTTTTCATTTGATTATCTCCATCTTATAATTTTATTACTGCCCACTTCACTTTCAGTAATATTTTTCACAGGATATTACAAATATTAAATGAACAGTAGCCTGATTTTGTTCTGGAATTATTAATCCCAAATATCCGATTGACAGTCTAGCAAAAACAAGAACAGCTCACAACCCACCCCAGGGGTTATGAGCTATTCTTATTTTGCATAGCTTTTGCTGTTTTCGGAATATCATTTAATACACCAAAATATGTCTGCCTCTCTCTGATAATCAGTATGCTTTTGTTTCATTCATTTGTTTTGTAATTCGGAAGTCTCTCTTTTAAAAATTCCAGAAACTCTTCTATGCTCTCATCTATTTTCTCACCCTTATGGAGAATATATCCAAAAATAACCTTATTATTCCCCAACTCCACTGGTATTCCCGGTGTAGTCCCAATCTTATTTTCTGAGAGATAACTTCCGCTCATATTTGAAACCTTGCTGTTCTTAAGCATCTTTTCCATAATATAATCGCTGTTCGTCAGTACAGAAATGTCAATATCTTTCCATTGAAATGCTTCTTCCTTCACTGCGCCAATATCAAAAAACTCGTCCTGATAATTCTGTATGAAACGGATTCCTTCCAGATCCTCCAGATTCGCACTTGCCTTACCGGAATCGTAAAGTTCTGTCAAACGTCCCGGGTACAGAATCAGATTTGTTTCATACATAGGTACAAACTGTATTTTATTCTTCGCAAGTTCGTGTAGGAAATTCTCTTTCTGGTGGCTTAAGATATATACGAATCCAATATCATCCATATAATCTCTGACTCGTTCCATCACACTGCGTACACCGGCTGTTGTCAGTTGAAAATGGTAGTTTTTTTCAAACGTCACATTATAAAAATCCACAAACTGGTCGGCAAACCAGGAACTTGGATTCAAAGAAATCCGAATCCATTTCGTCATTCCACGGGATGCCATATTCTCAAGAACATCTATCTCATTTATAATTTTCGTTGCATACTGATAAACTTTCTTTCCCTGCACCGTCAGACGGATTCCCCTTGGAAGTCGCTCGAAAAGCTGCATTCCAAGTGTATCTTCCAGACCTTTGATTATCTTGCTGACACTCGGCTGTGTTGAATACAAATTTTTTGCCGCCTCACTGAACGACCCGGTCTGCGCACATACCACGAAATACTGTAACTGTTTTAAATCCATTAAAATAGGCTCTCTTTCTGTTTTATTTTAGATTCTCCCATAAGTCATAATGAATACTCTCTCCTTTTTGTTATATCATCTTTCTACATATTATACATTAAATATTTCCATTCATCAAAAGAGAATTTTCCTCGTTACTGGATGTGAAGTAAACGGTAATTTTCCATAAATGAAGAAAGACTCCCGCAGGAGTCTTCCGAATCATGGTTTTCTCAAATTCCCATGATGATTTTTCCATATTTCAGTTATATATTCAGAATTTTTACTCTTCTACGACTTCAAGTACATCCATTGGACAGGCTTTTGCACAGATACCACAGGCAATGCACTTAGATGCCGGATTACCTTCAGTCTTTACGATCAGACCGAACGGACAGGCTTCAGCACATTTGCCACAGCCGGTACATTTCTTCTTATTGATCATGTACACGCCCTTTGCATTCTGGGTAATTGCACCTTCCGGACAGACTTCAGCGCATTTACCACACTGTGGACATGCCATTGGGCGAACCGTCTTTTTTTCTGTAATCTCAAGGCATGCTTTACCTGGATCAAACTCCTTATAAAATGCCTCAGAACATGCACGTACACATTCCAGACAAGCCATACAGGTACTACCTTTTTTTACTTTAAGTTTCTTCATGATTTAATCCTCCGCGTTCTTTTTTTTATTATTTTAACATTAACGAGAAAAATTCTCAATCAAAACGCACCATAAAAATCCATTTTATTTTTATAACACATCCAGCATCCGACAAACAATACTGCCGCACAGAACCACGAGAGCGGATATACTGTTACTACAGCCTGAATCGTGTGTGACCTGATAATCAAGGCTTTCAGAATAATAATGCGAAAACCACATAAGCAGACAATTTCAGCATAGAAAAAGGAAAGCATACAAAAATAATATGATTTCCTTTTTTCTGATCTAAAATCTATATTCTTACTTTATGCCCTGAAGATATTTCTTTCCATTCTTCTCCTAAAGGCTGTGTATCATCATACTCTATAAGCTTTCGTTTACGTTCCGCCAGCGGATCTGGAATATGTATTGCTGAAAGCAAAGCTTTTGTATACGGATGAATAGGATTTTTAAAAAGCTCTTTTGTAGGTGCCATTTCAACCAGCTTTCCGTCTTTCATCACACCTACTGTATCACTCAAAAAATGTACCATAGATAAATCATGAGCGATAAAAAGGAAAGAAAACTTTTTTTCTTCCTGAAGTTTTTTGAAAAGCATGACTATCTGTGCCTGAATGGAAATATCAAGAGATGCAATTGGCTCATCTGCAATAATCAGGCGAGGTTCCATCAGAAGGCTTCTTCCAATCGCAACTCTCTGCCTCTGCCCACCAGAAAGCTCTGCCGGTTTTTTTGAAAGAATGCTCTCATCCAGTCCTGTTTCATTAAGAATTTCCTTCAATTTCCTTTCAAGCAATTCTTTATCTCGAATCTTACGACTGATTTTTACAGGCTCCAACATAATTTTTTTGATATTCATCCTTGGATTTAATGCCGCTCCTGAGTCTTGAAAAATCATTTGAATTTCTGTCTGCATTTTTTTCCAGATTTCAGAAGAATTTTTCTTCTCCGGTACCCTTTGCCCCTGGTAAAAAATCTCTCCACCTGTAGGATGATAAATTCCTGCCAAAGTTCTGGCAGTTGTAGACTTCCCACATCCGGTTTCTCCTACTAATGCCATGATTTCCCCTTCCCGGATTCCAAAGGAAACACCATCTACCGCATGAATTGTGTAGTTTGAATTAATTTTGAAGTACTGTTTCAGATTTTTTGCTTCTATGATCATATTATCGTTCATCTGATTTCTCCTTCATACAACCGGATTTTTCATTCAGGAAAGAAGGTCTTTCTACCTTAGGTGCACGTCTATCCAACAACCATGTTGCCGCATAATGAGTATCACTCACCTGAAACATAGGTGGCTCTTTTTCATAATCAATAGCAAGAGCCCAGGGATTCCGGATTGCAAAAGCATCTCCCGGTGGAGGATTTAAAAGAGATGGCGGCATCCCCGGAATAGGATTTAGCGAACCTTCGTCACTGGCAAAAACCGGAAGCGATGAAAGAAGTCCCCATGTATAAGGATGCCTTGGATCATAATAAATATCTTCTGCTGTTCCAATCTCTATGATTTTTCCGGCATACATCACCGCAACTCTATCTGCAATACGGGCAACTGCACCCAGATCATGGGATACAAATACAATACTGATACCGATTTTTTCTCTCAATTCCAGAAGAAGATCCAGAATCTTTGCCTCCACTGTTACGTCCAATGCTGTCGTTGCCTCATCAGCAAAAAGAAGTTTCGGTTCACAGGCCAATGCAATTGCGAGCACACATCTCTGGCGCATTCCACCAGAAAAAAAATGTGGCTGAAAATCATATCTTTGTTCTGCATCTGGTATTCCTACAAGTTTCAGCATCTCAACCGCTTTTTTTCGTGCTTCTTCCTTTGATACCTTCTGATTTTTGATAATGGCCTCTGTAATCTGCCTGCCCACCGGTATTGTAGGATTTAATGTCAGCATAGGATCCTGGAAAACCATGCTTACTGTATTTCCGCATAATTTTTCCATCTTTTTTCTTTTATAAGACGTAATATTTTCTCCGCAAAGAATGATCTCTCCGCTTTTTATTCTGGCATTTGGAGGGAGAAGCTTCATCACACTGCGACACATCACTGTTTTCCCACATCCGGATTCACCTACAATGCAAAGAATCTCACCTTTTTTGACAGACAGATTCACATTTCGGACGGCTTGTACCTCACCGTCCGATATGTCAAAACTTATCGAATAGTTTTTTAATTCTAAAACTGTTTCCTGCATGATTTTTCCTTATTTTGTAATGGTCCAATCTTCAATATTCCACATAACACCTACAGAATGATGTCCAAGCACACGTGTAGTGTCCAGTCCGGAAATACCGGAAATACCTACGTAGTCACCCTGAAGATAAGCTACCAGAAGAATTCCAGGTGCTTCAGCATATGCTTTCTCAAATTTACCATAAGCTTCTTTTCTGGCATCTTCTGTTTCTGCATGACGTCCTTCTTCCAGATATTTGTCAACCTCTGAATTAGAATAATGCATCGTATTTCCACTTGCATCAGTTACAAAGTTTACATATGCCATATCCGGGTCAAACTGTGTTGCATAACCTGCCAGGAATCCGTTATAACCTGCATCCCAGTCAAATTTTGTAACCAGTTTTACTTCCATTTCCACACCAGCCTGTTTCAGCATATCAGCCATAACATTTGCAATATCTACACGTTCTTCTTCATAATCACGAACCTGAATAGTAAAATGGAATTTCTGTCCGTTTCTCTCATAGATTCCATCTTCTCCTTTTTTCCATCCAAGTTCTTCCATCTTCTTTGCAAAAGTATCCAGATCATAAGAATAAATATTCGCATCTTTATCACTTCCAAGAGGGTTTCTCTGAATCGGGCTGTATGCCGGTTCTCCCTGACCTGCCAGAACACCTGCAATGATAGAGTCTTTATCTAATGCATAATTCAGCACACCAATAGAATCTCCATTTTCTTTCCAGAAATCTGTGCTCATATCCATAGCTGCACCACGATAATCTGCTGTTGTAAATTCCCAGTAATTATATCCTTCTTTGTCTTTAAACTGTGATGCATAGTTCGCATTCAGCCATGCAAGATCTGCTTCTCCTGACTGGAGCATAGTTGCTTTTGTTGTCTCATCTGACACTGTTCGATATATTACTGTTTCAATATTCGGAACTTTTCCATAATAATCTTCATTACGTTTCAGAGTAATCATACCGCCTGAAGCATCCCAGTCTTCAAATTTATAACGTCCTGTACCTACCGGATTCTGATTAAAAGAAGTTGTATTTACATCTTCTCCCTCCAGCAGATGCTCAGGAAGAATTCCCATGGTAAAATAATCCAGCATTGCTGCATCATACTGGTCTAAAGTAAATATTACTGTCTGATCATCTGGTGCTTCAATGTCTGTAATATCCTGATAATTACTGGTAATACTTGCTCCCAATGTTTCATCTTCTGTGAGTTCTTTATAAGTGTAAACAACATCTTCTGCTGTAAAATCCTCTCCATCATGCCATTTTACACCTTCACGAAGTTTAAATGTATAAGTATTGGCATCTTTATCAAACGTATAGCTCTCTGCAAGATCTTCTACCGGTTTTCCATTACCATCATATTTCATCAGTCCGGAAAAAATAAGATCTGGCAATTCATCATGATTGTTCAACAGCGGATTGATCGTACTTTCTGATTCACCCGCATATACTAACGTATTATTTTCTTCTGCTGCCGATACAGTTAAAACACTGCCGGTTGTCCCTCCTGTACATACCGCAGTCAATGCTGCCAATGTTATCGCTGCATATTTTTTTCCTGTTTCCTTTTTCATTTTATTTTCCTCTTCTTTCTTTATAATCAGTCAGAGCATCTGCATTCTGACTGTCATTCCAACATTTGCCGAATACTTATATTCATAATCTTCAGCTTTTACAAATTACTGTACGTTCCGTTAACTTCACTTCTTACAAAGTTTCCCATACTGGTAATGCACATCAGTGTAATAATAAGAAATACCCCTGGTATTACGATTACCCACCATGTATTCATAATCAGTGCTTTATTTGCCAGAGAAAGCATACTTCCCCAGGAAGTAACATCTGCCGGAAGTCCCAGTCCCAGGAAACTTAATGTAGATTCCATAGTAATACAGCTACTCACCGATGAAATTACGACAAACATAATAGCCGAAACAAAGTTAGGCACCAGATGATGATACATTACATAACCAAAGCTCCCTCCACACAGCCTCGCATACATAACATATTCACTGTTTCGTATCTGTCGCACTTCACTCCTTACAATACGTGCCAATGCAAACCATCCTGTTATTCCAATGATTACAGAAATGCTGATTACATCATCCGCCTCAAAAACTGCAGATAAAATCAGAATCAGCAGCAATGTCGGAATACTTCCACACATTTCTGTAAAACGCATAAGAATCGAATCCACATATTTTCCTGCTGTACCACTGATACATCCATAGGTTACTCCGATCACCGTAATGATCGCAGCCCCCAAAATTCCAATTACCAAAGATACTCTTCCCCCATACCATATCAGAGAATAAATATCTCTTCCCAGAGAATCTGTTCCAAAAAGGAACTCTTTTCCCGGTGGCATATTTAAATTTTGAAGGTAAAATCCTGATGGATCATGATTTGCTACAACATTGGCAAATACACATCCCAAAACGATTATGAATAGCAATACCAGTGAAAATACAGGTTTTCCTTTTAACTTTTCACGAAAAGTGCGTTTTCTTTTTTCAGCTACAGGCTGTTTCCAGCCAGCTCCTACCACATAAAAAAGACTCTCTTCTGAGATTGGCTGATCATCTACCATACTCTCACCTCCGACTCTTTCATTCGAGGATCTATTTCCTCATTAATAGTCTGAGCGATAAAACTACTTAGAAACACAATAAATCCTGTAATCAGTACATCCACCATTAATAGATTATAATCATGATATTTCGCAGATTCCACTGCCAGGTTTCCAATTCCCGCATAGTTAAACACAGCTTCTACTGTCACAGTTCCACCTGTTACATGAGGAACAGAAACTGCCATAATGCTTACAATCGTTGGCATTACATTCCTAAGACAATGTTTCCACAAAATTGTTCTCTTTGAAAGTCCCTTGGATCTGGCAAGTAAAACATAATCTTTTCGAACTTCGTCCAGAAATTTGTTTCTTATCATGTATGCATAATACCAAAGATGACTGAAAATCATAACAATAAGTGGAAGAATCATATGCTTTATTCTATTTCCTATACTGTCTGCCATTCCTACATCATAGGCTCCACTGCTTGGAAACCAACCCAGATTTATACTGAAAATCAGAATCAACACTACGCCTAACCAGAAAGCAGGAATATAGTAAGTCGCTGTTCCGATTTTACAGATTATTTTATCAATCCATTGGTCTTCATGAAGTGTACAAAATATTGCTATAAGAATTGCCAGTGCAAAAATCACCACATATGCAATCCCACCCAATAATAGTGTATTGCCAATCAATGGTTTGATAACATCCAGAACCGGCTGTCTGTATTTCAATGACAGTCCAAAGTCTCCATGGAGAGCATTAGTAATCCATTTTACATACTGTACCGCAATTCCCTGGTCAAGCCCAAGCCTTGTTCTGGCTGCATCAATTTCCTCGCTGGTCATCATTTCCAGAGAGTCTCCATAGAAAGATTGCAAAGGATCACCCGGAGCAAGTCTTGCAAGCCAGAAAACGGCCACAGACAGTATGAACATAACAACCACAAGTAAAAAAATCCGTTTCAGAATTCTAACGCCGATTTTATTTCCTTTACTCATCATTTTCCTTTCCCAATTTCTCTTCAAGGGTAAAAAAAAGCTATGGCATTCAAAGCCATAACTATTTCTGAAAAGATCTTGTTATTCTTTGACATAACATTTTAATACACATACAAAATATATGGAGACTATATGTATTAAAATGCTTTTGTTGTCACAACACGCCTCATGTTGTTAATATTATTCTAACATCTATTACTGTTTCCACAACCCCCGTGCGGGGATATTGAGCCAGTCGGTTTTGGCATGGATATATATTCCAAAATTGTTTTTATCTGTTCTTTATCTTGACACCTTTATCTCTTTCTTCATGAATTCCAGAAAATTTTTTCCTTGTTTGCTTAATTCTTCACCGCGTCTGCAGACACACCCATAAGCAAGTCTTTGCCCTTCTCCTGAAAATGTATATTTTATCGAAGAATATCCCGGAGTCCGCCCTGAAAGATCTTCACCACTGATATTGCATAACTCCCCTGAGCCCAGAAGGCGCTCTACAATATAATCACTGTTTGTTACCACAACAGTCTCTGCCTCTACAGTAGAATGTCCATTTTCCTCCACCAGATTTCTATAATTGCTCAATGAAAATTCTTCTGAAAATCTCTGGATTAATTTCAGGTCAGATATATTCAATTCTTCTGGCTCTGTTGCTTCATTATTTTTTCCAGTATAAATATTTACGTCTATTTCTGTCAGTATTTCAAATTCAAGATAATTTCTGGAAAGAAAATATTGAAAAGCAGGCAGCTGATTTTTCATTACATAGATAAATCCAATTTCATCCTGCCTGGATTTTACTCTTTCCACCATTTCATGTGTATCTGCCGCATAAATCTGATAATGAAGATCATCTTTCTTATGTGCTTTATAATATTTCACAAAAGTATCCGCAAACCAGGAACTGGGATGAAAACATACCTGTAAATTAGTTTTTTCAGAATCCTGTTTTCTCATCTCCAGTTCATCCATACTTTCCAAAATCTTTTTTACATAAATATACGCTCTTTCGCCTTCAGATGTAAGTTCAATTCCTTTCGCATGACGGACAAATAAAATTGCTCCCATATCATCTTCCATAGAATGAATCACTTTACTTACATTTGATTGAGTAGTAAAAAGCAGTTCTGCAGCCTGACTGAAAGAGCCTGTTTTTGCGCAGGCTGCAAAATACTGAATCTGTTTAATATTTAACATATTTTTCCTTATACCATTTATTATATTTTCCGTCTGTTTTATTCTGATATATATGCGATAATAAAGAAATCATCTGATTAATCCACCCGTTTTCAGATACATCAGCAGTTAATCTCCTATCCCTTTTTATTATTTTTAATCAATATCGCTTTATGGCACAGATTTCAAACAACGGTGACTCTCTATAAAGTTCTTTTTCCCACTGTTCATATAATCTGCTGCCAATATCCTGCTCGACTTTTACAGACATACTCAATTCATCCTGCAGAAAACGGATATCCCACTGCGGCCGAATTTCTTTTGTAAGTGGTGCTGTCTCAAATAAACCATAATCAGGCTCTGCCACTACCTCTTCACGTCCATATTTCATCAGACATTCTTTTTCATGTTCTCGCACTTTCTTATAAAGTTCTTCATCAAAAAAATGCCTATGCCAGTTCGCATCATAAGTCAGAAGTATTCCGTTTTTCTTTAAAATCCTGTAAAATTCTCTGTATACACTTTCTGGATGTTCTAATGTCCAGGTTACATTTCTCGATACTATTACATCAAAGGATTCATCAGCAAATTCCATATGATTAACATCCATGTGGAGAAATCGGGGATGGACTCCCATTTTTTCTGCATTTTTCTCAGCACAGGCAAGCATTCCCTC
>ENA-USUG01003078-USUG01003078.1-human-gut-metagenome-genome-assembly--contig:-NODE-3078-length-23560-cov-29.342972_pt1 | contig 23560 bp, 24 predicted proteins | sample MGYA00250059_ERZ773394 | MGnify/ENA primary metagenome ERZ773394 (study PRJEB29103, sample SAMN06111957) | human gut metagenome | biome: human gut; feature: ankylosing spondylitis patient; material... | reverse complement strand
CTCCCTGGGCTAAGGTCTCCCTTCAAAAGGAAACCCTTATCGTGGTCTTCTATTTAATTTCTGATGCGTCCGACCTGGCCGCAGAGGCTCGCGAGGATATAAAAGCTTCGGCGGCACTATAATAGTGAGGATTAATAGCTAGACTAATTTTTGACATGAAGACAGTTGCCTTAATTTTTGCTGGCGGAATGGGTAAAAGGATGACGAGCTCGTCATGTCCCAAGCAGTTTATGGTTATTAAAGGCAAGCCGGTTATTGTTCACACTCTTGAAAAATTTGCTAAAAGCCCCTTTGTAGACGCTATCGTAGTAGTTTGTCTCTCTAACTACGTCGGTTATTTAAAAAACATAATAGAAGAATATAGGGTAAACAAAGTTCTTTCTGTCATTGAGGGAGGAAGGACGGGACAAGAAAGTATCTTCAATGGATTATCTGAGATTCGGAGATTGGCTGAGGGTAACCCGATTGTTTTAATTCACGATGGAGTTAGACCCTTCATTAGCAATGAAACAATCTCAGAGAATGTTAAATGTGCAAAGAAAAATGGAAACGCTATCACTGTTGCCCAAGCAATAGAGACCATCGCAGTTATGGAAGAAGGGCAGACTATTTCTGAGGTATATGAAAGAAGTAAGTGCGTCTTAGCAAAAGCTCCTCAAACTTTTTATTTGCAGGATATCCTGGAAGTTCATAAACAAGCTCAGGAAGAAGGAATAACAGACGCGGTTGATTCCTCTTCGTTGATGTTTAAATACGGAAAAAAACTTTTTACTGTCAAATGTTCTGGGGCAAATATCAAAATTACCACTCCAGAAGATTTTTACTTTGCGCGGGCGCTCTTTGACATGGAAGAGGACAAGCAGTTAAAAAAACTTTGATCAACATGAATCAACTTGCAAAAGATATTAAAGAAATTATCTCTGATTGTAATATTCCTTGGAAAAATTTGAATAATTCTATTGTCGCAGTTACTGGTGCTTCTGGGTTATTAGGTTCTTTGATTTTGAAAACTTTAGCGACAGTTAGGAAAAAATGGAATTTGAACATAACGATATTGGGGATTTCTCGAGATCCTGAGAAAGCGGAAAGCAAACTTAGAGATTTATTAGGCTATGTTCAATTTGCGACGTTGCCAGATTTCCTTGAAAAGGGAAGGGCAGATTACATAATTCATACTGGCTCGCCTACATCAAGTGCATTTTTTGTATCGAATCCAGTTGAAGTAGTAAATACAATTTACGAAGATCTCAATAATTTACTTTCCTTTTGCAGAAAAAAGACAGTGAAAGCCTTCGTCCAGCTGTCAACGATGGAAATTTATGGCGATACTGCAGAGCGCCTTGTTAATGAGTCAGGACAAGGAAAACTTGACCCATTTTCAGTAAGATCTTCTTATCCGGAAGCCAAGAGAGTTGCGGAAACCTTATGCAAAGCTTATGCAGAAGAGTACCAAATTCCTTGTAAAGTAATACGATTGACACAATGTTTTGGCGCCGGGGTTGATCTTGAAAAAGATCAAAGAGTATTTGCAGATTTCTTACATAAGGCCTTACAAAGAAAACCCATTGCCCTTTACACAAAAGGTGAGACTTGCAGAAGTTATATCTATACCACTGATGCATTGAGGGCCATTTTCTTAATAATGCTAAAAGGGAAACAATCGGAAGCTTACAACGTAGCAAATCCTGCTTCTTATTGTTCAATAGCAGAGATGGCGAAACTTGTTGCAAATCTGTTTGATACTACATTTGAAATCAGATTAGATTCAGAACTCAGTAGAAAATTTAATCCCACCCATAAAATCAACTTAGATATTTCTAAACTGGAAAAATTGGGTTGGACACCTCAAATTTCATTGAGTGAATCGTTCTTAAGAATGGCAAGAAGTGTCTAAATGGTAGATCTAAAATTGAATAAATGTGAAGAGGAAATGGATGAAGCACCACAGATATCTGTGATTGTTCCTAGTTTTAATTACGATCGCTTTCTAAAAGAAACTCTTGACAGCATCCTCAATCAGACTTTTCAAGATTTTGAAGTAATCGTAGTTGATGACGGTTCAAGAGACTCGTCTATGAGCATTCTCAAACAATATCAACAAAAGTCCTCGAAAATAAAAATTTTTACTCATCCTAATCATCAAAATCTTGGTCTGCCGCGGACACTTGAATTAGGCATCAAGCAGGCTTCTGGGAAATGGGTCGCCATCTTAGAGGCTGATGATGTCTGGAATCTCAGTTGTTTATCAAAGAGGATGGAGGCAGTTTCAGACAAAAATGTTGGATTTTGTTCTAATAAAATAGATCCAATAATTGAGGTTGGTGCAAGCGATACTTGGTTTAGAAGTTACGTGCCTAGAGTAGAGAAACAACTAAAAAAACTTCAGGGTGGTATAGGGACGCTAGACCTCCAAGATCATATCTTGAGGGAAAATTTAATTCCCACATTTTCGTGCTCCATGGTTAAAAGAGAATTACTTCTCGGTTGTGACTTTGACACCCCCGTGAACGCTTGGCTCGATTGGTATTTATGGATTCAAATTTTCCAAAAGACAAATGGCGTCTTTGTGGATATCCCATTGACGCGTTGGCGGCTTCATAACAGTAGTCAGAATTCGAAGAAGTCATTATTTAAGTTTCTTCAAAAATATTCTGTTTTTAGAAAGTCACTTGTCTATAAATTTGCATCTGCACCTTACAAGAATAAAGAAAGTAAAATAAGGCGACTCGAAGCCCCGATCTTCGTCCCATTAACAGAGAGGTTCTACTTAGGCGTGCGCGAGATCGGATTTGTACTTTTTTTAAAACAAGTTATTAAACGTTTTTCAAGACTTTAAATGTATAAAACTATCATTGTCACTGGAGGGGCCGGTTTTATCGGTTCCTGCTTTGTTCTCCAAAGAGTGAAGGCTGGTAATAACGTAATCAATTTGGACAAATTGACTTACTCTGGCAATCTAGAAAATCTCAATGAGATAAAAAACGCACCAAACCACCTCTTTGTCAGAGGCGATATTGGAGACGAAAAGCTCGTTAAAGAACTTTTGGAAAAATATCAACCTGACGCAGTTGTAAATTTTGCTGCTGAAAGCCACGTAGACCGTTCAATCTTGGATCCTGATGTTTTTGTTAGAACTAATGTTCTCGGAACAGAAGTTCTCTTGAGAGTCGTCAAAGATTGGTGGCAACATCTTGACGAAGATAAAAAAAATAAATTCAGATTTCACCACATCTCTACCGATGAAGTCTTTGGAACTTTGTCTATGGACGATCCGGCCTTCACAGAAGAAACACCATTTGCTCCCAATAGCCCTTACTCAGCCTCCAAGGCAAGTAGCGACCATTTTGTTCGTGCTTATCATGAAACATATGGACTTCCGACCGTTATAACTAACTGCTCTAATAACTATGGACCGAGACAGTTCCCGGAAAAGTTAATACCTTTGATGACTTTGAACGCTTTAGCAGGAAAACCTCTTCCGATATATGGAAATGGAGAGAACATCAGAGATTGGTTGCACGTTGAAGACCATTGCGATGCTATTAATGAAGTTCTGACAAATGGGAGGATCGGCCAAACCTACAACATCGGTGGTAGAGCAGAGCGCAACAACCTTTTCATCGTTAACAAAATTTGCGAAATTCTTGATGAAATCAAACCTCGCTCTGACGGTAAGTCCTACAAGGAACAAATCACCTTTGTTAAGGACAGATTGGGGCACGATCTTCGCTACGCCATCAACTGCAGCAAGATTGAAAAAGAACTTGGTTGGAAACCCAAGCATAACTTTGAAGATGGTCTAAAAGAAACAATCCAATGGTATTTGAACAACGAAGATTGGGTTAAAAACATTCAATCCGGGGAATATCAAAAATGGATTGAGAAGAATTATAAGGAGCGCTAATAATGTCTAAAGAATGGAGAGGAATAATCCTTGCTGGCGGCAGCGGAACTAGACTTTATCCGCTAACCAAAAGTATAAGTAAACAGCTGATGCCTGTTTACGATAAACCCATGGTCTACTATCCCTTATCAGTTCTTATGCTTGCTGGGATAAGGGATATTGCCATTATTACGACACCAGATCAACAGATTCTATTCAAGGAACTTTTGGGAGACGGCTCTCAGTGGGGATGTTACTTTGAATACGTTGTTCAGGCCAAGCCCGAAGGACTCGCGCAGGCATTTTTGCTTTGCGAGGATTTCATAAAAGGCTACAACACATGCTTAGTCTTAGGTGATAATTTGTTCTTTGGTCAAGGATTCAAGCAGTTATTGGAACAAGCTAAGGCCAGGGAAGAAGGCGCAACGGTCTTCGGCTACCATGTTTCAGATCCTGAGCGTTACGGCGTTGTGGAGTTCGATGAAGACAAAAAAGCTGTCTCGATTGAAGAAAAACCAAGGCTTCCTAAATCCAACTATGCCGTGACTGGACTTTATTTCTATGACGAGAAAGTTCTCGATATTGCAAAGAAAGTTAAGCCTTCGGCTCGCGGTGAATTAGAAATCACCGACGTAAATTTGGCTTACCTGAAGGCAAACTCTCTCCATGTAGAAATCATGGAAAGAGGAATAGCGTGGCTTGACACTGGCACTCATGCTTCCCTTTTGGAAGCTGCGTCGTTTATTCATTCTGTACAGGCTCGCCAAGGCCTCATGATTTCTAGTCCGGAAGAAATTGCTTGGAGAAAAGGCTACATTACAGATTCTCAGTTAGAGAAATTAGCGAAACCCATTGCTAAGAATGAATACGGGCAATACTTATTAAATTTGCTGAGGAAATAAATGGAAGTTATTAAGACGCCTCTCGACGGGGTACTTATGTTCAAACCCAGAATCTTTGGCGATAAAAGAGGATGTTTCGTCGAGACTTGGCAAGAAGAACGCTATAGAGAAGCGGGTGTTAATCTTCCTTTCGTGCAAGATAATCTAAGCAGATCCTCAAAGGGCATTCTACGTGGACTTCATTTTCAGAAAAGATATCCTCAAGGAAAATTGGTTATGGTTTCTTTGGGGGAAGTTTTTGATGTAGCTGTGGATATCAGAAAAGATTCTCCGACTTTTGGAAAATGGTTTGGATCTATTCTCTCATCTGAAAATTTGAATCAACTTTGGATTCCTCCCGGCTTTGCACATGGATTCGTCGTCCTGAGCGAGGAGGCTCAATTTCAATATAAATGCACTGATTTTTATCATCCGGAGGACGAAGGGTCGATAAAGTGGGATGACTCTGAAATCGCTGTTAGCTGGCCCATAGATTTTGAGCCAGTTGTCAGCTCAAAGGATGCTATGGCTCCTTCCTTTTCTTCTGTCAAATCATTCCTTTTAAGTTAACGGCGGATGAAAGTGGCAATTACCGGCGCCAAGGGAATGCTTGGCACCACATTGATGAAAACACTCCAAGGCTATGAGCTTTTTGCTTTGGATAGAGAAGAGTGCGATATCACTAATCTTGCCTTGGTGTGCTCGGTGTTTGAAAAAATCAAACCTGATGTCGTGATTCATTGCGCTGCAATGACAGCAGTAGATTTATGTGAGTCCAAGCAGTTCGAAGCCTGGAAGATTAATGCCTTTGGCTCGACGAATGTCGCTCATGCTTGTAACAGGGTAGGAGCGAAATTAATCGCTATCTCGACAGATTATGTCTTCGATGGAGAACTCGACCGCCCTTACCATGAGTATGACCAACCCAATGGTGGTTTGAATATTTATGCCAAATCCAAGTGGGCAGCTGAGCAGGCGGTGAGATCATTGTGCCCTAATCATCTAATTGCAAGAGTTTCTTGGTTATATGGTGGAAATGGTCCTAGCTTTGTCCATGCGATGCTTCGTCTTGCTGATGGAACGCGCCCGGAACTTAAGGTCGTGAATGATCAAATTGGAAATCCAACTAGTACAAATGCTGTTGCGGATGCTTTGCAAGTTATCTTGAGGTGCCCAGAACTTGTAGGCACTCTGCATTTAACATGCGAAGGAGAGGCCTCTTGGTTTAATTTTGCTCAAAAGATTTTTGAACTAAGGGGCATTAATCAAAAAGTTGTTCCATGTACATCCGCTCAATACCCAACTCCTGCGAAGCGACCACATAACTCACGTCTGCAAAAACTCGTACTGAAAGAGAGCGGTGTATATCAGATGCCGAACTGGGAAGATGCTCTTAACGATTTCTTATCCTCCATGAACAAGAATTAAACCACCTTGAGTTAGTCCTTTTGATAGGGGAGGTTTTGCAACTTCCTAAGAACTTAAGTTAGTTTTGGTCGAAGATGACCGATGAAATGAGAGCAAGTATCTAAGAGGATGTAAATAATTTTGTGTCTTGCCTGATTTAAAAATTTTTCCTTGCTTAGAGGGTAGTTAAACTTCTAAGCAAGGGAAAAGGAGAATCGAAAATGGCAAGAAAAACGAACAATCCACCCAATGAGACAGACGTGTCAAACGACAAGTTTAAGTACCCCACATTAGGCGGCTATTCTATGCTGTCGCGTAACAGACAGACGTTCTCTTAACTAATTACATTGACCAAACTTTAGCCAATACCGGCAAAATTGGGTGGCGCTCGGAAGAAGTAACAGGCATGGGTTCAAGAAGTTATGAAACGTTTTCTTGAAAGATGCCTGGAAAGTGAAATGGACTTTCACTTAAAAAACGGGGAAATTATTCCTCGAGAAAAGGCTGAGGCTGATCCTGAAGCTGAGGAAGCTGCAAACAAGCGAAACGGCACAAGCAGTAAAACCGTTTTAACTGACAACTCCAAAGTACGCATAGACGTTTCCCGCGATCGATTAAGTACCTTTGATCCGATATCAGTTACGAAGTATGAACGGCACCTGAAAGGTCTTGATGACAAGATAATCAGTATGTATGCAAGAGGCATGAACAATCGTGAAATTTCTGCTCATATGAAAGAAATCTACGGTGTTTCAGTGAGTGCTGTCGCGGGATACGGTCTTGGAACAACATTCTCAGTTCCGCAGAAGTGGATTTTTTTGAAATTAATGTAGAAAAATTCTCAAATTTCCGTTGGTTTTTCTCAAAACCGTAGGCTTCATAATTTCTGAAAATATCAATCTTCCGCTTTTTGATCTCAAAAGGTTGGACAGCTTTTCTACGATTTTTCATTTGGCCTCGTATCTTTGACTGACTCTAGAATTTCCGCTGACGAATTTCAGATTTTTGTTGTTTTTTCTATGAGTTACGTCAATCTTTATCTTACGACCGTCGTTAAATCTCAAAACGTCGCCGTTTTATTTCAAAATGTCGTTAACTCTTCTCAAAGTTAAAAGTTGTCTTGTACTGAAAAAAGTTCTTATGTTCCCGTGTGTCAACTGGTCAAGGGTATTTATTTGTTTAAATAAAAGTTCCAAGTTCTAATTCGACTTTTAAAAGCCGTTCGAAGAATTACGGATCAAGATTCTTTCAAAGGCACTGGACTAATATAATTCTTATCCAATAAATAGTTAAAGATATTTCTTGACCATTACGGTTTGCTTAACTTAAACAAATTGCCACCCTTGCTGACAAAATTTTCAAGCACAGAAGATCCTCCGGGACCGGCTGTTGTAGCTTAAATTGTGAGTCCAACAAGCCTAATTTCAACAGATGGATTGGCGTCAGTTACCTTAAAAAATCAAAGTTATTATGGTTTTCTTATGCGGCTTCTATCCTGCGTAGGAGGTTCCATCGGCAGCAGCCATGATGAGTAACCAACCTCAGATCCTATTTTGACTCTCAGCATCTTTGGTGCTTGTCTTTTTTTCAGGCCTTTCTGAGGCCGGCGTAACCGGTTTTACATCTGTCTATTGACTTAACTTGTGTTCTGAGTTTGTTCGTTCAGCTTTAGGCAGTTAAGACTGCCATTTGCTTAAAGCTTTCGCCTTTGTTCGCCATCGCCCAGACCTGTCGAGCAAGCTTATTCGCAATTGCTATCAAAGCGACTTTCTTAGGTTTTCTCCTCAAGATTTCTTCTACCCAGAGCGACTTATTTTTACATCAAGCTATCGCCTGAGCACACTCAACAAGTACTGCCCTGGATTCGCTGTCGCAATTGAATTTCGACGGTATGCCGGTGACATAATTTTTGCCGCCTGAGCCCCGGCTTCTTGGCGCCAGTCCGATGTAGGCAGCAAATTGGCGGCCGTTTGCAAAGATGCTCGGATCACAAAGCAACACGCAGAGCATTGCCGCCGTAAATGGACCAACGCCGGGAGTTTTGAGAAAATTCTCATAGTTTTTGCAGCCTCGGGCTAATTGTTCGATTTCTTGATCTAATTTCTTTTGCCTTTCTATTTTTGCCTTAATAGCCTCAACCGTTGTCCGAAGTTCCTCTGCAACTAAAGGAGAAACATCTCCTCTTTCTGTCAAGATTTCCAAGGCAGAGGAAATATCTTTGTTGAACGCATTCAGAGACTTTCCCATCACAATGCCATATTCAGCTAGAAGACCTCGGACATGATTGATTTCCTTGACCTTGTCTTTCGTTACTTGGGAGCGGATTCTTCTGAGCGTTTGCAAGTCGCGAATCTCTGTAGACTTCACCGGGACACGTCTGACTCCGTTGAACATGGCCTTATAAATTCCGATTGCATCGTTGTGGTCGTTCTTTTGACCTGAGACAAATGGTTTGACGGCCTTCGGAGGCAGCAAATGCACTTCATGTCCCATGGCCTCAAGCTTTCTAGCCCAGTCTTGTGAGGAACCGCAGGCTTCCATACCGATCAAGCATTTTCCACGGTTTCTGAAGAAATCGAGAAACTCTGCTCTTTTGGCCGATTTGTCGGTGATTTCTCCATCTGCGGTGACAAAGTGAATCTGCATGACTTTTTTGGCAAGATCCACGCCTGCAAAACCTAAGTATTGTGTATGATTGTCCATGAGGAGCTCCTTTTAATATCTTTCGATTGCTGGTCGAAAAAGCATATATGGTCGCATCCGTGAGGATTGACGCCGCAGAGGTTGTACCTCAGGAGCCCCTCACTTCGTCACTCTTGAACCTTCCTTAGTGACACCATCCTTTTCATTTCCTCTATTGCCGGTTCGCTCTTTAAAGCACTCAAAAGAGAATTTATTACCGACATTTTTTGAATACAGTTGGCAGCACCGATTTATGCATTTCGTCTAACTACGTTGATGAAAAACAATGAAACGACTATTTGCTTTTAACTTAGGCTCTTGAATGAGTCAAGAAACCGTGAAATAGGCTGTAACGGAACGAAGCGAGGTTACAGCCATATGTCGCGAAAGTTCTTGACTCCTAAAGATGAATACGCTGTAAGTAGGACGGTTAAGGCATTCCGAGCCTTAACCGTCTTACAGACTCATGCGTTAAGAATTTACAATCGCGGTTATTTGGAAATTGTTAAAGAGCAATGCCGTAAGCAAGATGTTTTATTGCGGATTAAGCTTTAATCTCCAAGCGCGTGAGCTTTCGATTTTCTTCATCCTAACTGGTTTGGCATAAAGGCACGGGAACATTATCGTTGACTTTTAGAATATTGTTAAAATCTTAAAGGTCAACTGCATTTAGTTCTAAGAACAAAGAGTCAACTTACGATTAGTTTTAAGCAAAAACAGAGTCAACCAAAATCAGTTCAGGTCAAGTTTGAGAATGGCTCCGCCGCCTGGCTCCGTTTCTAAGACTTCCGTTGTTTCTTCTTAAAGTTCCGTGGGCGAACTATCCTTTATTTGCTGTCAACTGACAGTTTTTAAAGGAAATTTTATGAAATACAAAACTGAAACAGTCATTGAGGCAATACGCCTCCAGGAGGCAGGAGTTACGACTTCTGCCATCTCGAAGAAGCTTCTTGCACCCGCGTCCACGATCAATGAGTGGCTCAAGAAAGCCAAGCAAAACAATCTCACTGCAGAAAATTTACGGACATTATCCGAGCAAGACATCGAAGAAATACTCCGGCCGCGCAGCTGGTTTCGTCAAAACGTCTTCTTGCCCGATTACGAGGATCTTCTTGTAAAGGCCTCGGCTCCGAAAATGACGGTCCAGAACGTCTACTCGCAATATCTGGCCTCTGTTCCGGAAGGTTGCGAGCCTATTAGCAAAGCGACTTTCTACCGAGAGTTAAAACGAACTAAACAACTAGCCTCCAAGGAACTTCAAGATGTCTGTTTACTGAACAGTTTTACTCCGGGCCACATGTGCATGATCGATTACAGCGGGGATGGAGTGTGCTGGAAAAACAAGAACGACGGATCGGTACAAACAGCACAGATCTTCGTCGGAGTACTTTGCTACAGCGGATTGATCTTCTGCACTGCCACAAACGGTCAAACCAGAGAAGATTGGTTGGCAGGAATTACGAAGATGTTCCATTACTTTGATGGAGTAACGGAAGAAACCTGGCTTGATAACTCTACTCCTCTGGTAAAAAACGCAGATAAGTATGATCCCGACCTTGCGACGGAATTTAGTAACTTCTGCGATTACTACAACACCCTCGGATACGCAGTTGAACCAGGTAAAAGCCGGCATAAAGCCCTGGTCGAAAACGCTGTTAAGCAATTCCAAGACAGAATTCTGAATCATCTTAACAAGCGGAGCTTCTTCAGCATTGAAGAAATAAACAGCGCGATCGAGCCATTGCTCGCCCAGCTTAATAACGCAGAGCTGACTGAGCGGCCTGGAAGCAGTCGGTTCAGTCGATACAAGGCAGAAGAAAGAAACCTGCTTCGACCGCTTCCGCTGATTGAGTACTCAGCGCACAGTAAGGTAATGAGCAGAAAGGTACGCCCCAACAACCAGATCCGATTAGGGAACGTTCGATACAACGTTCCGTGGGGATATGTTGGAAAAGAGCTGCTGGTAAAGGTAGACACCCATACAAAAGAGATCTCCTTCATTGATCCTTCCGACGGAGAAATCCTTACTACGACAAAGATCCGAAATCCAAGCGAGGGGCCGGAGCCGCAAAGGAAGGATTTAATACCCCAAGACTTAAAGTACCTCGTTGAAAACAAAGAGGAGTTGCTGGATCGAATTAGAGTTCAGTTAGGAGATAAGGCATGGGAAGTTGCAAAACGGCTCGCTAAACCAAACAACAGCATGGCTGTTAGACACCTAAAAGGGTTCTTATCGATGAGCAAAAAATACGAGAAAGACTTCATGGATAAGGTTTACGGGGAACTCTTAAAGAAAGCAATAATCAGCTTCAGAGGGTTCCGCGACGCGCTGCAGAAAGTAGAACAAACCGAAGGGGTTAGATATAAAAAGAAACGCCTCAAACATGGGACAACTTTAGATGTTATCGATTGCCGTTCAGTTCGAGGAGCTGAGTATTACAAGGACCGCTTCAATCACTGATGAAAAATTAGGAGTAGTGATGACAATGAAAATTGATGCGGCAGAGGTCGCAAAAGTATTTAGTGATTTGAAACTCCCGGCAGCATTTAAGGCATACGAACAGCAGCTTGGAGATCCCGGTGCAATGAAATTGGACTTCGGAGATCGTGTTGCCTTGATACTTAGAGCAGAACTGGCCAGCAGAACGCAAAAAAGAATCCAGCGGCGCATTAAAGAAAGTGGAATCTGCGACAGCATGGTTGGTCTCGACAACACTATCTTTACTCCGGACAGAGGTATGGACGAAACCTACGTGCGGAAGCTGGCCAGATGCGAATGGCTCGCTGCAGAGGAACCTTCATGGATATTAATCACAGGCAAGTCGGGAACCGGCAAAACTTGGATTATGAAAAGTCTTATTAAGGCCGCAGCGGAACGTCAATACAGGTGCCGTTATGTAAAAACTCGGGATTTAATGGAGGACATAGCAATTGCCGTCGACGAGAAGCGGTTCAGCCGATTAGCAGATCAGCTGGACCGCTATGACCTTATCGGGCTTGACGACTTCAATCTTTTAAAGGCGAAAGATGAGGTAAGAGAGGCAATGTTAGAGCTGTTTGACCGACGCTGGAATAAACGAGGTCTAATCATCTCCAGTCAGTACCCGTTTGATCAATGGTACGAGTATATCGGAGGAAGAGGAGATCAGAGGGATGCCATGATGGATCGCATTGCAAACGGCAGTCATCGATTAGAACTTAAAGGGCCTTCAATGCGTGAAAAACGTGAAAAGGTTATGAAGTAAAAAAAAAATGTCTCCCCGGCCTAAATCACCCTCGGCCTCCGGCCTCGGTTGATTTAGGCCGGAGAGACAAAGTCAAAAAGAAAGAAACCTGAAGCCAAAATCTAAGAACTTAAGAAACGTTCACGGAAATTTGCGAAAAGCCAGCGGAAATAGTGAGAAAAATCCACGCAGAACAGGCCGCAATTTTCTAAATTTGGTCTCTCGGACCTGACCTTTAGTTCGAGAGACCATCTAGTTTTAGGTTCCAGCTGCCTCTTTAGCCTGTTTCCGTGCTAACGCGCGACGGGATTCTCCTTTCAACTCGATTAAATAATAGAAATTAATAATTCTGTCAGCGACTCCATCAGCAATGCATTTTCTACCCAGCCACTCATACCAATTAACTCAAGGTTAGAGAGGAAACCAGATGAAATCGAGGTCTGGCTAATTTAATTTTCATAGATCTCTCAAGCAACGTTAAAAAAGGAGGGGTAATGACTTGGCTATTTTAAATTATTGCGCAACAGAGGTGCCGGGGTAAGTTGGAAGCGAATTCAAGAAATTGAAAAAATTAACATATCTTCGAGGCTGTAACCAATTGAGCTAATTGTGGATTCGAAAAAAAAGGTACTTTCCCGGTTTTGCTGGAGTAGAACACACGATACCAATCATTGAAAAAAGCGTCCTCAAACTCTGGGATAGTATTCAGCGGTTTATCGGGTTTAAGGCAACTAACTTCTTGCATTAGTTCCTCTACAAGTCTATCGAAGTGTTCAAGAGAATTGAATGTTTTGTTATAGATGTAGGGAATTGGTTCCTTAAAGTTTTCGATTTTGGCGATCTTATTTACCATTTGTTCATACTGCAAATAAAAATGGAGACAATTGCTGCAATGGTAATAATCGCCGATTTCCAATCCGAGGATCGCGGAAAAGTATTCTTGCATAAAAGTGTAATTAAATATGTTTACGCCCGTTGCGCCCCAAATCAAATCATTTGAGCGCATTGATACATACATATCTAATTTATTGTTGGACGCGTTTTTTATGAATTGCAACGTCGTCGTACAAGGAAAATCTTTAGTTGCCTTAATCTTTCCGTAATCGTCAAATTGATCTTTGACAGGGTCCTGGATTGTAATCACTGCTCTCCTACTGAAAGAATCAGAATTAAAGCATTCTTCTACGTATTTAAATTGATCCGATTCTTGAGTTTGAGGTTTGTAAAACTGAAATATCTCATAATCACTCCTTTTACCATCAAAATGCCTTAGCCTGGGACCATAGCCGCCTCTGACATAACGCCCGTCGTCTGAGAATTGCTTCATCCTTGCTAAGAAGGGAGTGATAAAACTTAAATCGTTTCGGCCAGAAGCTAACCACAAGGATTCTGCATAAGGAATAATTACTTTCCAATTTCTCTCGGGAATAAGAACTAGGCGTGAACTAGGATTTGCAATTTTGAATAAAAAGGGGAAAGGCAACTCAACAGTTGTCAAACCTCGAGAAATCCTTCGAACTCCTTTTTCCAGAAGAAGCTTACTAGCCCCTATCAAGAAAGTATTTATTGAAGAATATTCAGCGCAGATCATACTAACATGCGAATTATCCCACTTATCGTCTGATATTTCAATAACACCGCTGGACAAGAGGCGGGTTATGAAATCTTCTATTTATGATGTGGAAAATATTCTTTCCAACTAATAGGTTCACCGTAAATTCCAGGTTCAAATGATGAAGTCAACCAATCTATAAAATTTTTCTCTAAATTTTTTGATAATCCTTTATATGAAAATCCTCTAGGCGCCGGAGTGGCGATAGGAAGAAAATTCTCAGGGGGCTTAACAAAATTATCACCAAAATAGAAAAAATCATGAGAAACCAAGACATTTCTTCCTTTAGTATCGGACCTTAGGTGGCGGGAAGCAAAAAATGGGTTTGAATGAGCACTATCTTCTTGTATTACCACGTTCGTGATTTTATCTGTGTGATAAAAATTATCTCCATACATAACCATCAGCGAGCCATTAAGTCTTGGTTTTTTGATCTCAAATCTCGAATCGTTCCAATACTCATCAAAAGTGAGTATTTCTTGCACCTTCATGACATAGATCAAAGAACCAAGATTATGGAGCTGACAGCTCCCACAACCAATCACCCAGTCTCCAATCTTGAGATTGCGACTCCGTCTAATTCCTTCTTTACAAACAGCTAAAGTCATAACTCCCCAAAAAGGATTTGGGGCCAGTCCAAAATCGTGATGAAGGCGGTATCTAAACAGATTCATGCTGCTAGCAACGTATTGGCTTCATGGTAAAGAATGGTTTGGCTGGAGAGCCGTCAGGGTTTTCGATCGGAGGAATTTTTCCGTCAAGTATGTCGCCCAATTTACCTATTGAGTTCCAGCCTATGAGGGTCAGAATCGATTTCTTGATCTCGTCGGGTATTTCAATTTTTTCTGCGAGTCCATGAACGAAAATTCCAACAACGGGCTTTCCTTTTTTGCAGGCGTATTCAATCTCATATTTAACCCAATCGCTTTTTAGGGTATCTTTGCCAATGAGTAGAATGCAAGTCCCCGCCCATTGAATTCCTTCCCTAAGATCTCTTTCTATTGTTTCATCCTTAACCTTGTAATCCCGATAGTCTTCTTTTTCTATAGAACTATTCCTGACTTCGTGCCCCATAGCAAGTAACCTTTCCTTCAGAGCTTTTACTTCTTCTGAATTTTTGGAGCTGTGACTAATGAATACGTTATGTCTTTTTGTTTTCATGGGACCATTTCCTAATTTTCGAGTTTGCGTTCGTTCTTATGATTATCTTATCAACGACCATGTCCTTATGGAATAAGCTTGATTTTACCATCCTTGGAACCCTCACCAAAATATATTTTTGCAAAGAAGGGACGGTTATAGCAAAATTATTCCTAATTAGTTTTCGTTATTAGCCTATGAAACAACAAACAGCCTCGCGATTTAGAGAAGAAGTTTTTTATCCGGAAGCCTTTTTTCGTTTTGATGAACTTTCTGTGAAAAATCAGAAAATCTTTTGTGCCCTCACGTTTGCAGGACTCCTTCTTACCCTGACATCTGCATTGTTTAGTTGCACTATTCTTGAAATCAAATTCCCCGCTTTAAAATTTTGGGCAGAAGCAAGTCTATTGGTCGGCGCAGTGTTGATCCTTGTTGCAAATTTCTTATCGTTGGAAGCTAAGTGGTATAAGTACAGAGCTGCCGCAGAATCGATAAAAACGTTAACTTGGCTATACAGACTCAATGTCGATGGATTTGAAAATAAAGAAAACATACAAACAAAAATCCATGCTTTAACGTCTGACCTCAAGATGCCTAAAGGAAAAGGAACTAACATAATCGCTGAGTTTAAAGATTATGTTATTCCCAACGAAGTTAACGCAATTAAATCGTTATATGAAGAAAACAGATTAAAGGAACAAAAGCAATGGTATTCTGGAAAAGCAGAAAACAACCGTATTGGGAACGATTTGATAAGAGCCTGCCTTGTGTTTGCAGTGATCCTTGCAATCTGTAGTTTTGGTTCGGAAAAAATTAGTACATCACTGATAGCAACGCTTTTGGCCTGCATTGTTGCGTTGGCTCAAACAAAAAGATTTAAAGAACTATATGCGGCTTATTCCACGACTTTATCCGATATTCAGAGAGTAGAAATTCTCTTTGAAAGTTGCAATTCTCCTTATTTGCTAACCAAAGTCATCCTTCAGTGTGAATTAGCTTTTTCAAGAGAGCATGTTCGTTGGTTGGCAAGGGTTGAGAATTCGGCTTGCTTTTGTTGCCCTCATAAAATCTCGGCTGAAAAAACTGTTTTGCCGCAAAGTGAGGAATCTTAAAAATTTAAAAATGTGCTATCAAATGCGTATAGCATCGTTGATTTCATAAACGAAGACAAAGAAAAGCAATAAAGGAAGTTAATAAAAGTGAAAATACTAGGTCGTGGGCAGATAATTGGCGCGCCCTAAAAATTACTGCCAGATTCCTCGAAAATTAACTCTCTGAAGGGCCATTGGGAAGAAGCAAGCGCTTTGAAGAGCTTCCTTAGCCGACGAGAAGTAAGTGGTACCTACTATAAGAATTTGGACACACGCTTGTTAGCTCTCTGTCTACGACCCTGTAATTTCTTATCTAGCTCAACCTACTTTTAGTCCAAGAATTCTAAGGAACCTCTGCACAAAAGGTGGGTGATGTGTTGTAATTAGCACACTCCTAAAAAAGTGTGGCTATGAAGATTAAAGCACCCTCATTCGCTGAAACTTCCCCGCAGCTGGGCGGTGCCAGAAGAACTAAGTTCCTTGAGACTTTGGACCGTATCATTCCTTGGCAGGATTTGAAAGCGTTGATCGGACCTTACTACAGTGAAGCTAAACGCGGTGCTCAGCCTTATCCGCTGGAACTCATGATCCGCATTCATTTCTTTCAACTGGTTTATAACCTTTCTGATCCCATGTGTGAGGAGACGCTGCACGACTCGTTCGCATGCCGCCGCTTTGTCGGTCTGACGATGGATTCAAAATGTCCCGATGAGACTACGATTTTGCGCTTCCGTCATCTCCTTGAGAAAAACGGTTTGGACAAACAAGTCTTTGATTTGTTCAAGCAGCAGCTTACTAACAGAGGCCTGTTCTTCAGCAAGGGCACGATTGTTGACGGCTCTTTTATTGAAGCGCCGAGTTCGACGAAAAACGCCGACAAAAAGCGCGATCCTGAAATGCATTCGGCGAAGAAAGGCAGCAACTGGCACTTCGGAATGAAGATGCACATTGGCGTGGACAAAGTCACAGGAATCATCCACACGATGATAACGACTCCGGCTAATGTTCACGATGTGACAAAAGCCGATGAATTACGCCGCCCCGATGACTGGGAAGTAATCGGTGACTCCGGATATCTCGGTATGGAAAAGCGCGATAGTGCAGATCCTGAACGAGTAACTTATACGGCCGCGAAACGTTACAGTCAGAGAAAGAAGCTCTCGGCAGAGAGAATTGTCGACGAAAAGCTGCTGAGTTCGATTAGATGCAAGGTCGAACACGCCTTTCATCGAATTAAGGTTCAGTTTGGATATAAGAAAGTCAGATATAGAGGGTTGGCCAAAAATACAGCGCGCTTAACAATGCTGGCTTCGATCGCCAATATGTTCATTGGAAATGGCTTCGAAATTCGAACCAAGGTGAGCTTCGTCTAGGGTAATTGTATCTATTAGGGAGGAAATTGACTGATTAAGCCCTAGTCAATTCCTCCTAATTGGAAAATCCGGGCCGGCCTTTTAAGAATTAAGCCTCCGAAGGGCCAATGGGAAGAATCGAGCGTTTTGCAGAGCTTCCTTAAGCTTCAGACACTAACGATCCATCTATCTATAAGCAGTTAATCCGGCTTTAATTCCTTAGATGAAGATAAAAGACATTTAATATCTTTGGTGCCAAGTTTTTTATAAATTCCACTCCTGTGCTCATAGACTGTCCAGCCCGAAATTCCCAACCTTTCAGCAATTGCTTTGGTTGTTAGACCTTTGCCGATAAGTTTTGTAACTTCTTTTTCTCGAGCAGAAAGAGTGTTGAAACGCATTTTCAGTTCTTGGCTACTCATAAAGCCTAACGAGTGTCTCAAACTCTCCTCGCAAGCTTTTGAAATGGTTTCCATTAGGATCTTCTCGTCAACAGGCTTTTGTAAGAAGTCAAAAGCGCCAGCCTTTAAACTCATTACGGCTAGGTCGACATTGGCGTGACCCGTCAAAATAATGATCGGAAGTGAGATCGCTCGGCGCAGCATCTCAGTTTGCAATTCGGGGCCACTCATGCCCGGCATTCTTATGTCGACGACGGCGCAGCCGGGAAGAGAAGGCGAGTCTTGTGTTAAGAATGAAGCGGCATCGGAATACGTCGAAACCTTCCAACCGGCATAGGAAAGCATCATCTCTGCAGATTCTCTCAGATCTTCATCATCGTCAATAATTCGAACGAGAGTTTTGGCTTGTATTTCTTTAATGTTCATTTTCAAATATCGGAAAAACAAAGGTCACTTTAAGACCGCGGGGCTCAAGGGCTGTAAACTTCAAGGAACCGCCGTGGTTGTCGACAATGGATTTAACGATTGGTAAGCCTAAGCCAAGTCCTTGCCCTTTGGAAGTATGAAACTCGTTCGTTAACTTCGATAGATTTTCTTGGTTTATCTTCTTAGATTTATCAGAGACCGAAAGCACGGCTTGTGCCTTCTCTCGTCGAAGGCAAATAGTGATTACAGCCGCTCCGTTTTCAGAGGCTTTAATAGCATTCTTTAGTACGTTGTAAAGTGCAAGCTGTAGTTCGAGTTTGTTTCCTTGAATTAAAACGTCTTTTTCAGCTTGTACCTGTACAGCTGAAGAAAAGTTTGAGACTTTTATTTCGTTGACAACCTGTTCGATAAGAGTTTTCAAGGAAAGAGATTCAGTATGACGGTCTTCTTTCGCGTACCGATAAACATGGTCGACGATCGAGCTGATTCTGGAAACCTGTTTTTTAGCTTTTGAAATTGCCTTGTCCGCGATCTCAGAAGAAATCTCTTCCTTTTCAAAAACCATGTTCAAGGTGAAAAGACTGTAACTCAGTGCGCTTAAGGGTTGTCTTAATTCATGGGCAACCATATTGGATATCATTCCTAATGTGCTTGCCTTTTCCAAATTAGAAAACTTCTCAACGATCCGCCGGTTCTGCCTTTCGAGGTTGACTCGGTTTACAACCTCTTTTTTAGCTGAGCAGTTCTTTTTGTCCCCAAAGCCTGAACTCGTGATAAATGCAGAATCAAAGCAAGAAGTCCGACGAGTCCGGCAAGAAGGAAAGGCCAAGCTTTTTCCATAAAGCCTCTCAATGTCCAATGGTTAAGGTATTCATACCTTCCGGTCTTAAGAGACTTATAAAGATCGTCGATCTGAGAAAAGCTATTGGCGATTTTCCAATGGATGCCCATATCTGTTTCAGGATTTGCAGTGAGGAGCGCTCCAGAAATTTGTGTGGCAATGTCCGACGGAACTCACTTCATTGCCCCTAAAGTCCAATTTGGGAAAAGCCTTGAGGTGTGAAGACAATGAAGAGGAGAATTTTGAACAGGTTCTATGACCTTAAATTTCTTTTGCTCTTCTTTGGGGAGCATCTCGATGCTGCAGGCTCTAAGTAATCCCACGTCCTTTCGCCCGCTTTCAACGGCAGAAAGGACCTTATGGACTGGGTAGTCAACTCGTTCCCAGTTAGAGAAGAAATGCTCCGGATTGATCTTCCTGTCGGTCAAGGCTGATAATGGAAGCTGGTAGTTAAAGTACATATCCTTCAATCCGGAAATCGCACTCTTTCCTTTTAAATCTACTATGGTGTTCAAGTCCGTCCTTGATGAACTGACTACAAAAGCACCCGCAACGGCTCGGTTGGGATCAGGTGCGACGTTAGTGGATATGGTGGCAAGAGGATAGATTCCGTCTGGGAGGAGGGAAGCATAGCAACCGCTCGATCCGAAAATTAGATCCAATTTACCTTCGCGTGCTTCCCTAACCAGCTCGTGCGTTCTGAGAATCTTTGTTTCTATCTTGTAATTCGGAAGGTTAGCCTGGATGATTCTCGGAAGCTCTCTGAGCATGTAATCATCAGACTTGTTATAAGTCGTATACCTCTCTGGGCTTGTAAAAGCCATTATCCCTAGCCGAATTATCGGCTTTGTCATCTCCTGAGACTGTACCGAATTAAAGGCAGAGAGGAGTAGAAAAAATAAGCAAATGAATTTCTTGAAATTCATAAAATGAGTGTCCCCGCGGAGTTGCGGGGACAAAAGTTACTTATTAACTGGAACTCTTATTTTAACTTTCCGATTGCCTTGAGCATGTTCTCACTGGAAACTTTACCTGAGGTAAATCCCCAAGAAATATTCATTCCGGGAGAAGAGTCATCTCCGTGGACCGCGTTAGCAATTTCGCCTGCCGCATAGAGGCCGGGAACGGGTTTTCCGTCTTTGCCTAAAACCTCTAAGGCTTCATTGACCTTAACGCTTCCCATGGTAGTTGCAAAGCGAGGCTGTTGTTCAACGATGTAATACGGTCCTTCCTTCTTAATAGTCTCTTTCATGAATGCAGCGGGACGACCGAATTCTGCATCTTTGCCGGCTTTGACGTACTCGTTGTATTAATCAATGGTTTTAGCAAGCTCTTCAGCATTGAGCTTGGCGTGATCTGCCGCTTCTTTAAGCGTCTTGCCGTGCGCAAAAATCGGAGGAGTAGAACCGTTTGCTTTCAGCCACTTTGAAATCTGTTCATCCGTGATTCCCAATGTATGAACACCTGCTTTAAAAGCAGTAAAGGTTGGTTCGTCCATAACCAAGAACAGCATGCCTCTCGGCTGTTTTTCTAAAACCCGCATAATATTGTTATTAGATGCCTTCTCGTTAACGACACGTTTACCGTTGGCGTTAACAAGGATTCCCGACTTCAGCCAAGCTCGGTAATTTCCTTGGATGACAGAAGCAGCTCTTCCCGGAGCAGCTTCGACTCCGTTCGGATATCTCTTGCCGAACTGCATTAATTCAAGAGGAACTCCGATTTCTTCTGCCATCTTATGGCCGTCACCGGTTGATGAAACAGGGCCGTAATAAAGAGCGGATTTAAGAGGTTCAACCAGCATGTCTTTATTAGCACCGTATCCTCCGGTAGCGAGTAAAACTGCATTTCCGTTGATTGTGTAGCTAGTTCCGTTTTTGCTTTGCGCTTGGACTCCGATAACTCTTCCGTCCTTAACAATCAGTTTGTTAGCCCTTGTATTCGTCAGAACCTCGATTCCATCGGCCTTAACAGCCTGTCTTAATGATTCTGCCATCGGGCCGCAGCCATTCTTTGAATATAGAGAGCGGTCAAATTGGAACTCGGCACGATATTGAAGTTTTTGATTAATAAAATGCAGCTTAAAGCGGTCTATAGCCCAATCCGCAGCTCGAGGAGATTGCTCGGCTAAAGTTTTCAAAGAGGAAAGGTTGTTGTAGTTGTGTCCGTTGCCGATTAAATCGTAGACAAGTGCCTGTGGTGGATCATTTTCAACGCCTTTTTGTTTCTGCAGCTTCGTTCCTTGAATAGCATATTGTCCGCCGCAAATTGCAGAAGCGCCTCCCGTGAACGGCATCTTTTCAATGATGATGACTTTTGCGCCATGGTCAGCAGCGTTCACAGCGGCAGACATGCCGGCTACTCCCCCTCCTATGATCACTATGTCAGCTGAAAGAGTATCTTTCGCAGCGTGTTGGTCGACTTTTTTAGCTTTCAGTGTAGATGGGTCAACTCCGGCTTGTTTAATACATTCTGACACTGCCTGAAATATTGCACAGCTCGTCATGGATGCGCCTGATACACCTTGTATGTTTGTAGACTGAGAAGAGATGATTTGTGCAGGCAGTTTTTCGATTGCAACAGAACCGATGCCTACTGTTTCTTTGCTTTGAGGATCTATAGAGATCTTTTCGATCTTATCAGCAGTAAAGGTTACATTGACTGTGACCGGGCCTTTCATTCCGACCGCTGAAGCAGAATAGCTTCCTGGATTGAAAGATGCGGCGAATGCGGCTGAAGATAAGAATGCTGCTGCCAATGCCGCAGAGAGAATCTTCTTGGAAAAGTGCATCGTTTCTCCTTGGTGTTGAATGTTGTTTCAAGCCAATTCTGTCAAAGGCATTTAGTACTAAATTTGATAATTATCAAAAAGGATGAAAATTAACTTAGAGCTTAAAGTTTCATTGTTGTTTTGCAATAAGAATTGAAAATCAAAAATCCCGGACAAAAATTTTCTTGATAACTCTCATTCGTTGAAGAAAACTCTGTTCCTCGGTAAGATGGCTACCGAATCTCAGAACATCGAGTGTAAAAAAGGACTCATTCCTTCCCCTTTGTAAAAGTTTTGAAAGATGATGATGTTACAAAGGAGACCAGTCTTTTGATTTTGGTCAGTGTTTTTTCTTCTCGTTGAACTTAAATAATAAGTCAGCATTTGTTATTTTTTACCTCATCTAGTTATCTTCAGTCATAACGTGAGAAATATTGAATCAGTGGGCAGTATTCTTATCAATCGTGGGCAGCATTCAAAACTCAAATCTCGAACTCCTCATACCCTTGAATGGGTCAAGAAATCGTGGAATAAGCCGTAACGGAGCAAAGCGAGGTTACGACCTTATGTCGCGAACGTTCTTGACACCCTCTAATAAAAGTACGCTTGTAAATAAGACGGTTAAGGCAAAGGCCGCCTTAACCGTCTTATAGACTAAAGCGCGCATTTGTTGACTTACTCTATTTTTTTAATCTCGCCAAGAAATTAAAACTCATTTCTAGCTTACGTATTAAAGAATGGGCCGGTTATATAGACGATCCGACCTTCTCTGATGCAATCATGGATAGGTTCTTTGTTAGAGTCACCAGAACCGAGATGCTAGGCTTCTCAATAAGGACAGGAGTTAATTAAGAAGAAATGGGCACCACTTTACGAAGTCAGGGGCCCACGCTTCATAATTTTAAAATGTGGCCAATCGTGGACAGCGCCGTGTAAGTTAGTACTAAAAAATTGCCCACGCTCGATAATTATCTGCCCACGGCCATCGTATTTCTCAATAACGGTTCCTCGTTAGTGGACAAAAGTCCAAGATAAGTTCACAGATTCAGTAAATGAAGAAATTTCTTTCGATCAAGGCCTTTCGCAATGGCTCATCCGCCTAACTTCTTTAGGTTGGAAACCGGAGTTTTCAGGCGAGCAAAATTGTGGTTTTGTTTAATTTCTGAGATTACCAATCAAAATGTATGCAAGTTAGATAAAATTGGCGCTTCTTTTGCGCTTAAGAAGCTTAACATATCGTTTTTGTAAAAGATTTTGCTATCGACATAGTCCTAGCTACTGCTTGGTCCATATCATAGTACTTATAGTCGCCTAATCTCCCTAAGAAAGTGACGTTTTTAATGCCTTCTGCTTCTTTTAAGTATTTTCCATAGAGACGTTTATTTTCTTCATTGATGATCGGGTAGTACCTTTCGTTCTTCCCTAAAATGAAAGGCTCATGGTATTCATACGACACAACAGTATTCTGTGAATGTGTATCCAAAAAATATTTGTATTCTCCGATTCTTGTGAAGTCATAATTATTGGGATAATTAATTACAGAGTTGGACTGGAAATAGGGTCTATTAAAAGTTAAAAAATCAAATCTCAAGCTACGATAGGGTAGTTCCCCAAACTTGTAGTCGAAGAACTCATCGATAGCACCTGAAAAAAAACAGTGATCACATCCATTCAGCATGCTTTTATCGAAGTCCGTATTTAAGCGCATTTTAATATTGGGATGATCTACCATCCTCTCAAACATACGAGTATATCCTTCCAAAGGAATACCTTCAGGTCGGACGCATCAGAAATTAAATAGAAGACCACGATAAGGGTTTCCTTTTGAAGGGAGACCTTAGCCCAGGGAG
>ENA-USUG01003076-USUG01003076.1-human-gut-metagenome-genome-assembly--contig:-NODE-3076-length-23570-cov-8.801813_pt1 | contig 23570 bp, 20 predicted proteins | sample MGYA00250059_ERZ773394 | MGnify/ENA primary metagenome ERZ773394 (study PRJEB29103, sample SAMN06111957) | human gut metagenome | biome: human gut; feature: ankylosing spondylitis patient; material... | reverse complement strand
TTTCAACTAAATCCGCCGATGTCGGAAGAAATCCACCTTCGGTGGATGAAATCGCTTCGCGATGAAATCTGCCTTACAGCAGGAGATGGAGGCGGATTTAATTTCATCTGAGGCGAAACGCCGAAGATTTCTTCCGAGCTTGCCGGATTTCATCGTGCAACGCACGATTTCATTTCATTTCGGCTCTGTAGCCGGATTCGAACCGGCGAAATGCATTTTTTGATATAGATTCCCTACTGAAGCAAATCCGTGGACAAATTCGAACCACCACATAGACTAATTCACAAATTTATGATATAATTATAAAAAACTTTGATAATCAACCGAATCAAATTCAAATTCTACGACTTATGGGTGAAAGCTTTCAAAGAGGTCTCAAAATGGAAAATGAAATTGCAAAATATGCAGAGTATCTGTTTGCTCTCGCCCTTAAAAAGTGCGGTGATGTGAACGATGCCGAAGATCTAACGCAAGAAACACTTCTTGCCGCGTTTCAGTATGTAAACCGAGGTGGTAGTATTTCTAATATGAAATATTGGCTTACCTCTGTTCTTTCAAACAAATGGAACGAGGCGTTACGGAAAAAATACAGATTGCCGCTTGTTAGTGTCGATGTAATTCCGGATGTTGAGGATTACAATGATGAAAACGACATTGATAGACATACTACTGAGCAGGTCAGACGAGAAGTGGCATATTTAGCGAAGTTACAAAGAGAAGTGATCGTAAAGCATTATCTTGAGGGAAAGAAAGTTCAAGATATAGCCGACGAGTTGGGTATCCCGAAAGGAACTGTACTGTCACGGCTATCTTCGGGCAGAGATCAGATGCGGAAAGGATTTGATTCAATGGAACAGTATGAAAAGCATAGTTATGTCCCCGAACGACTTGAAGTGGGGTGCTCCGGTAATCCCGGATTTAATGAGGAGCCGTGGTCGCTTGTAAGTGATGACCTAATGAAACAAAACATATTGATTATTGCGTATGAGCAACCCGTAACAGCAGTAGAAATTGCTAAAGCACTTGGAATTCCAACGCCTTACGTTGAAAATGCAATCGATGATCTTGTTAAGTGCGAGCTTATGGTACGAAGCGGAAACAAGGTTGTTACCGATTTTTTGATTTCTACACCTGCCGAAAGGTCGTCCAAACTTGATATTCAACTCGATTTTGCTGATCAGCAGTATCAAGCGGTATGGAATTTGATTACCGAATTGTTTTCGGATATAAATTCTTTGAGTTGGTTTGAACGGTTGTTTGACAAAGCGCAGATCGATCTCAAATACTACGCTATGATCGATGTTCTTGCAAGAGGACAATATCAAGCGGTCAAAAGAATTGTGGATACGAACGAAATTTATCCCGAAAGACCGGATGGCGGCAGATGGATCGCGCAAGGCACACGATATGGAATGGATTTTAAGTGGGAGAATGATCCTTTTTCGAAGTATGCTTGGGGAGGAGAACGACGCGCAAGTTGGGATAATTTCTTCAGCAGTAAATCTGTAGAGCTTCATGTTTACGACACTCAACCCGATTTAAATAAGTACGAACACGGACCCGTGGAAATACACGATGACAATTTGAGTAAGTTGTTATATATTCTTTATAAGGGTATTCCGTTCGAATATACGGGATTTAACTTAAGATATTTGGAGGATATTCCTCACCTTGCTTCGTGCGGTTTACTACGTTATGAAAACGATAAACCCCAAGTGGCAATTCCGGTGCTTAGCAAAAAGGAATTTTCTGAATTGTTCAAGATCAGTGCATCCTATATGGTTAAATTAGGAGATTTAATCGAAAAGCCATTACGTGAGCTTTTCCCAAAATTGAAATTGGATATTCCAGGACATCTTGAAGGAAAGATTGCTGAATTCAGAAAATATGCTTTCTATGCATTTCCGATGGCTATTATAAATAGAGCAATTTCGGATAGTGATTTTATTCTTGACAGTCAACAAAAAGCAATACCGATGGTATTAGTTATAGAAGAACCTGAGAACGTAATTAGGTAAAGTTACCGCCGAGAGTGACCGTTTGGTCGCTCTCGGCGATTTTACATAGACTTCGTTTACAAGCATGGCGTTGCGCCCCGGAAGACAGCGGCGGGGTGCAACTCCCATCATCGCCAAGGGGTTATTGTACCCTCTGCAAAATGGGCGTTCATCTAAATTGGCCACACACGGTTTTGCATCTAAATCGGACACACATCACATGATGCGTGTCTGATTTAGATGCAGGCACGAAAAAACGAGAAAAGCGGAGATTTCGAGAGATTTCTCCGCTTTTTTCGACTCTGGAGTTTTTCGAAATTTTGTAGATGCATTTCGGGCATTTTCGGTCTGTAGACAGATTCGAACCAGCGAAATGCATTTTTTGATATAGATTCCCCACAGAAGCAAAACTGTGGACAGATTCGAACCGCCACACACTTTCCGAAGCCTTTCGAAAATCCTCCCGTTCAAAATTTATTTACAAAGCCATAGATGCAAAGGCATTTTGGACAGATTTGAACTACCACACTACTCCACCTGCCAAAAACAAGGTGAATCCAAAAAAGATGCAATTTCATTTTGAATAGATTCGAACTACCGCATCGCTTCAAAAGCAATGCAAAACGGAAATACGAAATAGTTCCATCGTTTCAATGGACAGATCCGAACTATCGAAAACCAAATACTTACCTGCTGAAGACAAAGAAAAAGCCACGGATCATAAAACCCGTGGCAAAAATATTTATCTCCCCGACAAATTGGAATTTATCGAATTACTGCCAAAAACTTTCTGAGATGTACAGTTCAAACATATAGCTGTTTTTAAGAGCAGTATTTAGAACCAATATTCATTCATTTCCTTCAAAAAATCTTCCGTGATAGGATAACCAGAACTTTCGCCAATGACAGCATCTATACCACAGTGAGGACATAATGCGGTCGGACCGTTTTTATCTTTTATCCAATCCTTTATTTCTTTTGGTGGAAAAATATGCAAACAATAAAAGCATCCACAAAGGGTATCTTTTCTAAGCATTTTCTTATTGCTGGTACAATACTGATGTGCTGCAATAACACTTTCCTTCATGTTAAGACCTCCTATCACTTCTATTATGCGAAATATGGTTATCAAACAGTTAATCAAATTCTTATTTATCGATGAGATAATTATATCACAAAACCGAGATCAAGTAAACCCGTATCCTGTAAACAATCGAAAATATTCTTTCTACATAGCCAAATGCTTATCAGCCAAGCGTTTGGCTTTTTTTATTTGCAGAAAGGATGATATGTTGCCCTTTGCTCCACGTCAGACCGTGCAGCTCTCCAAATGCTGAAAGACAATCCTCACCTCAGGACCGTGTACCTTTGTCTCGACAATGACAACGCAGGTCTGCTTGGTTGCGAAAGAATTGCCGATTCCGTTCACGCTCTTGGCGACTACACGATATGGAGAGTGCCTCCGCAGAACAAGGACTGGGATGAAGACCTCAAGGCTCTGAACGGTCGCGAAGCGATACCTGCAGAGCAGAAAAGCACATCCGAAACAAACAATATCGAGTTGACTATGTAAGTCAGAAAGGATCAAAATGAAAAACAAAAAACTATTTCCACGCACGAGGTACACGATTGAGATACTACGATTCCAAAAAACGTGATAACCCCGGCGATTATTTTCCGTTGCCCAAGGCGGTCTTCCGAATGGATCTGTCAGCAGGTGAGATCGCCGTGTACGCTTTTCTGATGTACTGCGAGGAACGGGACACCTTCCAATGTCATCCGAGTTATTCCACCATATTGAATATAAGTACTTTGACTTCAATAAGGAGCTAACTGACTGGCAGTTTCTCAGTGCTACCTTTACCACGCGACCTGGTAAAATAGTTGAGTCCATCACCGTTGACTGCGTCTATGCGTATCAACCCGGTGTCGCCTACTTTGACAACATTTCTCTGGTAGAGGAAACAGGTAACAATGTAGCAGCGTATGCCTACACAGAGGACGGCCTGCTGGAATTCATGTACACGCCCTCATACTGTCAGTATAACCAGTATGACAGTGACACACGGGATCTGACCGTGACCTGGGATTCGGACGGGAACGGTTCTGCCTATGTGTATGAGAATAGCGTCCTGCGGTCTCAGACCACCTTCAGGTATGATGCGGAGGAAAATAACCTGGTTCGTTGGTACATGTATGACCGATTTGGATCCGAAGCTCCCCAGTGGGCCCCAACGACCACCGCCATCTCCAAGACCGAGTACAACATCAATGCCTACGGTCTCAACACAGGTACCGTCAGCTATGCGGCGACTGGCACGAAGGATGACGCTACACAGGACAGTAACTCTCTTCAGCTCCGTAGCTATACCACCTATAACCTGACCACAGGCTCCGCCCTGTTCGGCAGGGTGCTTTCTGCCGCCGACACCTCCGGTTATACCACCAGCTACACCTACGGGTCCAACGGACAACTGCTTTATGAGAAGTACCACGACGGAAACGGACTGTACTATATGTACGATGCCCTGGGGCGCATGACCAATGTGTACCCACTGGCATATTCCGCTTCGGTGGATACATACTATGCGAATACGAGCGGTGAGAAAGCGGTATATACATACAACAGCAACCGGCAATTGGAAACGGTTACAACAGCCAGTACCGTCTACACATTCACTTATGACGAGTTCGGAAATGTCACCGCCATTCGGGCAGGCGACAGCCTGTTGGCAAGCTACACCTACGGGAGCAACAACGGCAAGCTGACCACACTGACCTACGGGAACGGAAAAGTTGTACAATATACCTATGACGAACTTGACAGAGTAAGTGAAATATGTTATAATGACAATGAGGGCGTACAGCATAAGTATATCTATACTTACACGGCCTCCGGCGCGATCCATTCTGTGGAATGCACCGAAAGCGGGCGGAAGTATCAGTACAGCTACAACAGCCGCGGTCAGCTGATCGGGTACACGGAGCTGGCTGTCAGAGAGAACGCCTACACCGACCTTTCCCAGAGTTTCTTCTGGTATGACGACCTGAACCGGTTAGACTATGCCCAGACCACCTTCCGTTATGCCGTAGGCGATACGAACTACCTAAGCGAAGCGGACTACTATGATGCTGTGGGCTACGGGTATACGTATGACAACAGCGCTTCCGGCAGAGACGGAAGCGGCGTCGGTGCGCTGATCGAGCTGGAGATTTTCGGTGGCGGTCTGCACCACGGGGCGACCATATCTTACGGGTACGACAGCATGTACCGCCTGACGGAGAAAACCACCACGGCGAATGAAAATGCAGGCTTCTCCCAGACGGTGAACTACGGGTACAGGCAGCTCGGCAGCGGGCGCACCACCGGGCAGGTCAGCTCGTACCGTTCGGAGTTGAACGGCGCCGCGACCGCATACACGTATACCTACGACTCCAACGGCAATATCACACGGATCACCGACCAGAGCGGCAAGGTGACGCGGTATACCTACGATAAGCTGGGCCAGCTGACGCGGGAGGATAACCCGTACCTGAACAAGACCTACGTGTATACCTACGACAACGCAGGCAATCGGCTTAGTAAGAAAAAATATGCGTATACGACGGGCACACCGGGTAACGCAACCGCGACCGAGTCTTACAATTATACCGGCGACCGGTTGACACAGGTCGGTTCGATAGTATATCAGTATGACGCCATCGGCAACCCAACCACCTACAACGGGTATACGCTGGAGTGGAACGGTCGCAAACTCATGGAGATGTCCATGAACGGGGGACAGTTCCTGTATACCTTCGCGTATAACGCCGATGGCATTCGAACCGTCAAGACAAACGGCAGTACGATCCACCACTACACGCTGAACGGCTCCCAAATCGTCACCGAGACATGGACGACGAAGAGCAGTAGTGGCGCGGAGACCCCGAACCACTTCCTGGTATACCTCTATGATGAGAACGGCGCTCCCATCGGGTTGCAGTACCGAAACAAGACCTATGGAACGTATACGTTTGATACCTACTACTTTGAGAAGAATCTGCAAGGGGATATCGTCGCTATTTATACCGAGGAAGGTACCAAAAAAGGCCTACGGAACAGAGTTCTGAACCGTAGGCTGTTTTTATGTAACCGTAACCGCCCAATCTTCGTAACGTAACCGCCCAATCTTCCCATGTCCCCCCCAAAAAAGAAGCCGCCCGAAGGCGGCTAGAAGCGGTGAATTGTTGAGCTGTCATTTCATTTTTGTTCGTCGGTGTGCCAAGGAAGGATGAGGGCCTTCGAGGTAAAAAGCCGGGTGAAATAGCCCTCCACAGTGAGCCCATTGGCACAGGCGGTGGCGGCAAGGGAGTAGAGGATCGCGCTGGCTTCGGCGCCCTTCTCGGAGTCGCTGAACAGCCAGTTCTTGCGCCCGACCACGAACGGTCGGATGGCGTTCTCTGCCCGGTTGTTGTCCGGGGTAATGGCAGGATCATGCAGGAAAGCATACAGATACTTCTTTTCGTTCCGGGCATACTGACACGCTCTGGCAAGCCCGGTGCCGCCGGCGGGCACAAATGAATCAAGCCATGCATAAAAAGCGTCAAGAACGGGCTTGGTTCGTTCCTGCCGTTGCCTATACCTCTCCTCCGGAGTCAGGGCAGGACGCACCTGCTTGCCGGTACAGCGGGACAGCCTGCGCATACTTTTGGCAGATGATGTGTGCCAACAGCTCCGGGGAGCAATAACTGCGAGGGATGACCGGAGCAGGGACAGTTGCTTTTCCGAATACGGGAGCCGCTACATCCGGCAGGCTCGCGTCGAGGGATTCATCCTTCCCGCACGAGGGGCACTTCACGACCTCCACATAATGCTTACGGACAAACATCCGGGCAGGAACATAGACCACCTCATCCCGCACGAACTCCTTGCCCACATGCTCCATCTCGCTTCCGCATGCCGGGCAGGTCTTATCCTCCACAGGGTGAACGACCTCCTCGACAGGCAGGTTCTCAAAGGTCTCCTTGTGGTTTGCCTTGACCTTGCGGGTGTGTCCGGACACCTTGATCGTTTTCTCCTCCGGAACGATCTTCTCGGTGGATGCAGCCTCGGCTTCGTCAAAGATATTCATCTGTTCGCCGTGCTCAAAAACCACTTCGGTCTTCTCGCTCTTTGGACCATAGACGACCTTCTCGAGGTTGTTGACACGGCACTGCAGTTCGTCTCTTTCCTGTTCAAGACTGGTTACTCGCGCATTGGATGCCGCGAGCCGTTCCAGCAGCAGTTGGACAGTCAGTTCTTCTTCTGCCGTGGCGGGAATCACTTCGGCAGTCAGTGCCCCTTTTGTAAGCACCAAATTGGTCATATTCGCGCTGTCTGCCATACTCATCCACCTCACTGATTTGATGAGAATAGTATAGCACAATATGGCGAAAAAGTCTGTATAATCCTTGAAAACAAAGGGAAAACGGCTTGTAAACAATACTTTTCAGGGAAAGACAGCATAGAAAAGAACCGAAATCAGTACAATGCCCCTGGTTTTCCGGGCTTGATCGCTCCCGGTTGCTCCAGCTCCAGCCCCTCCAGCAACCAGCGAACCTCCTGTTCTGTCAGCATCCTTGCCTCCGTTTCGGTTCTCGGCCAGCGGAACACGCCGTTGTCCAGCCTCTTGTACAGGAGCAGGAATCCGTCTCCTTCCCAGAGCAGTCCCTTGATCCGATCCCGTCTTCGTCCGCAGAACAGAAACAGGCTCCGGCTGTACGGGTCAAGGGACAGCGTACCCTGTACCCGCGTTGCCAGTCCGTCGATCCCCTGGCGAAGATCCGAATACCCGGTAACCAGATACACGGTCACGCTCTGCAACAGTTCCCTCATCATGCCTTCAGCTCCCGCAACATGGCGCAGATAAGTTCAGCCGGACATTCACCGGACACCTTGATCCGCAACCCGCCGCATTCGATCTCAACGCCGGATGAAAATCCGACCAAGGGTGTGTCCGCTCTCCGGATCGGTACGACGGCAGTTACAGGTGCAGGGGTAGGAACAGGGCAAGACAGGACGGATTGATCCTTGCACACCTGCTTGCCAACCTGCTCGCCCACGGCTTCCCTCAGTTTCCGTAACCGATGGTAGTAGGCGGACTGGGACAGCCCTCGCTCCTTGCACCATGTCTTCACGCTCAGCCCTGACGACTGCCGTTCCTCCATCTCGCGCTGCCATGCGTCCAGCTTGACCTGCTCTTTGATCGCGGTGATCACTTTTTCACTGCTCATTTCATACCTCCTGTGTACTGCTAACCTTCGCATCGCAAAGCCCGACGCCACGCAGGAAGAAATCGAAAACGCCTGCAAAATGGCTTCGGTACACGACTTTATCATGACGCTTCCCGACGGATACAAAACGCAGGTCGGCGCGCTTGGGGATAACCTTTCCGCAGGTGAAAAACAGCGAATCGGCTTAGCGCGTGCGTTTTTGAGAGGGAGCGAACTGATTCTTCTCGATGAACCCACAAGCAATGTTGACAGCATCAACGAGGGCATTATTTTAAGGGCGTTAAAAGAACAAAAGAACAAAAAGAGTATCATTCTCGTATCGCACAGAGAATCGACCATGGCGATTGCCGACAGAATCTATCAGGTTGTCGGCGGAGTGATGACAGTGACAGAGGAGGTGTAAGGTGGAAGAACAGAAGAAGAGCAATGATATAGAAGAAGCGGCTTCCGCTTTGATTGCAAACGCGGAGAATGAAAACACGGCGGATCAGTCTGAAATCACGCCAAAGGAATCCAAAGCAACAGAAGAAAACGACAACAGGATATTCAAGAAATACAGGATAAAAGACATCGTATTTCTTGCGATAATCACGGCGTGTACGCTGATTACGGGCGCGGTTATGCCGCTGCTCGTAAACGTACCGCTGTTCGGTATCGTACAGCTCGGGCTCGGACTTTCATTTTCTATTTTCCCCGTAATAGGAATGATGAAAGTAAGAAAGCCGGGCGCACTGCTGTTTCAGTCGATATTTATATCTGTATTTCTGATTTTTATGTTCCCTCCCATGGCGCTCCTCACGGTCTGTGCCCTGATTGCAGAAGGAGTTGCCCTGCTCCCCTTTCGCGGGTATCAAAACGATTGGGCGTGCGTTGTCGCAGGAACCCTGTATATGCCGCTCACGCTTCCCTTGATGTGGTTGTATTACAACACATTTTATACGGTTACGGGCAGTGAAAAGGCGGCGACGAGTCTGTTTCTCGGCGGGGCTAATCCCGTGGTCGCAGTCGGTATTTCGGTTGCCGCCGTTGCGCTTAGCTTTGTCGGTTCGGTTGTTGGAATGCTGATTGCGAGAGAGCTGAAAAAAGCCGGGGTTCTGAAAAAATGAGATTTTGGTCTTTCAAAAAGAAGCGATATCCCCTATTCGTGTTTCTGTCAAGCCTGTTTTTAATCGTATTCGGGTTGTGCATGGCAAGAAGCGTAAAATGCTCTTTCTTCTTAGCTGGGTGCTTCGTGTGGCTGATGCTGTTCGGATGCAGGAGGCGTTGCCTCCGTATGCTGCCGGTGCTGATCCTCGCCGGCGGTTCCTTTGCAACCCTTGCATACTTTGCTTACGGAAAGGACGGAAAAGCCGCGATGGCGATGGCAAACCGTTTCGCCTCCGTATTCCTTGCCGCCGCGCTCGGCATGAGCGTAGAACCTGCGGATATGACGAGAAATCTTTCCACGCTCAAAATGCCGAGGGGCGTTACGCTCGGTATGCTGATTGCAACGTCTTTTCCGCCCGTGCTCGGCGCGGAGATAAAAAGGGTGAGAGAAGCGATGGAAATCCGCGGCGCGGGCAGCGTGTTAAACCCGAAAATCTTTTACAGAGCGTTTTTGGTGCCGTTCGTCATGCGACTGGTCAACATTTCGGACACGCTGTCGCTGTCGGTCGAAACGCGCGGATTTTCGCTTGAAAAGGTTCCGTATACGGTATATAAAAAGGAAATCGTTTGCATGTCCGACGTGCTGTTTATTTCAGGGCTTGCCGCAGGCGCGATAGTCACGGTGGTATTATGAACGCGATAGAACTGAAAAATGTCAGCTTTTCCTACGATGGAAACCTGCAGATACTCGAAAATGTGAATATCGCGCTGAATTACGGTGAAGTCAACCTTGTTTCGGGACATTCGGGCGAAGGCAAAAGCACGCTTTTGTATATCATCAGCGGCATTATACCGAATATCACGGACGGAAGCCTGTCGGGCGAAGTGCTGATAAACGGCGAAGAGATCAAGGGCAAGCGTCTTGGCGAGGTCTGCCGCAAAGTCGGTGTAGTTCTGCAAAATGTCGACGAACAGATTATTCAGAAAACGGTAGAGGACGAAATCGCGTTCGGTTGCGAGAATCTGGCGTTTTCACCGGAGAAAATCAGCAAACAGATCGACACGGTCTGCCGTCTCATGAAGCTCGAAAAGTCGTGGCAAAGCCGCAAACTTTCGGGCGGGCAGAAGCAAAGACTGATCACCGCTTCCACGCTTGCGATGGGACAGAAGATCGTCATTCTGGATGAACCGCTTGCCAATCTCGACACGGCGGGCGCGGAAATGCTGATGTCCACGCTCAAATCTCTTGCAAAAGCGGGTTATTGTATCATTGTCATCGAACACAGGCTCGATGTTGTTCTGCCGTTCGTGGATAAGGTTTTTCACGTTGGAAATAAGAGCGTAAGCGAGATAACGGACAGAGAAAATTACCTGAAAGAGCAGTCAACCGAAATAGAAGATATCTGTACGGCATTCAGCGGAACGCTACCCGTGTTCTCGCTTTCCGATGTTGCGTTTTCGGTGAAAGAACGGGGTATCCTGAACGGCGTTACTTTCGATGTGCTAAAAGGTTCGCGCACGGTGCTGCTCGGTGAAAACGGTTGCGGTAAAACAACCCTTTTAAGACTGATTTCCCGTCTTGAAAAGCCGACTCGCGGCGTGATTATGCAGAACATAGACGATAATTTCGGGCAAAAAAGCAAGCAGAGCAAAAAATGGTATCATAAAATTGGCGTGGTTTATCAAAACCCCGACTATCAGCTTTTTATGCCGACGGTCGAAAAGGAGATAAAATTCGGCGCGAAGTCGGACGAATACGCCGACGAAATAGCCGAAAAATTCGGGATAAAGCATCTGTACGCCCGTCACCCGCAGTCGCTTTCCGAGGGGCAGAAACGCAGAGTTTCTATTGCGGCGGTGGTCGCGACAGATCCCGAGGTCCTGATTCTGGACGAGCCGACGGTCGGGCAGGACTACCGGGGACTTTGCAAAATGGTGGAAGTGCTGAACCGCATTCACACGGATACAAAGAACACGATGATCACGGTTACGCACGATTGCCGCTGTGCCGCCGCCCTGTGCGACCGCGCCGTGTGGATTGAGAACGGAACAGTCCGTCATGCAGGCGGAAAAGAACAGATTTCGGCGTTTTTCCGTCTGGATGCGCAGTGTAAGGGGTAGTTCGCCCGGATGATTGCGGTTCCAAGCGGTGTCTCGGAATTTGAAGCGCACGGGGTTAGCCTTGGCTAACTTTCGGTAATCGATAGCAGGAAGAAGGAGAAAAAACATTGCTGTTACAACTGAAGAACATAGGAAAAATATATGACAGCAACGATATTCTGACGATCGGTATCCGCGGAATCAACCTTGATTTCGACTATAATGAATTCGTAACGATCGAGGGCGAGAGCGGAAGCGGTATGCATGATTGAATGCTCGGGAGATTTGGAGGCGAGTTATTCAGCAGTTCCTTAGGCATTCCATGATCATAGTAGGCATAGCTTTCAGCACTACCGTCTCTAACCTCGACAACGGGGATATTATCGAAATAAGCCGTGCCAAGTGCCGACTGATAATCATAAACACAGCTAACCTTCAACGTGTTCCTCTTGCAAAAAGTTTACAAAAGCAAAGCGGACAGGGCAGGGAAAAGCCTTGATTTCCGGAGGCGTGTGTGGTATAATAATGCCAAATGTCCGCGGAGCCTGTGCGCCCGCGCGGGAGAATGTGAGAGACCGAATGGGTAAGCTGAAGGAATATAAGGGGAAGATACGTAAGCACCTGCGGGAGTGGGTGTGGCTGTCCCACTACATAAGAAAATACTGGGTGGGTGTGACGGCGTTTGTGGTCATCGGGCTGGTCGCCGTTGTCATGGGACTTTTGACTGCGGTCGCATCCAAGAACCTGATCGACGCGGTGACTGCCGAGGTGAAGGACAGGGATCGGTTGTTTGCCGCGCTGGGGGTTATGGCTGGTCTGGCAGTCGGACAGCTCGCTTTCCGCGCCATCGCCTCGTGGATCACGGCACAGGTTCGCGTCCGCGTGATGAACGAGGTGCGGCAGGAGGTCTTTGAGCGGATCATGCTGTCCCGCTGGGAGGCACTGCGCGAATTCCATTCCGGCGAAATCCTCAACCGTCTGGAGGGCGATGTCGGCGGCGTTGTGTCCGGCATCATTAATTTTCTGCCCGGACTGCTCACGCAACTGGTGCAGTTTATCGGCGCGTTCGCCATTATCCTGTACTATGACTGGGTTATGGCGCTGTTTGCGCTGGCGTCTGCGCCTATCCTTGTCCTGTCTGCCAAGCCGCTGATGAAGATCATGCGCCGGTATAATGAGCAGACCCGTAAAATCAACGGCGAGATCCTGTCCTTTAACGAGGAGGCATTCCAGAATATCCAGCTCGTGAAGGCGTTCGACCTTGCCAAGCAGCGCTGCCGCCTGCTGAAGGAGTTGCTGGAGAAGTACAAGACTATCCAGCTTTCCTACGCCAAGATGTCTGTCGTGGTCAGCCTTGCTATGGGTGTTCTGGGACTTATCGCCGGGTACGGTTGCTATGGCTGGGCAATTTATCGGCTGTGGACGAATGTCATCTCCTACGGTCAGATGACCATGTTCCTGCAGCTGTCATCCAATCTGTCCTCCTCCTTCTCGGCACTGACTTCCATGGTTCCTGCCGCCGTTTCCGTTGCCACAGCGGCGGGGCGTATCATGGAAGTTACCGAGAAGCCTGCGGAGACCGACGCGGATGCGCGTCCCGCCAAGAAAATGCTGGCGAAAACCAAGGAAACCGGTCTTGTGGTGGAGGCGCGGGATATGTCCTTCACTTACGAAGACGGCAAGGCTCCCGTGATGTCCCATGTCAGCTTTAAGGCACAGCCGGGCGAGATACTCGCCTTTGTCGGTCCCTCCGGCGGCGGAAAGACCACGATGCTCCGCCTGATGCTGGGGTTGCTCCGCCCGCAGGACGGCACCCTGACAGTCCGGCTGGAGGACGGTTCCTCCGAGCTGCCGGTCAGCGACAGCACGCGGCGTCTGTGCGCATATGTGCCGCAGGGAAACAGTGTGTTCTCCGGCACCATCCGGGACAATCTTCTTGCGGTTGCGCCGGAAGCGACCGACGGGCAGCTCCGCGCCGCGCTGGAAACGGCGGACGCGTGGGAATTTGTCTCAAAGCAGGCGGAAGGGCTGGATACCGTGCTGGGTGAGCGCGGCGTGAACCTTTCCGAGGGACAGCTGCAACGGCTCGCCATCGCCCGCGCCCTCCTCCGTGAGGCGCCGATCCTGATTATGGATGAGGCGACATCGGCACTGGATGTGGCTACCGAATCCCGCGTTCTGCACGCGGTCATGAAAGCCGACCCGCGGCGCATTTGCCTGCTGACTACGCACCGCGCCAGTATGCTTGCGTATGCCGACCACATCATTCAGGTGGACGGGGACGGAAGCTTCACGGAGATTGATCCCACGCCGTACCGGCAGCAGACAACGGTCTGACAAAAAACTTTGCACAACAAAACAACAAAATATTAAAAACATAATTATGGGAGGAAACTGCAATGACTTACAAACTGAAGGACGGATTCGTGCTGAGAAAGGTCGGTCCCATGTACATGGCGGTGCCGTTTGGCACGCGCGCTTCCGAGCTGAAGGGAATGGTGTCGCTGTCCGAGACCGGTTACCTGCTCTGGAAAGCACTGGAAACCGGAACGGATACGCTGGAGGGACTGGTCGCGGCACTGCGTGCTGAGTATGATGTCAGCGAGGAGCAGGCGACGGCGGATACGCAGGCGTTCCTCGACAGCCTGCGCGAGCAGGGAGTTCTGGAAGCATGAGACCCGAAGAGCATAAGCTGGAGGATTTCATCGGACCGTTCAATATTCAGTTCCTTGCCATGCGGAAATGGTGCAAGGAGACGCGCAGTCCGTTTTCGCTGACGCTGGAGATGACCCCGCTGTGCAATTTCAACTGCCCCATGTGCTACGTGCATCTGAGCCGCGCGGAAATGGAGAAGCGTGGCAAGCCTTTGAGCGCAGCGCAATGGCTGGAGATCACGCGGCAGTTCGCCGAAATGGGATTGGTCGCCGTCAATCTGAGCGGCGGCGAGCCTTTGACTCGCCCGGATTTCTGGGAGATATACGAGGGCATTTCCCGGCAGGGCATTTATCCGTCCCTGTTCACCAACGGCGCTTTGCTGGATGAGCGGGCGGTCGAGCACCTGCTCCGCTTCCCGCCCCGGGGTGTCAAGCTGTCGCTGTACGGCGCCGATAATGAGACCTATGCCGCCATGTGCGGCGACCCGCACGGTTTTGACAAGGTGAACCACGCCATCGACCTTCTGCGGGCGGCGGAAATTCCCCTGCAGGTGACGTCTACGCTGGTCAAGCAGAACAAGTCCGACCTTGATAAGCTGGAGGCGTACGCGCAGGAGAAGAAGCTCGGGCTGGAGATTACGACGGGCGTCAATGCTTCGGCACGCGTCACGGAGAATGACCCGCGGGAATCCCGGCTGGAGGATCGGATCGAGGACTGGGATCTGAAAAAGCTGTCCGGGTACAAGCACAAGCCGATCGAAACGCCCTTTTCAAATTGTTCCCCGTACGGCTGCAGCGGCGTCATCACGTGGCATGGGCACCTGCAGGTGTGCGCCTTCTTTGAGGGCGAATACGTGCAGCTGACCGAGCCGTATGACATCCCCGCCGCGTGGCAGGAGCTGCTGCGGCGGGCGGATGCCCTGACTCTGCCGCCGGAGTGCGCCGACTGTCCGGATGCGGAATTCTGCCTGACCTGTCCCGGTGAACTTGCCTCGGAGACCGGACATCCGGACCGCATCGCCAAGGCGGTCTGCGAGCGTGCCGCGCGCATCCATGCCGCTTACCTGCGTAGAAAAGCGGAGGAAACGGCGGAATCGGCTGCTCCGGAAGGGGCAGAGGGGAAGTAAAGTAAAAAAATTCATTTTATTTTTCTCAAAGCTATTGACAAATATGAAGAAAAGGTATATAATTACCACGCAGAGCCAAGAAACACTAAGAAAGGAGTTTCTGTTATGAAGGTCTATGTTGCACCCAAAGCGGCTGTTCTGTCGATGAACGTGAAGGAGAATATTGCTTCTTCTTCTCAGGTTACTTTCAATGGCACGTACTATTGGAATGCGGGCACCGGCAAGGTTCAGGCTTCTGACTTCGTTTACACCGGTTCCAACTATGTGATGGACATGGTGAACTGGCTGATTGATTCCCTCACCACCCATAACGACCAGTACGTGAGAGATCAGCGGGCGTTGCTCGAGGGCTGCCTCGTTGCGCGGCCGGACGCGAACTAAGCGCGGTTTGATCTGACGTAATCAGAATCGGCAAAGTAACGCAATGATGGCAGAGATGTTCAGAATTGCGGGACAGAACATTCGGATTGCAGGCGGCAGTTTCTGCCGCCTGCTTTCCGGTTTTGAGGTTCCCGCAGAAAACCAGACAGATACCGATGTGTGCCGGGTGAGCCTGACAGAGGGGTACACGCAGTTTGATATCAGCAGTGTGACACCTGATCACCCGGTGGAGCACGTGTTCAGCATACATTCCTGTCCGGGACACTTCATGGTGTCGGACGGGGATTATACCAATTCCACCGCGCTGGTGGTCAAGCCGCGCGAAGAGGGCGTCATGGAGCTGTTTCTGGCGGCGCTGTACTCGCATATGGCGGGGCGCGCGCGCACCGTGTTCGTCCATGCCTCCCTGGTGGAGATGCCGGGGCAGGGTGGCGTGATGTTCGTCGGCAGATCCGGCATTGGCAAGACCACGCAGGCACGCCTGTGGGAGCAGTTCCGCGGCGCGGAGATCATCAACGGCGACAAGGTGTTCCTGACGTTGGACGAGGACGGACGCGGCGTTACGGCGCATGGCAGTCCGTGGTGCGGCTCTTCACCCTACAAGCTGAATCGCGCCACGCCCCTGCGGGGCATCGTGGTGCTGGATCAGGCGCCGGAGAACAGTATCCGGCGGCTTTCCGAACACGAGATCATGACGCAGTACGTGTCGCATATTTTCCTCCCCATGTGGGATGCCCGCCTGACCGACTGCGTGATGGAGGCGATCGGCGGTATGATGCCGCTGGTGCCGGTTTTGCGCCTCAGCTGTCGCCCGGATCAGGAGGCGGTGGACATGACCTGGAGTGCCGTGTTCGGGGAGACGGCTCAATGAAGGATGCGCAGACCGGCGGGGAGAGCCACTCCCTGCAGATTGACCGGGAGGCGCTGGCGGCGTGCATTGCCGCTCTGCGTCCCGGCGAGGAACTGCCGCTTCTGGTGACGGGAAACAGCATGGTGCCGTTCCTGCTGAACCGGCGCTCCACCGTCTTTCTTGTCCGTGAGCCGGACTATGTCCCCCGCGTGGGGGATATAATTCTGTGCAGGCGTATAGACGGCGCATATATCCTGCACCGGATTCACAAGATCCGGAAGGATGGCGTGCTTATCCTGAATGGCGACGCGCAGAGATGGACGGAGTTGATCCTCCCGCAGCAGGTATGCTGTCGGGTCGCGCACTTTGTCCGCACTAAGCGCGATATCCGCACCGATTCGCGGTCCTATCGCTTCTGCCGGTGGCTATGGCGCGGGCTTCGCCCGTTGCACGCCGTTGCGGCGTCCGGCTATTACTACTGGCACCGCATTCCCTACAAATTGGGCTTCAGGAAAGACCCGCAATAAAAAAGCAAGGCGCACGGATTCCGCGCGCCTTTTTGCCGCTTTCGGGCGGAAGGGGGCTTCCTGAAAGAAGCCTCAACCACCAAGAGCTTTTTCTCAGAGGATGCTGTGTGAGCCGATGTGCCCGGTTATCCGGATTATTCGGTATGCTCCACAGAGGTGACCCGGTAATCCTCCGCTTCCACGGCGGCGGAAAGTGCTCCGTCCGGGAGCGGCGCGTCCGTGAAGGTCACGCGCGCCGTACCTGCCGTGTGGCTGACCTCTGCGCCAGCCACGCCGGGCAGACGGCACAGCGCCTCCCGGACGGTTGCCTCGCAGTGCGCGCACATCATGCCCTCGATGTGCAGGAGCGTGGCGGGGGCGGAGGTTGCGGGTGCCGGAGCGGGTACGGATTGAGGGACAGCTGCCGGTTCGGGCTTTTCCTTGCCCCGGATGCGGCACAGATTGAGCCGCAGGGCGTTGGTCACGACGCAGAAGCTGGACAGGCTCATGGCGGCGGCGCCGAACATGGGGTCAAGCGTCACACCGAACGGGATAAGCACGCCCGCCGCGATAGGGATGCAGATGACGTTGTAGAAAAACGCCCAGAACAGGTTTTCATGGATATTGCGCAGGGTGGCACGCCCCAGCCGCACGGCGGCAGGCACGTCCGAGAGGCGGCTGTTGACCAGCACGACATCGGCGGCATCTATGGCGACGTCTGTCCCGGCACCGATTGCCATGCCAAGATCGGCGCGGGTCAGGGCGGGCGCGTCGTTGATGCCGTCACCGACCATGGCGACCTTGCCCCGGCGCGCCAAATCCCGCACGACCTGCTCCTTGCCGTCCGGCAGAACGCCGGCGATGACGTGTGCCTCATCCAGCCCCGCCTGTCTGCCGACAGCGCGGGCTGTGCGTGCAGTATCGCCGGTCAGCATGACCACCTCCAGTCCCATGTCGCGCAGGGCACGGATGGCGGCGGGGCTCTCGGGCTTGATTTCGTCCGCCACACTGATGATGCCCAGGAGACGCCCGCCGCGCGCGAAGAACAGCGGCGTTTTTCCCTCGTCTGCCAGTGCCTCGGCGCGTGCGGTGCAGTCCGCCCATTCGGCGGGCGTCAGCGCGTTACCCAGCCTGTCCCGCATGAGTGCGAGATTGCCGCCGAGCAACAACTCGCCGTCGGGGGTGGCGGCGGTCAGCCCGTGCCCCGGCAGGGCACGGAAATCCACAGGCGCGGGCGCGTCCAGCCCCCTGCGCGCGGCTTCCTCGCATACGGCGCGTGCGAGCGGATGCTCGCTGCCGCGCTCCAGCGACAGCGCAGCAGTCAGGAGCTGCTCCTCGCTCATGTCGAACGGCAGGATATCCATGACGCGGGGGGCACCCTTGGTGACGGTTCCGGTCTTGTCCAAAACGACTGTCCTGATTCTGCCGGCTTCCTCCAGCGCGGCGGCGGTCTTGAACAGGATCCCGCCCCGCGCCCCGACGCCGCTGCCGACCATGATGGCGACCGGAGTTGCCAGTCCCAGTGCGCAGGGGCAGCTGATGACCAGCACGGAGATGCCGCGTGCCAGTGCGAAGCCGACATCCTGCCGGATCAGCATCCACGCAAGGAATGTGACAAGTGAAATGCCCATGACCACCGGCACGAATACGCCCGACACCCGGTCGGCGATCTTGGCGATGGGCGCCTTGGTCGCGGCGGCGTCGCCGACCATGCGGATGATCTGCGAGAGCGTGGTATCCTGCCCGACGCGCGTGGCTCGGCAGGTCAGAAACCCGGACTGGTTGATGGTGCCCGCCGAAACGCTGTCACCTGCCGCCTTGTCTGTGGGCAGGCTTTCGCCGGTCAGTGCCGCCTCGTTGACCGCGCCGGAGCCGGATTCCACCCTGCCGTCCACCGGGATGCTTTCGCCGGGGCGGACGACAAATATATCGCCCGCCGCGACCTGCTCTACCGGAACCGTGACCTCCCGCCCGTCCCGGAGGAGCGTGGCGGTCTTGGGGGACAGCTTCATGAGACTGCGCAGGGCATCAGTGGTTTTTCCCTTGGAGCGCGCCTCCAGCGTCTTGCCCACCGTAATGAGCGTCAGGATCATGGCGGCAGATTCAAAATAGAACTGCATCATCCAGTCATGCGCGGCGGCGTGGTCGCCGCGCGTCACGGCATCGGTCATGGCGAACAGCGCAAATACGCTCCACAGGAACGCGACCGAGGAGCCGAGCGCTACCAGCGTATCCATGTTGGGGGCGCGGTGCGCCAGTGCCCGGAAACCGCTGATAAAGAATTTCCGGTTGATGAGCATGATGACACCCGTCAGAAGCAGTTGGATCAGTCCCAGCCCGATGTGGTTGTCCGCCAGCCGGGCGGGCAGAGGGAATCCCCACATCATATGCCCCATCGAAATATACAGGAGCACCAGCAGAAATCCGACCGACCAGCACAGCCGGCGCACAAGGTGCGGCGTTTCCCGGTCGGCGAGCGGATCGTCCGCTGCTGCGGTGTCCGGGCGCGGTGCCTCCGTCCCTTTCGGTGCGGCGCCGTAGCCCGCTTTTCGCACGGCTTCCGTAATGGCGTCCGGACTGGCATCGCCCTCCACGCCCATGGAGTTGGTCAGCAGGCTGACGGCGCAGGACGTAACGCCCGGCACGGCAGATACCGCCTTCTCCACGCGGGCGGAGCAGGCGGCACAGCTCATGCCTGTGACGGAATACTGCTGTATTTTTTTGTGATCCATACCTATCTCCTCCTGCACCTGCACGGCTTTTCTTTTCCTACCGGATTTGTAGGAATAACGCATGGCGTGATTATATACCAAAAGTCGGTTCTTGTCAATAGGAAAAACGGATTTTCTCGGGGAAACCCCTTGAAAATACACGGCGGATATGATATAATGTGAGGGAAGTATGGGCTTGGTATACCCGGACAGGCTGTTTTCTTTCGACGGAAATCTGCCTGATGCAAATATATATACAGGGTGAGGCGCGCCGCGCCGGAGCCCGGTGTGAATTCTGGTAAGGAAGGTACACAGTATGCGAAAAAGAATGCCTTTGTGCAGACATTACCGCTTCGGCAGGGCACTGTGCTCCCTGCTGCTTCTGCTGATACTGGCGGTAGGCACGGCGCTTGTCTCTTGCAACGCCATCTGGGATCGCGGTGAGATAGAATTTACTCTGCCTGAGGAAAAGACGGAACCGGATTCCGAGACGGAAGACTCTCCGTCCGGCGCGGAATCGGAAACTCTGTGCAATCATGACATGAAGGAGGTACCCGGCTCCCGGCAGGCGGCGACCTGTACCGAGAACGGGCACTATGTTCTCCGCTGTACCTACTGCGGACAGGAAAAGACCGGATCCATCCCGGCGACCGGGCATACCGAGGAGATCGACGTTGCCGTGCCCGCCACCTGCGAGCAGGACGGACTGACGGCGGGGACGCATTGCGCCACCTGCGGGGAAATTCTGCGGGCACAGGAGACGGTACCGGCACTTGGTCATACCGAGGTCACGGATGAGGGAGTGGCACCGACCTGTACCGAAGCCGGCAAGACAGAGGGTAAACACTGCTCTGTCTGCGGGAAGGTTCTGATTGAGCAGAAGCCGCTTCCGGCGGCACATACCAAGGCGATCGATGCCGCCGTGGCACCGACCTGCGATAAAGCGGGAAAGACGGAGGGCAGTCACTGCTCCGTTTGCGGCAAGGTGCTGGTTGATCAGCGGGATGTTCTCCCCAAGGGGCACACCGCCGTGACCGATGCCGCCGTGGTGCCGACCTGTGAGCAGGCGGGCAAAACGCAGGGAAGTCACTGCCGCGATTGCGGCAAGGTGCTGACCGCACAGCAGAGCATCCCTGCCAAAGGACACGTTGCGGTGGCGGATGCCGCCGTCGAGCCGACCTGCGAGACGGCAGGCAAAACGCAGGGGAGCCATTGCTCGGTCTGCAACAAGGTTTTGACTGCCCCGGAGGAAATCCCTGCCACGGGACACACCGAGGTCACGGATGAGGGGGTGGCGCCGACCTGTACCGAAGCCGGCAAGACAGAGGGCAAGCACTGCTCGGTCTGCCATAAGGTTCTGGCGGAGCAGACGGAGGTGCCTGCCGCGGGACACAAGGAGGCAGTTGATGCCGCTGTGGCGGCGACCTGCGAGCAGCCGGGCAAGACCGAAGGCAAGCATTGCCCGGTCTGCGGGAAGGTGTTCGTGGAGCAGACGGAGATTCCGGCGACCGGTCACGTGGAGATCGCCGATGCACCGGTTCCTGCTACCTGCGAAACGGTTGGTAAAACGGCTGGCAGTCACTGCCAGGTCTGCAACAAAGTTCTGACTGCCCCGGAGGAAATCCCTGCTACGGGACATACCGAGGTAACCGATGAGGCGGTGGCGCCAACCTGTACCGAAGCCGGAAAGACAGAGGGCAAGCACTGCTCGGTCTGCCATAAGGTGCTGGCGGAGCAGACGGAGGTGCCTGCCGCGGGACACAAGGAGGCAGTTGATGCCGCCGTAGCGGCAACCTGCGAGCAGCCGGGCAAGACCGAAGGCAAGCATTGCTCGGTCTGCGGCAGCGTGCTGACTCCGCAACAGCCTGTGCCTGCGCTGGGGCATACCTGGGTGACGGATGCCGCCCGTGCGCCGACCTGTACCGAGAACGGACTGACGGAAGGCGAGCATTGCGCAACCTGCCATACCGTTCGCGTTCCGCAGACCGAGATCCCTGCGCATGGGCACGAGCCGGTGGAGGATGCCGCCGTGGAGCCGACCTGTGATCAGCCGGGCAAGACAATCGGTTCGCATTGCGCCGTTTGCCAGGCGGTGCTGACCGCACAGCAGGAGGTGCCCGCTACCGGACACCGGATGATCAAGCATCCTGCCATTGCATCGACCTGTTCGGTGGCTGGCAAAACCGAGTGGGAGGAGTGTGAGATCTGCGGCTACTGCCCGGCTCCGCCGCAGGCGGTGGCGAAGCTGCCGCACCAGGAAGTGTTTGAGCCCGGTCAGGAACCGACCTGCGAAAACTTCGGCTGGACCGGCGGTTCGTTCTGCTCGGTTTGCGGGCTTGAAATCGTGCCTCAGACTATCCTGCACAAGCTGGATCACATTATGGTGGAGGTTCCGGAACTGAAGCCGACCTGCAAGACGGCGGGACACACCGGCGGAGCGCGGTGCGGACGGGAGGGATGCGGCGTCATCCTGTACGGTCTGGAGACGATCCCTGCCACGGGACATACATACGACCCGAACGTTTCCTCCTGTACGGAGGATCAGGTTTGCCTGGTATGCGGAGAGGTTACCCCGTCCCTCGGCGGACACGTCGAAAAGGTGTTGCCTGCCCGTGCGCCGACCTGTACCCAGGACGGCTGTACCGAGGGGCGCGTGTGCGCGGTCTGCGGAGTGACCCTTGTTGAACAGAAAACAGTTTCGGCAACCGGACACACCGTGGTGACCGATCCCGCCGTCCCTGCAACCTGTATGAAGGAGGGACTGACGGAAGGCTCCCATTGCAGTACGTGCGGAACAGTCATGAAGGCACAGGAAAAGGTGCCGCTGGCGGATCATACCCTGGTTACCCTGCCGCGCGTGGAGCCTACCTGCGTTTCCATCGGCATGAGCGAGGGCGTGTACTGCTCCGTGTGTATGCGGACATTCACGCTCCAGCAGGTTCTGCCGGCGAAGGGACACACGGAGGTCATTGACCACGGTAAGGCGCCTACCTGTACCGAGGCGGGCTGGAGTGACGGATCGCACTGCTCGATCTGCAATCAGACGTTGCAGGCGCAACGGTATCTGCCCGCAATAGGTCACGTCGTGGAGACTGACCCTGCTGTTGCGGCAACCTGCGAGGAAGCGGGCAAGACCGAAGGCAAGCATTGCTCGGTTTGCGGAAAGGTGCTGGTCGAGCCGGCAACGGTTCCGGCGAAGGGGCATTCCGCCGTGACAGACCCGGCGGTTCCCGCAACCTGTGAAACGCCCGGCAAGACGGAAGGCAAGCATTGCTCGGTTTGCGAAAAGATACTGATCGCGCAGACAGAAGTTCCGGCAACAGGGCATACAGAGGTGACAGACCCGTCTGTCGCACCGGGCTGCGAAGTGCCCGGCAAAACGGAAGGCAAGCATTGTTCGGTCTGCCATAAGGTGCTGATCGCGCAAACCGAGGTTCCGGCAACGGGACACACGGAGGTCATAGACCCGGCGGTTCCCGCGACCTGCGAGACGCCGGGCAAGACGGAGGGCAAGCACTGCCCGGTCTGCGGGAAGGAGTTGGTCAAGCAGGAAATCGTTCCCGCAAATGGGCATTCCGTCGTGACAGACCCGGCAATTCCCGCGACCTGCGAGACTGCAGGTAAGACCGAAGGAAAGCATTGTGCGGTCTGTAACAAGGTTCTGACCCCGCAGACCGAAATTCCGGCAACGGGGCACACCGAGGTTATCGACCCGGCGGTTCCGGCGACCTGTGAGACGGCAGGTAAAACAGAGGGCAAGCATTGCTACATCTGTAACGCTGTCCTGAAGGAGCAGATCGGAATTCCGGCAACAGGGCATACCGAGGTAATCGACCCGGCAGTCCCCGCAACCTGCGAGGTGGCGGGCAAGACCGAAGGCAAGCACTGCTCTGTCTGTAACAAGGT
>ENA-USUG01003062-USUG01003062.1-human-gut-metagenome-genome-assembly--contig:-NODE-3062-length-23665-cov-7.122562_pt1 | contig 23665 bp, 18 predicted proteins | sample MGYA00250059_ERZ773394 | MGnify/ENA primary metagenome ERZ773394 (study PRJEB29103, sample SAMN06111957) | human gut metagenome | biome: human gut; feature: ankylosing spondylitis patient; material... | reverse complement strand
TTTTTTTTCAAGCAGAAGACGGCATACGAGATAAGCTAGTGACTGGAGTTCAGACGTGTGCTCTTCCGATCTCCTCACGAAGACGCAGGCCAAGCTCACGAAGCTGCTTCGCGGACACGATATCGGGCGCGTTGGTCATGAGGCAGGTAGCCTTCTGGGTCTTGGGGAAGGCGATGACGTCGCGGATGGACGGCGAATCGGACATCAGCATGATCAGGCGATCCAAACCGAAGGCGATGCCGCCATGCGGCGGGGCCCCATGCTCGAGCGCCTGAATGAAATAGCCGAACTGGGATTCGTAAGATTCCTTGGAAAAGCCGAGAGCTTCAAACATCTTGCGCTGTACGGCCGCTTCGTGGATACGGATGGAACCGCCGCCCACTTCGTTGCCGTTCAGCACCATGTCATAGGCGCGGGCCTTGGTGGCGGCGGGCTCGGACACCATCTTCTCCAGATCGCCGTCCTTGGGCGCGGTGAAGGGATGGTGGCAAGCCACATAGCGGTTTTCCTCCTCGCTGTACTCGTACAGCGGGAAGTCCGTCACCCACAGGAAATTCCAAGCGTTTTCGGGGATCAGGCCGAGCTTTTCGCCGAGGTGCACGCGGAGGTTGCCGAGCGCGGCGTTCACCATACCGGGCTCACCCGCCTGGAAGAACACGATGTCGCCCACGGAAAGGCCGAGGGCTTCGGTGAGGCCGGCGCGTTCCTCATCGGACAGGAACTTGGCGATGGGCGACTGCCATTCGTTTTCGCGGATCTTGATCCACGCGAGCCCCTGCGCGCCGTAGATCTTCACGAATTCGGTGAGCTCGTCGATCTCCTTGCGGGTCAGGCTTTCGCCGCCGGGCACGCGCATGGCCTTCACCAGCTTGGCGGAGGCGAACAGCTTGAAGCCGGAGTTGCTGACGATGGAGGTCACATCCTGAAGCTCAAGGCCGAAACGGGTGTCGGGCTTGTCCACGCCGTAGCGGGACATGGCCTCGTCCCACGTCATGCGGGGGAACGGAGCGGGAATGTCCGCGCCGAGCGCTTCCTTGAACACGCGGATCATGAGGCCTTCGGCCATGTCCATGACCTGCTTCTCGTCGGCGAAGCTCATTTCGATGTCGACCTGCGTGAATTCCGGCTGACGGTCGGCGCGGAGGTCTTCGTCGCGGAAGCAGCGCGCGATCTGGAAATAGCGGTCGAGCCCGGCGATCATGCAGAACTGCTTGAACTGCTGCGGCGACTGCGGCAACGCGTAGAACTGGCCGTGGTTCAGACGCGAAGGAACGAGATAGTCGCGCGCGCCTTCGGGGGTCGACTTGGTGAGGATGGGCGTTTCCACTTCAAGGAAGCCCTGCGAGGCCAGCTCGTTGCGGATGGCCATGGCGGTACGGCTGCGCAGCGCGAGGTTCCGGGCCATGCGCGGGCGGCGCAGGTCGAGATAGCGCCACTGGAGGCGAAGGTTTTCGCCCGCTTCCACGCGGTCCTCAATCTGGAAGGGCGGGGTCTTGGACGTGTTCAGCAGCTTCCATTCGCTGACCACGACTTCCACTTCACCGGTCTTGAGGTTGGGGTTGACCATGCCCTCGGGGCGGGGGCGTACCTTGCCCTTCATGGCAAGCACGTATTCCGAACGCAGCGCGCCAGCCTGTTCGTGGGCCTCGGGGGCGTACTCGGGGCTGAACACGATCTGCGTCAGGCCGAAACGGTCGCGCAGGTCCACAAAAATCAGGCCGCCGTGGTCACGCCGGTACTGCACCCAGCCCATGAGGCAGACTTCCGCCCCGTTGTCGGCCCCGGTCAGCTCACCGCACGTGTGGGTGCGCGTCCAGTCGCCGAGCGACTGGCAGGCGACCGACAATTCCTTCTGTTCTTCGCTCATACCAAACATTCCTTTACAAGCTATTTCTGAAGCCGGGCCACAACGTCGGCAAACGCCACGGAAGACTGTTCGCCGCTGTCCATATTTTTGAGCATGACCGTCTGGGCGGCGAGCTCGTCTTCACCAATGAGGAGGCAGAAACGCGCGCCGGACTTTCCGGCCTGACGCATGGCGCTCTTGATGCTGCGGGAGGAAAAGCCCATCTCGCCACGGAAACCCGCATCGCGCAGGGCCTGCGTCAACGCATAGGCGGCGTCGCGGGCAACGTCGGTCAGCACGACCGTGAAGAAATCTGGGCGATCGGCTCCCGCTTCCGGCTGGGGAAGCAGCAGCGCGAGGCGCTCCATACCGCAAGCGAAACCGAGGCCGGAAACGTTGGGGCCGCCGAGCTGTTCGACGAGGCCGTCGTAACGCCCGCCGCCAGCCACGGTACCCTGCGCGCCGATCTGATCGGACACGATTTCAAAGGTGGTGCGCGTGTAGTAGTCCAGCCCGCGCACCAGCCGATGGTTGATCACGTAGGGCACCTTTTCGGCGTCCAGCAGACGGCGCACCGTCTCGAAATGCGCGGCGCAGTCGGGGCAGTTGTGATCCAAAATCTTGGGCGCTTCGGCGGTGTGCTCCCTGCACGAGGGAACCTTGCAGTCCAGCACGCGCAGCGGGTTGGTCACCATGCGGCGGCGGCAATCCTCACACAAGGCGGACTCATCCAGCTCGGAGAGCCACTTGCGCAGCGTCTCGCGGTAGGCGGGACGGCATGTGGGACAGCCCAGCGAATTGAGCTGGAGGCTCAGATCCTTGAGGCCCAGCGCTTCGAGGAAGCGCATGGCCATCGTGACCAGTTCGGCGTCCGCGTAGGGTTCGGAAGGCCCGAGGCATTCGCAGTTGATCTGGTGGAACTGCCGCATACGCCCCTTCTGGGGACGCTCGTAGCGGAACATGGGTCCGATGGTGAACAGCTTGGTCACGGCGTCGCCGCTCCGGCCGCTTTCGATATACGCGCGCATGACCCCGGCGGTCGCTTCGGGGCGCAAGGTCAGGGAACGGCCCTTGCGGTCGGGGAAGGTATACATTTCCTTCTGGACCACGTCGGTTTCCGTCCCGATGCCCCGGCAGAACAGTTCCGTCCGCTCGAGGATAGGAGTGCGCAGTTCGGTAAAGCCGTAACGGGAAAAGGTTTCCCGCGCTACAGCTTCCATATGGGTGAAAGCGTCGCTGTCCGGAGAAAACAAATCGGCGAAGCCTTTGATCGCGGTAACGTTATCGCTCATGGCCTGTACTCGTGGTTCGGTGTGACGTTGGGATCGGATGGACGTCCGAACGCAACAGGATAGAGCAATCGTAGACCGTTGTCAAAAAAGGACGGCCCCGGCACTGACATGCTTCAATCTTTTTTGCGAAGGGAAAACGGCTATGACGAAATAACCAGTAAGGAGGCGCTCGATGAATACGATTGAATCTCTCATGAGGGAAATGGAAGAGGACAGGCGGCAAAGGCGGATTGCAGCCCTTTCCGATACTACCCAAGTCGACGGAGGAGTGTGGAAAGTGGAACCAAGCCCCAACGCATGTCCCACCTGCCTTGAGTTTTCCCGCAAGACATATGCAGAAAAACCGAATCCCCCGCATCCGAATTGCAAGTGCCGTATCAGCAAACAGGAAAAGAAAAAACGTTATTATGTGATCGGGAGAAGACCATTGGACGGCCTCGGTTCCGTTTCCACGACCAAACTCGACTGGATCAAAAAATGGGATAAAAACACATATAAATCAGGAAAAGGAGGACTCCCCGATCTCCTCCCTGAGCACCGGCACTTTTTTGATTCTGAAGGCAACGATTTTGGCTTTTTCGGCGATGATAACGTCCGGCCTGATAGAAAAAGGAACCTTCCATCGTATACTTATGGTGATGTGAAATACGATGCCGACATCATAGATAGAGCCGTTAGAAAATATGAAACATACATCAATCAAGTCCAAGAAAAAATAAGCACATTTACAAAATCAACAAAAGATATCATAACGAATCAAGTACATGGACACGTCAACGTTGGGAACTATGGACTTATTTTGAACAATTGCCAAGATTATGTCAGCAATATTTTATACATTGCGCGTCGTATTTCAGAAAAAGAACGTATTCCCCTCATTCTTCCATAAAAAGAAAACTATTAAATTCAACAATATAATTCCAAAATATTTGAGTCATTCCACTTAACAGACAAGATAAAAACAATGTTTCTTGTAACGGGCAGTCACCTGTGAGCAAAATCTTACGTCTTGATGTAAATATTTTAGCTAAAAAAAGATATGGATACGCTACAGCACCAAAGCAAAGATTTCGCAGGACGTATTGCCCTACTTCAATACAGGACTGTGGAGTATCTACAGCAATCCAATCATAGAAAAAAGGTAACCCAGCGTACCCTCTAGGCCCTGCTATGAAATGAATGAACGCACACATACCAGCAAAGAACGTCCGCAAAAGATTCCCACACGTCAGCATACCCCGACGATACAGCAGCACAGCGAAAAAGACGCTCGAGGCATAGGAAATGCCGTCGGCAAGGGCGGAAAGTTCAATGGGCGGCATATCGTTTCCTTCTGACAGCATTGGAAAATTATGGAAAGAACCTCTTCTTTTTCACTAGGTCAACACGTAACACGTTATCACAGGAAGCGCCATACAAGGCGGAAACTTCTTTTCGCGGCCTTTCCCCAAGAAAATGAAAAGGAAGCCCGACGGCTTCCCTTTCATGGAGATTTTCTCCGCGTCATCGCACCCGTCATACAAAACTACATGGCGAGGATCCCCCGAATGGCGTTCACAAGGATAAAGCCGCCGCAGAAGAGGCAGACCCATGCGACCATTTTACGGAGCTTCGTGGTGTCCATACGGTTGGCCATGTACACGCCGAGGAGGATGCCGAGGATCTGGATGACGATCATCAGCGCTCCGACCTTATAGTCGATGGCCCCGTGCAGGAAGTTGGCGGCGCTGCCGGAAAGGGCGACCGGCACGGAATAGACCTGCCCCGCCCCGATGGCGATGAGCGGCGGGAAGCCGAGCGCAATCATGATCGGCACGGAGAGCACAGGCCCGCCCGCGCCCGTCAGCCCGGCGACGAAGCCCACGCCGCTGCCAACGGCGAACAGCACCCAAAAGCGCGACCGCCGCCCCTCTTCCATAAAAGAAAAACGCCGCCCCCTCACCGGGCAGAACACCAGCGCGCCCGCCAGCAGGATCAGCAGGGCCAGAATGAGATTCAGGTACGGCGCGGCGGTGAAGGCCTTCACGTCAGCCCCCACATACGTAAACAGGAACCCGCCGATGCAAATGGGGATCGTCGCTTTCCAGTCCACATGGCCGAGCCTGATATACAGCCAGCTGCACAGGCTGGTCGTAAAAATGAACGTAAACAGGGTAGTCCCCATCGCCACATGGCTGCTCAGCCCGGAAAGGTAGACAAGAGCCGGAATCAGGATGATCCCGCCCATGCCGGTACACCCGACAAGAAACCCGACGATGAAGCCAACGATGATCATCATTCCCATCAACATGGACGTGCTCCTTCCTTTACCGGGAAGCGTTTCCCTCTCAGCATGACAAAGCCGCACCGCCCCTTGGCGATACGGCATCCTTTCCGTAACAGACGCTGCTTATTCCTCTTCCGGCGGACGCTCCGCCCTCGCCAGCAGGAACGCCGCTTTCTCGGCACGGGGGCGTTGCTTCACCTCCCGCTCCAGACGGCACGCGGAAGAGGCATCCGGCTGCGCCACGCAGCAAACCAGCTCAACGGGACGGCGCGCCCGCGTATACTTCGCGCCACGGCTTCCCGCGTTGTGCTCCCTCAACCGCCGCTCCATGTCCGTCGTCACCCCGCAATACAACGTGGCATCGGCGCATCGGAGCAGGTAGACATACCACATGGCTTTCCTTCATGCGAAGCCCCATGCAACGGCCTCATTCCGCTGAAAAACATGGTTCTTTCAGGCTGTTCCGAACCCGCCCCGCCCGGATGCCCCAAACGCGGGGCATTCCGCACTCCCCCCCAAAAAAGGGGAAGCGGGCACGCTTTTTTCCGGATTCTTTCTGTACTAGGCGAGGGGACGCACCGGACGGACTCTCGGGATGCCGAACAAGATAGCGAATACGGCGGCCACCGCGAGCAACATGCAATACCAGTTGTTCCCTGCAATGGACAAAGGCGAAAGCTTCGCAATGGAACCTGCCAGCAGCAACTGCGCCCCATAGGGGATGAGCCCCTGCACGACGCATGAGAATATGTCAAGTAAGCTGGCGCTGCGCCGCCTGTCAACTCCGTTCGAGACCGCGATTTCGTGCGCCACCTTGCCCGTCAGAATGATAGCCACCGTATTGTTCGCCGTACACAGATTGGCAAGCAATACCAGCAGGCTGATGCAGCATTCGCCCGCCTTCACCGGGGACTCGGCGGAAAGCTTCCGGGCCAGCCCGTTCACGCGCTCCAACAGCCAGCTGATACCGCCGTGGTAACGCATGAGCTCCCCGAGGCCGCCCACCAGCATGGAAAGCACCATGATCTCGTTCATGCCCACAAAACCGCTGTAAATATCCTTGCTCCACTGGATGAGCGTATAGCCGCCCACAGAGGCAATACCCACCGCGCCGGTAAACACGATGCCCGCCAGCAGCACGATGAACACGTTCACGCCCGCGAGCGCCATGACCAGAATAGCGAGATACGGGACAACGCGGATAAACTGATACTCCTCGTGCTTGACCACCTGCCCCGAAGCCCCTGCGAACCACAACAGAACCAGCGTGACGAGCGCCGCGGGCAGGGCGATGAGCAGGTTCATGCGGAACTTGTCCTTCATCTCGCAGCCCTGCGTGCGGGTGGCGGCAATGGTCGTATCCGAGATCATGGACAGGTTGTCCCCGAACATGGCCCCGCTCATGACCACGCCGAGAAGCAAGGCCAGCGGAATGTCGGTCTGCTCGCCTACGCCCACCGCAATGGGCGCAATGGCGGCCACGGTCCCCATGCTGGTGCCCATCGCCGTGGAAATGAACGCCCCGATGAGGAACAGGCCCGGCAGGATCATGGACGGGGGCAGCAGCGAGAGCCCGAAATTGACCGTAGCCTTCACCCCGCCTATGGCCGAAGCCACGGACGCGAACCCGCCCGCAAGCAGGAAGATCATGCACATGGTGATGATGTTGATTTCACCCACGCCTGAAAGGAACACGCCGATCTTTTTGTTCAGATCATCCTTGCCCTGAAGGATGGCGAGCACGATGGCGGGGATGATCGCCACCGTCGCGGAAAGCTGATAGAACGGCATATCCGCCCCGGCTGCGGTCAGGGCTATGCCCGTCCCGATGAACAGGACAAGAAAGACGATCATGGGCAACAGCGCCCTGAAGTTGGCTTTTTCGGACATGAAACACGCTCCGCGGCAGATCTCGGGTTAGGAAAGGCCCGGTTTGGGCAAACGACGGGCGTTTACTCTATATCAATGTATGCAGATAAACAATGCCCAATCCGTCCCGCCCCATTCCGTCCCCCTTGTCGGCGGGAACGGCTTTACGCTACACTTACGGCATGGAGACGAACCGCCCATGAAATCCTACCGGCTCACCGAGGTCAAAAGCTACAATGTCCCGTTCGTCAGGCTACCGCGTCCGGTGTTCTGGTTCAACGACCCGTTCGAAGCGGGTACGTGGAGCGATCTGCACCGGCATGAGCACTGGGGCGAATTGGCGTTCATGCGCTCCGGATACATGGTCATCTGTACCGAACTCGGCAACTATGCCGCGCCGCCGCAGAGGGCCGTGTGGATCCCTCCCGGGCTGACCCATGAATGGTACATCCCGGAGCCGTCCGTGGACAATGCCCTGTACATCATGCCTCATGTCCTGCCTCCCGGCCCCCGGTTTCAACGCTACCACGCCATGGAGGTCTCGCCCCTCGTCCGCGAACTCATCCACGCACTCGCCCCGCAACCCTGCGACTATGAGGAGCCCGGCCCCGTGGCCAGGATGGTTTCCGTCCTGCTCGACCAGCTCCCCCTGCTCCCCGAAGTGGGCTTTCCCCTCCCCATGCCCCGCGATCGCCGCCTCGTCGCCCTGTGCACCGCCCTCCTCAATGAGCCGGACTCCCCGGAAACGATCCGCGAATGGTGCACGCGCCTCGGCATGTCCGAGCGCACCCTTGCCCGCCTGTTCCAGCGCCAGACCGGGGAATCCTTCGGGCGCTGGCGTCAGCGTATCCGCCTGCACCACGCCCGCGCCCAGCTTGAAGCGGGGGAAAGCGTCACCGCCGTGGCCCTCAACTGCGGCTACGCCTCCGTTTCCGCGTTCATCGCCGCCTTCAAGAAACTCTTCGGGCGCACGCCGGGCCAACTCGCCCGCTGACGCGCACGCCGCCTTCCCGCCTCTTCGACACAATCATCTCCCACGCCCGTACCCTAAAGCCGCCGTCATCCCACCGCCCCCACGCAGGCACCACCTGAGGGCGTCAATTTTCCAATAATTTTATCAAAAAATACATGTAGTTTTTTATAGGATAAAAATCAGAATCAATTCTCGGAAGCTCTCCCCATTTCCCCCTTTCCACCTTCCGCCGGAACGAACTCCCGCTGCGCGGCCTTCCCTCCCTAATCTTCTCCCCCTGCACCCTCCCCGCACCACGCACCCGCCATTTCCGCCCATTTTGGCAGGATCGCGATACTCTTTGGCAGAATGCGAGAAGACGGGAAAGACGGAAGGCGCGTATAGGAGAGTCATGGGCCGAGATCCCAAAACGGGCCCATTCCCACACCCACCCAGAATACGTTTGGAGGCAAAACCATGATCCAGATCCGCAACTTCATCAACGGCCAGTGGCAGGAAGAAACGGGCGGCAAAACGGTTCCCCTGTACAACCCGTCCACCGGCGAAACCATCGGCTCCGTGCCCGTTTCCAACATGGAAACCTGCGAAGCCGCCATCGCCACCGCCGCCGAAGCCTACAAGACGTGGCGCCTCGTCCCCATCGCCAAGCGCATGACCTATATCCATAAAATCCGGGAATGCATGATCCGCGATCTGGAAAAGCTCGCTCAGGGCATCGCGCTCGATCAGGCGAAACATATTTCCGAAGCCCGCGGCGAAGTCCAGCGCGTCATCGAAATCGTCGAAATGGCCTGCTCCATCCCCGCGCTGATTCAGGGCGAGACCCTCGATCAGATCGCCGGGAGCATCACCGGCAAGGTCACGAAACAGTCCCTCGGCGTGTTCGGCGGCGTGGCGCCCTTCAACTTCCCCGCGCTGGTGTTCGGCTGGTTCATCCCCTTCGCCATCGGCACGGGCAACACCTTCATCTATAAGCCGTCCACCCAGTCGCCCTACTTCATGCAGCTCATGTGCGAAATCTTCATGGAAATCGGCCTGCCCGGCGGCGTCGTCAACGTCATCCACGGCAGCCGCGACATCCCCGGCACGTGGTATGAAGATCCCCGCATCGCGGGCGTGTGCCTCGTCGGGTCCACCCCGACCGCCAAAAAGATGGCCGAAGGCTGCGCCAGAGGCGCCAAGCGCTCCATGCTGCTCGGCGGCGCGAAAAACATGCTTGTGGTTATGGAAGACGCCGACATCGATGTTTTCATCGAAAACTACATCAACTCCTGCTACGGCTCCGCGGGCCAGCGCTGCCTCGCCGGGTCCATCGTGGCCATCGTGCCCGAACTGTACGACACCGTGCTCGAACGCATGATCGAAGCCGCCAAGAAGGTCAAAGTCGGCGACGCGCTTGATCCAGACGTGTACATGGGACCCCTGATTTCCCGTTCCGCCGCCGACAAGGTGAAGGAATACGTGGATATCGCCCTGAACCACGGACACGGCTGCGAACTCGTCCTCGACGGCCGCAACCCCGAACTGCCCGAAAAAAACAAGAACGGCTATTTCGTCGGCCCCACGATCATCAAGGACGTGACCCCCTGCAACCCGCTGTTCACGACTGAAGTGTTCGGCCCGCTGGTCGCCACGATCAAAATCGCGGACATCGACGACGCCCTCGAACTCATCCGGCAGTCCGAATTCGGCAACGGCGCGTGCATCTTCACGCAGAGCCAGTTCTATGCCGAAAAGTTCAGCCGCGACGCCGATGTGGGCATGGTCGGCGTCAACGTGGGCATCTGCGCCCCGCATCCGTACATTCCCTTCGGCGGCATCAAGGGGTCGCTCCTCGGGACCAACAAGGCGCAGGGCAAGGACGGCATCGACTTCTTCACCCAGAACAAGGTCACCACGATCCGCACCGTCGATCCCAACGCCAAGAAGGGCGGCGATGCAGCGAAGCCCAAGTCCGTCCGCTCCTGCGTAGCGTCCTAAACAGCCGTACACGTCCGGTTCCGGGGCCCCAGCCCCGGAACCCCGCCGCTTTCTCCAATCCGGAGACGTCCTCCTGAGCCTCTTGGCGGAAGAAAGCGGAATGGTTTCCGCCGGAAGACGCTCCCCGCGTCTGGCTGCGCGCCGCGAACGGCACGCGGTTCCTCCGGCCGGGCCTGACAGGGCCTCATGAAGACGGCTCTCCGACAGCGCCCGTCGCTTCCCACTCATCCAAACCGGGCGCTCCGCCGCACACGGCGCGCACGCAAGACGGCTCCGGGTTCCTCGCCCCGGGGCCGTCTCGCGTTTTCCTCCTTTATTTCTCTCCCGCTCCCCGGATGATTTCCTTGACCGGGCGGGAGGCCGTACCTACACTGTTGCTCTTTCCATGCCTTGCATGGATGACCATCAAACCTTCTTCGAGGAAAGCCATGGCTCTGTCCAAACTCCAGAAAGGCCTCGTTGGCCTCGGCATCGCCGTTGTCGCAGTCATCGCCGTCGGGTACGGCGGGATGCGCTATCTTGAAAACGCCGTCGTTGACGCCATCCGCACATGGGCGGCCCAAACTCCACAGGATGCCCACGTAGAGCTCGGGGATATTTCCTATACGCTGATGGACAGCCATCTTGTCCTCAAAAACGTCCGCATGACGTATGTTACCCCGGCAAAGCAGACCGTGGCCGCTACCGTCGAAACGCTGGATATCCGGAATCCGGGGACCACCCTGCTTTCGCTGATGCGCGACCCCAAGAGCGAAATCAAGGAAGCGGAACTTCCCGTAGCCGACGAGATCGCCCTGCACAACCTGTCCTTCGGTCCCGAACCGAACATCACGGTACGGCTCCGCACCTTCAAGGGCGTCGCCATTGAAACCGCCGCCGTCAAAACCCTGATGAGCACCGCCGGTGACGACGATCCGAAAGTGGCCCTGGCGATCATCTACGGTCTTTCGTACAAGGAAGATTCCGCCTCCGGCGTCAAGATAACGAGCAAGGCCCTGCCTTTCTCCCTCTCCACCGATTCCGCCGTCCAGAAATCCTACGCCAAAGGGCATCTGGACTCTTCCGTGACAAACGGGATCGTGTTCACCCTGAGGGGGCAGGACGTCCTGACGCTCGGCGAAATCCGGCTCGAGAACATGAACCTGCCGCCCCGCGACATCATGGAGAAGATTTACTTCATCGCTCCCACCGACATCAACGACGATGAAGCGTTCGGGATCTTCCAGAACTTTTTCGCCGGGCCCAAGCCGCTCATCGGCGTCTTTTCCCTGAAGGACCTCAAAACCAGCAGCGCCCTGCTCGATGTTTCGCTGGACAAGCTGAACATCACGAACCCTTCGACCTCCCCCTACGCCCTTGAAGTGTCTCTGGAGCACCTCAAGATGCCCGTGGCCCTCGTGCCGGAACTCCAGCTGCTCTCGGTCATGGGCGTGCCGGAAATAGATGCCAGCGCATCCTATGCCATTTCCTTGCCCAACAAGGACAACCAGTTCAACAGCACCGCTTCCCTCAGCGTCGCCAAGCTCGGTACGGCCGACTTCGCCGTCAAGGGCGAAGTCCCCTATAAGGCCTTCTTTGAGATCATCAACAATAACAGCGTCACCGATTCCGACATTGAAAACTTTGTTGAAAAGAACATCAAGTTCAGCCACATCGAAGCGGGATACGCCGATGAAGGGCTCCTGCCCCGCCTCGGCATCCTCGGCCAGAAGTTCATGGGCCTGACCCCCGAACAGTGTGTGGATATGGCCAAGAAGTACGTCAAGGAATCCCTCGGCGCCGCCGAAGGGACGGAAAACACGGCGAAGCTCATGGAGTACATCGACAAGCCCGGCGCTATCCGCCTCATCTTCAACACGGAAAAGCCGATTCCCGTTGAAGCTTTCGACACGCTGTCAGACACGGATCCCTCCATCAAGCTGGACGTGAACACCGGGCCCAAGACGGCTCTGGAACTGATGGCCGATCTGGAAAAGAAATAGCCCGCCCGATCCGGGACAAAACAAGAGGGGGGAGGATCGGAACGCCTCTCCCCTTTTTCTATCCTGCGGAATCCGTTGACATACGGGATCGCGTGCCCGTAATCGGGTTGCCCGATCCGGGCGCTTTTGGTATGAAAGCAAATTCGGGAAGCCTATCCCGGCAAACCCCGTCTACCTTTATGGAGTCTCCCCCAATGGCAAAAAAGCCAACCCTTACCCCTGAAGAAGCGCGCCAAGAGGCGTTGAAAACAGCCCTCGAAACCATCGAACGCAAATTCGGCCAAGGCGCCGTGATGAAGCTTTCCGATGATGTCCATGTCAAAGTCCCGGTGATCCCCACCGGGTCCATCGGCGTAGACCTCGCCCTCGGCATCGGCGGCATCCCCAAGGGCCGGGTCACCGAAATCTACGGCCCCGAATCCTCGGGCAAAACGACCCTCACCCTGCACGTCATCGCGGAATGCCAGAAGCTCGGCGGGACCGCCGCCTTCATCGACGCCGAGCACGCGCTTGACGTGACCTATGCCAGGCGCCTTGGCGTCAAAACCGACGAACTGCTCATCTCGCAGCCCGACCACGGCGAGCAGGCCCTTGAAATCGCCGACATGCTGGTCCGTTCCGGCGCGGTGGACCTCGTGGTCATCGACTCCGTGGCCGCCCTTATCCCCCAGACCGAACTCGAAGGCGCGATGGGCGAAACGCAGGTCGGCGGGCACGCCCGCCTGATGTCCCACGCTCTCCGCAAGCTGACCGGCACCATCCACAAGTCCCGCACCGCCGTCATCTTCATCAACCAGATCCGTATGAAGATCGGCGTCACCGGCTACGGCAGCCCGGAAACGACCACCGGCGGCAACGCGCTCAAGTTCTACTCATCCGTGCGCCTCGACATCCGCAAGATCCAGACCCTCAAGGACAAGGAAGAAGCCTACGGATCCCTTACCCGCGTGAAGGTGGTCAAAAACAAGATGGCCCCGCCCTTCCGCGAAGCCAAGTTCGACATCATCTGGGGCACGGGCATTTCCCGCTCCGGGGAACTCATCGACCTCGGCGTCGACGCCGGCATCGTGGACAAGAGCGGCGCATGGTTCGCCTTCGGGGCCGAAAAGCTCGGCCAGGGCAAGGAAAAGGTCCGTGCCCTGCTCGATGAAACCCCCGAGCTGCGCAACGCCATCGAGAGCCAGCTCATCGAGCATCTGGGCATGAACCCGCGGCCCGTCGTGCACGCACCGGAAGAAACCCTCCCGGACCCCGAAAACGCCCCCGTCGACGACATGGACGACGAAATCTGATCCGATGCGGGGAGGGGCTCCCTCCCCGCCGAACCTTTCCGGAGGCGATGCCGCCGGGCATGGCCTCATCCCCCGATCTCTCCACCTCCCGCAGGAGCCTGTATGCTGACAGCCAATGAAATCCGCCACCGTTTTCTGGAGTACTTCAAAAAACACGGGCACACCGAAGTCGCCTCCTCTTCCCTGATCCCCCGCGACGACCCGTCCCTGCTGTTCACCAACGCGGGCATGGTGCAGTTCAAGAAAATTTTCTGCGGACAGGAAAAACGCGACTACGTGCGTGCCACCACGTCCCAGAAGTGCCTGCGCGTGGGCGGCAAGCACAACGACCTCGACAACGTGGGCCGCACCGCGCGCCACCACACTTTCTTCGAAATGCTCGGCAACTTCTCCTTCGGGGACTACTTCAAGGAAGACGCCATCCGTTTCGCGTGGACCTTCATCACCGAAGACCTGAAACTGCCCAAGGATCGGCTCTACATCACCGTCTACAAGGACGATGACGAAGCCTTCGAACTCTGGCAGAAAGTGGCGGGCGTCGCGCCCGAGCGCATCTTCCGCCTCGGCGAAAAGGACAACTTCTGGAGCATGGGCGATACCGGCCCCTGCGGACCCTGTTCGGAAATCCACTTCGATCAGGGGGCGGACATGGCCTGCGGCCCGGACTGCGGCATCGGCAAGTGCGACTGCGACCGTTTCCTTGAAATCTGGAACCTCGTGTTCATGCAGTTCGAGCAGCTTCCCGACGGCTCCCGCGTCCCCCTGCCCCGCCCGTCCATCGACACCGGCATGGGCCTTGAACGCATCGCGGGCGTGTGCCAGGGCGTGCGCTCCAACTACGACACCGACCTGTTCCAGATTTTCATCAACTACATGGCCGAACTCGCCGGTGTCCGCTACCGCGACAATGCCGACAACGACACCGCCCTGCGCGTCATCGCGGACCACAGCCGCGCCATCGCCTTCATGATCGCGGACGGCATCCTGCCCTCCAACGAAGGCCGCGGCTACGTGCTGCGCCGCCTTATCCGCCGCGCCTTCCGCTTCGGCCGCCTCATGGGGATGCAGGAGCCGTTCCTGTACAAGACCGCGCTCAAGGTCGTGGAAGTCATGGGCGAGGACTACCCCGAACTGCGCGCCCGCGCCGACTTCATGGCCCGCGTGACCCGCGAGGAAGAGGAGCGCTTCTCCTCCACCCTCGACAAGGGCCTCTCCATGCTTGAAGAGGAAATGGACGCCCTCGCCGACAGGGGCGAGAAGATCATTCCCGGCGAAACCGCGTTCAAGCTGTACGACACCTACGGCTTCCCGCTGGACATCGTGAACGACGTGGCCGAAAAGCGCGGCTTCAAGGCCGACGAGGCCGGTTTCAACGAATACATGCACCAGCAGAAGCAGCGCGCCCGCGCCGCGTGGAAGGGTTCCGGCGAAAAGGACATCGCCTCCCGTTTCCAGAGCCTGCTCGAAGACGGCCTCAAGTCCGAATTTTTCGGCTACACGGCCCTGACCGGGGTGGGCCGCGTCGTGGCCCTGCTCGACGGCGACGGCTTGCCCGTCGAAGCCCTGCCCAGCGGCTCGTTGGGCTACGTCGTTACCGATCAGACGCCTTTCTACGGCGCGTCCGGCGGCCAGTGCGGCGACACGGGACTGCTCACCGCTCCGGCTGGCTCGGCCAAGGTGCTCGACACCCTGAAGCCTTCAGCCGACCTCACCGTCCATCACATCGAGGTGGACGGCGGCACCCTGCTTTCCGATCAGGAAGTGGTGCTGACCGTGACCGAATCCATACGCCTCGACGCGGCCCGCAACCACACCTGCACGCACCTGCTCCATGCGGCCCTGCGCCGCGTGCTCGGCGACCATGTGCGTCAGGCGGGTTCTCTGGTCACGCCGGATCGCCTGCGCTTCGACTTCTCGCACATCGCGCCCATGACCCCGGAAGAGCTGGCCGCCGTGGAACGCGACGTGAACGCCGCGATCATGGCCGACTACCCGTTGACCGCCAAGCTCATGGGCCAGCAGGCCGCCATCGACATGGGCGCTATGGCGCTCTTCGGCGAAAAGTACGGCGACACCGTGCGCGTGGTGACCATCGGCAACCCGGATCACACCGAGTCCGTAGAGCTTTGCGGCGGCACGCATCTGCACAGCACCGGCCAGGCGGGCAGTTTCGTCATCCTGTCCGAAAGCGGCATTGCTGCGGGCACGCGCCGCATCGAGGCCGCGACCGGCTGGAACGCCCTCAAGCACACCCGCGCCATGAGCGAGGAGCTGCACCAGCTTGCGGCCATGCTCAAGACGCAGCCCGGCGGGCTTGCCGCCAAGCTGGACGGCCTCCAGAAAGAAAACCGCGGGCTCCGCAAGGATCTGGAAAAGGCCGCCGCGCAGGCCGCGTCCGGGCAGGGTGGGGATCTCATGTCCAAGGTCGTGGAGATCAACGGCGTGAAGGTGCTTGCCGCGAAACTCGACGCCAGCAACATCAAGGCCATGCGCGAGCTCATGGACGACATCCGCTCCAAGATGCCTTCCGGCGTAGCCTGCATCGCCGCCCCCGTGGACGAGGGCAAGGTGAGCATGATCCTGTATGTTTCCAAGGATCTGCACGGACGCTTCACCGCACCCGCGCTGATCAAGGAAGTTGCCGCGCCCATCGCCGGTTCCGGCGGCGGACGCCCCGATCAGGCTCAGGCCGGCGGCACGAACCCGGCGGGCATTGACGAGGCGATGGATGTTTTGAAGGCGAAGATTGGGGAATAAAAAATCGGGGAGGGGAAACTTTCTGGAGAAAGGGGGAGCACCCCCATGTTTCCCCTTTCCCTTCCCCAAACCTGCCGGCACAGCTTGTGCCCCCCTTTTCCCTGCAAAGGCTTTTGGCCCTATCGAATCCCTGCTCACTCTTTCCATGTAAAAAAGCCGCTTCCTTCTCGTTTTCTGGAGGGAAGCGGCTTTTGTTGTTGAGGGATGAGTTCTCAGGCACAGGGCTCCACGCCAAACCGCAGTACCGTTTTCAGACGTGCCGGATCGGTTTTGCGGGCATCCGAGAGGTAGATTTCCCGGTGGCTGTCCGATGCACGCCGCAACCCGTGTTCCGCGCAGTAGGCTTGCATCATGTTAAAGCTTACGGGTTCGTCGTCATAAGGGCCGACGTGGAGCATTTGCACACACAAGCCATCGTTCCAGTGCCCGAAAGAGGCCGACGCATAGAGGGGATGCGGCTTTTTCCTGCTTGTCGCGGCGAGGATGCGCTCGGCGAGTTCGTCCGTCACAAAATCCGGCTGGCGGATCATCAGGGTGTAGCGCAGGGCATCCTTGTTGAGGGCCTCTCCTGGCGGCATCGGTTCCGCCGTGTCCCATACCCCTTCCAGCGGGAACACGGCGTACTCATAGTAGCCTTCGGGGGCATCCCCTTTCTTCGGCAACATCTTGACCGCATATGACAGGGCGTAGAGGACGCCTATGGCTTCGAGGAACGCCTCGCCGTTCGGGTTCCCTTCCCCGCGTATCATGAAAAAGGCGTGCTCGGGGACGGTAACCGGAGCAGGAACGGCTTTCGGAAGGTACAACGCTTTTTCGTGCTTCTTCCATTCGTATTTCATAAACGGCTCCCTAAAACACGTCATTCCGGCAAACAGAGCCAACGGTTCCCAAAAGATGAACGGCTCCATCCGGCATTCGCGCAATGCTTGGCGCTGTCGAAGGCCCTACCGTGCGCCTGACGGGGCCGAGCGTACCGGCGGCTTCTGCCTTTACTTGTCCCCGGAACCGCGCCGCAGCACGAATTGCTGACATGGATACCCATAGCGGGTGACAAGTTCGGCCTCTTCGAAGCCGAGGCGCTTGTACAGGGCCCGCGGAGCCGCACCGAGCGGATCGTCTTCCCGGTACGTCGTCACGAAGATATCCTGATCGGCGGGGAGCACATCCAGCATCATGCGGACAAGGGCCGAAGCGACGCCCCGCCCCCGCGCCTCAGGATGTACGGCGAGGAAGCCGATGCCGTTGTGCTGATCCGAGAGCACCAGCACGCCGAGCAGCCCCCTTGCATCCTTGGCGCACAGCGCCCGCCGCTCCGCAATGGCTTTCCGCAGATTCCCCCGGTACTCGCCGAGCGACAGCCCGGGGAAGGCATCCCGGACAAGCGCAACCAGATCCATCCAAGCATCAATGTCCGCTTCCGACGCATACCCGACGGCACATTCCTGATTCATGTCTCCCTCCTTTGCGGCGGTACCCGCATAAACGAAAAGCGCAAACCCGAGGGCTTGCGCTTTTTGAGAGTCGGACACCCGGCGAACAACCGTTACCGTTGCTTTCTTTCGAACCTGGCGGGGTTGGCGGCGCCACCGCCGCCCGACTCTCTCGAACCTTCCGTATATAGAAAAGAATGCCGCCTGTCAAACGGAAGCCGCCCCCTGCATAAGAATAAATCAGACGATCATTCCGTTCAAGGCGCGGGGGCAAGGCTCAGGCAGTTCCCCGTAAAAAGCGCACTGCCGTTTCCCCTGCCGTTTGGCATGATACAGCGCCTTGCCCGCCTCCTTGTGCAGGACCTCGAACGCGGCCCCGTCGTTGGGAAACGCGGCAAAACCGATGGAAACCGAAATAGGACAGGGCACATCCTCATGCGTGACGGACGCCGCACATATCCGGGGCAGCAGGCTCTCGGCGGACTCTTTTCCGACAATGCCCGGCATAACGAAGACGAACTCATCCCCGCCGATGCGGGAAGCCATATCGGCATCGCCGAGCTGTTCTTGCATGACGGCACCCATCCGCCTGAGGACAACATTGGCTTCCCCGCAAAGAGAGAACAGGCTTGGCGACGGCACCCATCCGCCTGAGGACAACATCCCCGGCGCTGTGGCCGAACGTATCGTTGATGCCCCTGAAATCGTCGATGTCCATGATGCCGAGGAAAAAGGCCCTTTCTCCAGCCAAAACCGGCTTCAGCCTCCTGACGAGGGCATTGCGCGTAAGCAGGCCGGTAAGCCCGTCATGTTCCGCCCTGCGCTTCAAGTCCCTGTGCGCCAAACGCAACCGCCTTGTCAGCGTATCGGAGGCCAGTCAAAAAAGTCTTTATCCTCAACCTGCTGTCGAAATAATGGGCGCAAAAGCCGGAGACGCTGAACACGGCTATATGGATCGCGTCGAACCATGCCAAGGTTGGGGACTTCGTATGAAAAGCGACGAGGATATGCAAAAGGCAACAGGTCTACGTGACAACAATCATCCGCCAGAACCTTTCGGTCAAAAGCTGCGGCGCGGCGGCAAACATGACGGGGAAAATGACGCTCACGCTGTCCGCGTACGCCGCGTTGCCAGTATCCCCTCAATATGGATGCCCGCCAGCAGTATTACTGGATACGGACCATGTTACGCAGGGCTGCATGTTTTACAGCAAAGGCCACCGCCGCATACACTATGCAGCTTGCCAGATAAACATATTTCCCGCCGGACAAGATCCCGAATGGGGTGGCGCACAAAAAAAGCACAACGTTAAGGAGATATCCCGTACACCCCGCCTGAAAACACAGCCGCGCGTCATGAAGCAGCACCGATTCAGAACAAAGCGAAAATTCCTGCTTTGTGAATCCGTACCTGTTGACTATATCGGACAGCCGCGTTTTCAGATCCATCCGTTCCACAGAGCTCCCGCGTATTCCCCGCCGTTAGGCATACCGGATCATTTCAAACAGCTTGCGGCGCTGCGTGATGGTGATGTGGTAATACTGATTCTGCGGAATGTAGGTATAGGGCACGTCGCTCGCCCTCTGAAACAGGAACAGCGACAGCAAGGTACGGTTGATGGCCTGGTGCCCGACGATCATGAGCGTCCCCTCGCCGGACAGGAACAGCGCCCGCCGCAAGCCGCGGGCCACGCGCTCCTTGAGCATCGCATAGCTCTCACCGTTGGGATAGATATACCCGTACTTATTGTGGGAACGCGCCTCATACTCCAGAGGCATACCGTCGCGCACGTCGGAATAGCGCATCCCTTCGCACACCCCGGCATTGATCTCGTCAAACTCGCTCAGGGCCATGCTGATGGTGTTCGGACGCGAACGCAGCAGCGGCGCGGCCGTCTCGGCGGAACGCTGCTTCGTGGACGTAAAAATGTACGGAAGATCCACGCCGTCGAAATGCGCGGCGAGCTTTTCGGCCTGCTCGATCCCCTTGGCGGTCAAAGACGGATCCCCGCCGAGGCGGCCCTCGCGGTTGTAGTCCGTCTCACCATGCCGCACGAGATACAGATCCTGCACCCAGCGGGAGGAAATGATGTCGCGGATGGCCGCATAATACGGGAGGTCGTTGCTCGGGGCTTCGTCCTGAATGCAGCTGTCCACGGCGTCCACGCGTATCCAGCACCGCTCTTTGCGGACCGGGGTGTATACGCTCTCGTAGTAGGCCAACCGCTTGCGGAAGCTTTCCAGCGCTTCTTCCTGCGTCATGTTGGCAAACTCGGGCAGACGGGTCTTGCGCCGGATGGACGCATCCAGCAACAGCGGATCGTCATTCACGCATTCGATGAACAAGACGGGCCGATCCCGGAGCGTCGCGCTCAGATCCACACGCTGATGCACCGTCCCGTTGGTCGCGTCGATGATGGCGACGTCGCCGCCCTCATCGAGCCATGCGCGGGCGCGCTCCATGTTCTGGTGCGTGATCTGATCCCGCAGCCTCTGGGCGCGCGTGTTGTCGGGATTGAAAAACTCGGCGGAACCGCTTTCAAGGCCGAAAAGCATCCGGCGCAACTCGCCGTTGTTGAAGATCGCGGTACGGATGCCCTGCTGCTCCAGCCCCGACCGGATGCGTTTCGCCAGCGTGCTCTTGCCTCTGGCGGGCAACCCCACCATTGCGACATACAGTTTCATGTCATTCCTCAATTGTCGCGCGCGGAGGCGGACCGCCTCACTTGCGCACGGCGAGCGTTAAACCCGTTGCTGCCGATAGGGGACCAAAAGGCCGCCTTCCCGCACGAGGGAAGGCACATTACGATTTGCGCCGGACACCGATGACGTTGGGCAGCGGAGCCCCCTGGCTTCCGGAAGCCCAGAACTCCGGCAAGGAACGCCCCAGCCAGATCTGGCTGCGGACGGGAGTGCGCAGGAAGAGGCCGGCCAAGCTTCCGCCCTCGGTATACATCACCACCCGGACGTCAATGGGCAATGCCAGCAAAAGCGCCCCGAAGTCCACGCCGGTTATCGGTTCCCGGCACAGGATGAACAGGATGGCCCCCGTGCCGTCACGGCCCACGGCGGAAATGGAGTGCTTCGGGCCGCCGGGCTTCCAGAGCAGACGCCGATCCGAACTGATCATGCGGTAATTCTGCACGACCATGCTGTAATGCGGAAGCAGGTTCTCCCAATCGTCCGTGGAACGGTCCAGCAGGTCCGCGCCGGGCAAATCCGGGCTGTCCGGGCCCGCGACGAAAAACGCCCCGAACTTGGACACCACGCGCCCGTTATTGACTGTCTCGCCGGTACGGAGATACCCGGTGCTCGTAACGCCATCAGGCAGATACATGCTGGCATTGGTGGCGGCGATCAGGCCCTTGCGCGTGGCCCAGGCTTCAAGCGGCAACGACTGTTTTTCAGAACTCGCCGTTTCCACGGTAAAATCGAAATACGCGGGATCGATGCGCAGGAACACCACTTCAAACGGATCGCCTCCGTCGAATTGCGCGGAAAACAAGCCGAGCTGAAGGCCTTCCTCCAGCTTTTCCCACGGCGGGAGCGTCTCAAAAACCCAGCGCGGCGGAGGTGGGGGAGCCGGCTGTTCCGCGCTCGGCTGTGGCGGAACAAACGCGTTCTTGATAGCCGTGAGGCCATCCTGCGGCTCGGAAGGCACACCGTCAGCAAAGGCAGGGACGGCGGACAACGCCAGCACGCCCAAGAGGAACAACTGACGGAACACGGCAAACACCCGCGGCGCGAGGCACAAGCCGCGCCCGCTACGGCACATTGCATGTCGTATGGATGAGAAAAGGTGCAACGTCATGATGGTCAGGTCTCCAATGCCCCGAATAGTCAGAGTTTACGGCAATTCCGGCAAAGGCGCAACGCACCCGGGGCCATCCCCTGCCCCAACGCGCGACAAGGCGTTGCCCTTCGCGGAAATCCGGCATAGAATAAAGAACTTGGGATTATGACTGACTTTTGAAACGAGGTTTTCCATGAATATCGGCCAACTCATTGCGGAAAGGGGCAAGCCTTTCTATTCCTTCGAATTCTTCCCTCCGAAAGACCCTGACCAGTGGCCGGACTTCTTCAAGATGGCCGAACGGCTGGCTCCGCTGGAACCGCTGTTCACGTCCGTTACGTACGGGGCGGGCGGCTCCAGCCAGGACGCCACGCTGGAAATCGTTTCCCATCTGAAGAAAGAATTCCAGTTCGAAACGATGGCCCACCTGACCTGCGTCGGCGCGACGCAGGACTACATTACCCAATATCTCCAGCGCCTGCGCGACAACGGCGTGGATAATGTGCTGGCCCTGCGCGGCGACATCCCCAAGGGGCAGGACATCGACTGGGAAACCGCCGAATTCCGCCATGCCGCCGATCTCGTCCGTTTCGCCAAGGCGCATTATCCCGACATGGGCATCGGCGTCGCCGGGTATCCGGCACCCCATCCGGAATCGCCGAGCTTCGCCAGCGACTGGCGCTACACCGTCGCCAAAATCCGTGAAGGCGCGGATTTCGTGATCACGCAGCTGTTCTTCGATGTGCGCGAATACCTCCATTTTGTGGACCGGCTCAGCGACATGGGCGTGTCCGTCCCGGTCATCCCCGGCATCCTGCCCATCCAGAGCCTCGAATCCATCCGGCGCACGCTCTCCCTGTGCGGCGCGAACATCCCGGGCAAGCTCTATCTCGCCCTTGAGGAAGCCAATGCCAAGGGCGGCGCGGAAGCCGTACGCGAAGCGGGCCTCAAGTTTGCCGTGCAGCAGATCCGCACCTTGCTGGACAACGGCGCGCCGGGCATCCACCTGTACACGCTGAACAAGGCGTCCATGTGCCTTCGCATCGCGGAAGAAGTGGGCGCACTGTAATGGCCGTCGATCTCGCCACCTTTTCGCCCAAGCGCATCCTTGTCTGCCAGCTCAGGCAGATCGGCGATGTGGTGCTCGCCACGCCGTCCATCGAGCTGCTCAAACGGCGCTATCCGGACGCCGAGATCCACCTGCTGACCGAAAAAAAATGTGCCCCGCTCCTTGAGCACAACCCGCATCTCGGCAAGGTCTGGGCATTGGACAAAAAGGTACTGTCCTCCCTGCCCCAGGAAATCGCGTGGTACTGGCATGTGGCCCGCACCGGGTATGATCTGGTCGTGGACTTCCAGCAGCTTCCGCGCTGCCGGTGGGTAGTGGCCTTTTCCGGCGCCCCGGTCCGCCTCTCCTATACGCCGCCGTGGTATACGAGCCTGCTGTACACGCATTCCTCCGACATGCTCGACGGCTATTCCGCCATGAGCAAGGCCAGCGTATTGCGCCCTCTCGGCATCGAATGGAACGGCGAGCGCCCGCGCGTCTATCTCACGGACGAGGAGCACGCCTTTGCGCGCACCTTGCTCGCTCAGGCAGGCTTGCAGCCGGAACAGCGCCTCATCACGCTGGACCCCACGCACCGCCAGCCCACGCGCCGCTGGCCTCTGGCGCATTACGCCGGGCTGGTCAGCCTGCTTGCTGAGCGCGACGCCTCCCTGCGCTTCCTGCCTCTCTGGGGGCCGGGCGAGGAAGCCGAAATTCAGGAGTTGTCCCGCCTCTGCCCCGCCGGTTCGCTGTTCTTGCCGGAGCGGATGCTGTCGCTGCGGGAAATGGCGGCCTGCATCGCGGAAGCGGATTTGCACATCGGCAACTGTTCCGCGCCCCGGCACATCGCCGTAGCGGTGGGCACGCCGACCCTCACCGTACTCGGTTCGACCACCCCTGCGTGGACCTTCCCCTCCCCCGAGCACGCCGACATTGCCCTGAACCTTCCCTGCCAGCACTGCAACCGCAACCACTGCCCCGATCCCCGCTGCCTCACCGGGATGCTGCCCGGCCCGGTCGCGGACAAGGCGATGGAGATGTTGAAGAAATAAGAGAATCGGGGAGGGGAAGGGGAGCCTTTTGGAAAAGGCTCCCCTTCCCCTCGCAGCAGTCAGGTTTTCGGTATCGTTCATGAAC